>JAAUXX010005947.1_pt1 | contig 19271 bp, 18 predicted proteins | sample 7278111 | NCBI WGS metagenome assembly JAAUXX01 (sample SAMN14350116, study PRJNA611818) | marine sediment metagenome | isolation source: surface marine sediment (1.8m) | place: French Polynesia: Moorea | collected 2018-08
ATCGTTGTAAGCGTACCGGGTGAGCGCCGTACCGATAGTCTCAGTGAGGACATTGCCGACGTCGTCGTAGGTCATGACCTGATCAGCGCCAAGCGGCGTATCGACGAGGATTGGCAGGTCCCGCTCCCATGGCGGGACATCGCCGCTTTGCCCTTGCGGCCCGTTCGGCGCGGGCGCGCCGAATGCGAGCCAGTCCGTCGTCGTGATGTTTCCGCGCGGATCGGTCACCCGTACCTGGTAGCCCGGCAGGTAGTCGGTCAGCGTGACGGCAAACGGCGCGACATTTTGCTCTGTGCGAATCGGCCGGCCCAGCGCATCGTACTCGGTCTCCACGCCGTTCGGCGCCGTCGCCGTTGCCGACGGGAACGACTGAAACGTCGTGCGGCCCTGGCTGTCGTACTCGCTGCGCGTGTGGCTGACCGATGACGTACGCACCGTGTCGCGGCGGGACTCCAGCACGGGCCTAAGCATGCCGTCGTACTGGACGGTAACCTCGAGGTTGGACTTGGTAATCGTCTGCTTCACCCCGTTGCCGTCAAAGACGTAGCTTATGTCCGTGTTCGCGGTGGCGCCGTTCCCGGTCGGCGGTATCACGCGCTCGAGCCAGCCAATCGCGTTGTACTCGAACGCCGTGGTCACGCCCTTGGCGTCGGTGCTGTCATCGACCCAGCCGTTGTCGTCGACGGTGCGCGTCATCGAGACCAGGTCGGCACGCGTCAGCGTTTGCGGCAGTCCGCGGTGATAGTTGTCGAGCGTCGTGCGTGCGTCGTACGCGTCCTCTACCCAGGCCAGGCGGCCTTTCTGGCTTCCCGACGTGTGATAGCCGTACTGCCGGAATTCGCTTGGGTTGCCGAAGCGATAGTGATACTCGACCTGGCCGTTGGGCGTGTACTCGTAGCGGTCAAACGGCGTACCGTTTCGATCGACCGTATGCAAAAGCCCCAGCACCCACTCGCCGGGCGACGTCAGGTGCGTGTACGTCATGTCGATTTCGCGCTGGACCGTGCTCAGCGAGGTCGAACGAACGGTTCTCGTGGGCCGTCCCCAGCTGTAGTTCGACGCACTCTGGTTGCTGACATAGGTGTTGGCGATCGTGAACGTATCGCCGTCGCGATCGATGGTGCGCTCCGTCATGCGCGCCGGCGCGCTTCGCGTCCGCGGCCCGGGACCGAAATCTGCAATCGTGCTGCCGACCCCGCCCTCGAGCAGGTACTCGGTGTCGGTAGTCTCGAGCAGGGTTCCCGTGTCGCTGTCCTGGCGAATTTCCTGGCGCACCAGCTTCCCGCCGAGCTCTTCGCCGTTCCAGAGGTGGTAATAGGTGATGTGCCGGCCGTCCGGCTCGGTTACCTTCGTCCAGTTGGTGCACTCATTCGCCGGATCGGTTGCCCCGCTGAAGCAAAGCGTGTTGAACGGACCCGGCGTACCGTTCGAGTCGCCCTCGTAGGCGAACGACCACGTGTAGGACGGGATGCCGGGACCCGACAGGACTTTGTCCCGCACGGCCATGGATTCGAAGAAGGTCACGTTTTGCGGAGGCGGTGGCCTGCCACCGCCTCCCGGCGGCTCGCCGCCCGGGCAGCCCCAGCCAATCGATGTTCGCGCGCTGTAGCTCTGCCGATGTGCCGCTTCGCGAAGCTCAAAGTCGCCTCTCACCCCGGTGGGATGCGTAATCCCGAGCGTTTGCGACTGCTGGAAGCAGTTTCTCCCGGGACCGGGACGCGCCTCCATGGCGTCGAGGTCGAGGATCCACGCGCGTTGATCGGGACGCGTCACGCTGTCGAGCGTAGTACGACTCGGACCGTCGCTCGAGAGAAAGCTCGGGTTCGACCACGAGGAGGTCGAGTACGCGTAGCTCCACGTCCGGCCATTGGCAGTAACCGACGCAATGAGTTCACTGGCGCCATTGTAGCCGAGCGTGATCAGGCGCCCGTCATTGCCCTGGATTTGCGTCAACCGGTCGAGGCTGTCGTAGGTGTACGTGACGTAATTTCCGTGCACGTCCTCGACGCGCGTGGCGGCCAGCAGCGTCCGACTGCGGCCGGTAAACGCCCCGTCCGCGACCGGGATCGGTGGTCCTTGCCGAACGATGACGCGATTCAGCGTGTATACGTCGCCGTTCGGTGCATGCGCCTCGAAGCCTTCGCCGCCGTTAAGAGCCGGAATGCACTTGAACCACCAACCCTCGGTCGAGGTGTGCGTTGCCTGGCTGGGCCATTGGGGACCGAGCGTCGCAACTTCGAGCACGTAGATAGACCCTGCGCCCGGCGCATTCAGCATCACGCCCTCGGAGTACTCCGAGTTGATCATCACGTTGTTGAGCGACGAGGTCGGCAGGCTAACGGCGAAGTCGTTGCTGCAGCGGTTGCCCGTGAAGTCGCCCGGCATGTGCAAGACCTCGATGCGCGGCACGTCGAGCTGCCAGTCGCCGAATTCGACGGCCTCCGAGCGGCGATAGTACGCCCCCTGCGAGATCTTGCGCCGTATGGCCACCTCGAGGTTGTTGTTCCCCGGTAACGACACATCGGTGTGCTGGAAGCTGATCGCACCGGTGTGCGGATCGATGCCGTCGCCCAGAAGGTCCGTGCCGTAGGCGCGCAGGCGCTCATCGGCGCTCTGGCGCTTCTCCCACTCGATAATGGGGTCATCGGGCGCGTTGGCCTTTGCGCTCGTTGCAAGGCCCAGTAGCGTCAGCGCCACGACGCCGAGGCTTGTGGCGGCAGGATGCGCTGTACGGCGCGGGGTGGAAAGCAGCGATTCTGTAGGGCTCATCGACGTTGCCTTAGTGATTGCGTCATGGTTCGACTCGATTTCTGGGGTCATCTGCGTCTGCCTCCCTTCAGAACGGCGGTAAGCCGCCGCCCTGGAAGTTCACTTCAACGGTCGCCGAGTCGCTGGCACCGCCGCTGTCGGTGATCGTGTAGCCGAAGAAATCCTCGCTGAGCAGGACAGTGTTGCGGTAGCGGAGCTGGGTGCCGCCGTTGATGATTTGCGTCTGGCCGCCGGCCGGGTTACCCACAGCGGTAATCGTGAACGACTGGCCCTCCGGGTCCGAGTCGTTGGCCAGCACGTTGAACGTGACCCACGTGTTGCGGGCGACGTTGTTGTACGTGTCATTGACGGCGTTCGGGGGATCGTTGACCGGATTGATCGTCATCGACACGGTTGCGGTATCGGTCGAGGCCCCGTCCGAAATCGTGTACGTGAAGCTGTCCGAGCCGCTGACATTGCTATTGGGCGTGTAGCGCAGCCGAGTCCCGCTGTTGACTATCGCCACGGTGCCCTTCGAGCCGTTGGTTTTGCTCGTGATCGTCATGCTCGGTCCGTCTACATCCACGTCGTTGGTGCGCGGATCGAACGTAATCGGCACGTTCTCGTCGGTTGAGAGAGAGTCGTCAACCGCAACGACGGGGTCGTTGATTGCATTGATCGTTACGTTCACCGTAGCCGTTGCTGTGGCGTTACCGCCATCCCGGATCGTGTAGGTGAAGCTGTCTGAGCCGTTCAGGTTCGCATTCGGGGAATACCTCAGTTCGGTCCCACCATTCAGGATAGCGACGCTTCCTTTCGAGCCGTTGGTTTTGCTCGTGATCGTCAGCGACCCTGCCGGCGTCTCTACGTCCGTATCGTTGACGCGCGGGTTGAATGTGACGGGTATGTCTTCATTCGTGGCAATGGCATCGTTGTTTGCGACAGGCGGATCGTTGACGGCGCTTACCGTAACCGTCACCAGACCGGTACTGGTGAGCTCGCCGTCACTGACCTGGTACTGGAAGCTGTCGGATCCCGCGTAGTTCGTGTTGGGCGTGTATACGACGTTGTTACCGCTTTTGACGGCAGTACCGTGCGAGGCGGCGTACACCGTCGCGAGTGAAAGCGTCTGGTTCTCGGGATCGGTATCGTTCGCCAGCGGCGAAATCACGATTGCCTGATCTTCCAGTGTGTTCGCCGAGTCATTGACCGCGTTTGGCGGGGTGTTGGTGAAGGTCACCACGACCGAGACGTTGGCTGTTGCCGACGACTGGCCGTCCGTGATCGTATAGTTGAAGCTATCAGCGCCGGTGTACCCCGAATTCGGCGTGTACCGAATCCAGTCTCTGCCGCCGACGGGCACGATCTGCGTCGTACCGTTGGAGGGCTGTTCTGCCTGCGTGATCGACAAGGCGTCGCCATTCGGATCCCAGTCGTTGGCGAGCACGTCGATCAGAGTCGGTGTGTCGCGCTCGACCGCCACGCCAATGTCGTCGAGCGCAATCGGTTCGCCCACTGCCTCGACCGTAGTGCGGTTGCCGGCCGGGTCGTACTCGTAGGTAATGACCGTGCCATTCTCGAGCGTCGTCGAGATCAGTCGGCCCAGGGCGTCGTACTGATATTGCTCGGTTGCCGCGAACGCCACCGCCGGCATAGCGAGCACCGTGTTCAGCACACAAAACCGCGCAAATGAAATCGTGCGACGAGCGTTCGCTCCAGGCCGTCGCGAATGCCTTTCAAGGCGCTTCATGACCGCGCCACAATACTGGCGAGAACCTCATCGCCGCTGTCGTCGGTCGTAGCCCAGCTGTCGCCAGGAGACTTGTCCGCTGGCAGCTCGCCGCAGCCCGAGGCACCGTCGCCATCCCGCACCGTGCAAAGCTCTTCGCCCTCGAGGGTCCACGTGCCGCTCGAACCTGTATTGGTTACGTAGGTACCGTTCGCGCTGAACGTGATTCGAATGACAGCGCCATTGGTGTACTCGAGGCGCAGGTCGTTGCTGCCCAGAAGAACATGCATGGTTTCGGTATGTGCCAAGCTCGACAACAGCAAAGCGGTCAGCAACGTGATGCCCCGCCCAGCCGGGAAGCAGTGTCGCAGTCGTTTCATGGGAATACTCCAACGCAGTCATTTCGGTCTATTGCAGCTCGTGCAAGAATCTGGAGTATCGCCAAAGAAATTCTATATGGTCAAGTAATTCTATATTTGGTAGGCGAAACTGACACTTAGAGACCGAATCTGCAGTGACCTCTGTCGTGGCGACGGTTTCAGACTGGGTTTATAGGGTCAGAGATGTGTTTTTTCGACCATTCTGCGCGCCATGGTAAGCGGTCCGCAAGCGACTGATTGTGTCGAGAACAACCGACAAAAAGTAAATAAAACTTGACTTCCTGTACCTTGCTAGTTACCTTGAGTAAAGTTTATTTTACTTTTTGACAAGGGAGATTCACATGAACGACGTACCCTCTGCCAGCAAGGGCTGGCATGCCCGACTCCGCAAACAAACCGCCAGGCTCTTTCGCTGGACGCTGGCCTGGGTCCTCAGTGTCGCCCTGGCGACCTTCGGGCCGGTTTTCCTGTGGTCCGGCGACCTGTTCACGGCGCTGGCGATCGGCATCAACCTGGCTATTGGCATCGGCATGATCCTCGCCAATAAAGGCCACCTTCTGAGCATGGATGAGCTGCAGCAGAAGATTCACCTGCAGGCGATGGCGGCCACACTCGGCTTCGGACTCGTCGTCGGTATTGCCTACTCGAGCCTCGACACGGCCGGCATCATTCCCGGGCCCGCCGAGATTCCGCACATGGTGCTCCTGATGGGAGTCACGTACCTCGTGACCGTGATTCTGCTGGCACGGAAATACCAATGAAGAATCGCTTGAAGGTACTGCGCGCCGAGCGCGACTGGACACAGGCGGATCTTGCGGAGGAGCTCGAGGTCTCGCGACAGACGGTCAACGCCATTGAGAAAGGCAAGTTTGATCCGAGCCTGCCGCTCGCGTTCAAGGCAGCGCGTCTGTTCGGGACAACAATCGAGGAGATCTTCGAGTACGAGGAAAGCGCCGCGTAGGCACCGTGTCTACTCCTCCTTTTCGTCGCGCCGGCCGTCGTTCTCTTTCCAGGCTGTCAGCAGCCAGTAGAGCAACGCAAACAGCGTGACGATCAGCCCGCCGCCAAACACGATAAACGTCACCAGAATGCTTCGCGGCAACCAGCCAGCGCGATAGTCCTCGAGGAGCTGCACGAACAATGGATACTCGAAGTACAACGCAGCCAGCGTGATGGCAATCCAGAAGACGGCAATGAGCGCGACAGAAACGCGCGTGAAGACGCGGATCCGCTCACGCGCGCGTTGGTTCATTTTGGCGCGCCGGGAACGCTCTGCCGCGAATCGCTCCCGGACAGCGTTTTCATCCGAGTGGTTCAGGCTAGCACCATACGTGAGGTCATCATGAGGATTGGTTTACGGATCGATTCCGTTTGGTGGTCTGCAACTAACGTGTGGTCCCAGCGGCAGAACGCGCCGACCCTGGCGACTGAAGCGAACAAATGCTGTTGACGTAATCGTAGAAGCCCGGAAGCCGATTGCCCCGATTCGACATCCACGCATCGATGAGACTCGCATCGAGTTCGATCAATCGGCAAAGACCGCCTGTGTAGTGGTCGGCCTCCTCGCGATTAATGATGCCCTGATCGTAGTACTTCCAGGCTGCCTCGTTCACGTTGATGACGTGCTCGAGCAGGATGTAGAAAGCGAACCGTTCTTCAGGGCCGAGCGACGCGAAGTCCGTTTGAGCCTGGCGAAACACGCTAGCCAGCGCCGGGTTCTCGGCCATCGCCAGACCCATCTCGTTCGTCATACTGTAGATGGAAGCAACTGCTTCGGCCTCGGCGATATCGTTCGCCCGTTTGAGCTCGTACCCGAGAAAGACCAGGGAAACGATAATACCGACAAGCCCGACTAGTTCGACGACGCGCCCGATATTGATCGTACGCCGAAGTGATGACTCTGACATGTTCGCATTCCGTTCGCGCTGCTACGGCCACTTCAAGTGTAATGCACCGTGCTTAGTCGTTTCGATAGCTCGCCGCCAGCAGCGTGCGCACTGCCTCGCCTGTCACAACGTCGTGCCCGCTCCCTGTCACGCCGAAGATCGCGACTGGTTCGAAGGCGCCGCTGTCCATTGCATAGTCGAGCAGATCTTCCGCCGACAGGGTCTTGCGACCGCCCCGCTCCGCCAGCGGAAATCGCATGCGCCCGAGCCCGTCGTACGCGCGATAGACAACCTCGGTACACACCATGCGATCCGACGTAAAGAAATCGAAGTCGAAGTTGTAGGCCTTGCCATCGTGCTGGATGGCTCGTTCGATAGCCTGTCGGACCTGATCCGGGGTCAGGTCCGGCCGCAGCACGACGACAGAATCGACGAACAGCGTCTCGGCCAGCGGCCGCAATCGCACGCCGTCCTTCAGCGCCTCGAGCGTGGCGACGTCGTTGCCCTGGCCCTGCACTCGGTCGGCGATGTCGACGCCAAGGGCCGCTCGCTGTTCGGCGGTTCCGACGTAGAGCGCCGCGTGCGGCCAGAATCCGGGCAGAAACAGGTTGGTCAGCGCAATCGCGTGTCGCGTTACGAGCACGTCACCGGGCTCAAGCAGCGCGGCAATCGTTTCTCGAACGTCATCCGTAACGCACTTGTGGTCTTTCTCGCGAAACTCCGACGCAGCCCGGCCAAAGCCCTCCATGATTGCGGATAGCAGGGACTCTGCTCCAACCTTACCGCGCCGGCGCCATTTATGGCTGACGTAGTCGAGCGCCGTCTCGGCATACCTGGCCTTACTCGGGTCGAGCGCCGACTCGAATTCCCCCAGGCGCTCAACGAGCGAGCCGATTTCCGGATCGTTTCCAAGGGTCAGCAGCGAGTCCCTGTGCGCGTTCGCAAAGCGCATGGCATCGAGCATAGCGACGGCGTTCCGATGATCCACGAACCAGCGGTAAATCGCCGTGAACTGTTTGCGCGGTATTCGGTACTCGGGAAAACTCTCGTTGAGCTTGCGCTGAATCAACGTGTGTTCGGCGACTTCGAACAAGAGCAGCCGATCGATTCGCACGAGCGTGCAGGCGGCGACATAAGCGATCACGAACAGACGGAGCTCGCTGTGCTCGAGTTCGAACACTGACTTGCCCGCCTCGGCCTTCAGCGCCTCGATCAGATCCTTGAGGTTTTCGCGAAGGGTCAGTAACCGGGCGAACCAGAAACCGAGCGCTTCATCCTCGGATGGCCGGAACACGCCACGCTCGATGATTCCGCCAAGCCAATCGGCTGACGGCGCATCGGACTCGAGGCTCTCCCTGGCGACAAGGAGCCCTTTCAGTGTTGTGGCATCGCTCCGCAGCATCGGGGCCCTGGCAATTGCGACACATGAATTATCCCGGATTACCAGGCGGTGAACTGTGACCGCGTCGCCAGCCCGATCCTCGGGCGCGCCGCCTTTAGTCGCTCTGGCCCGCTCTCGCCGGACGTCTCAATCCAGGGGGCGTTCGAATGCCGGCGAGAATGCGATCGGGATCACGAATGTGCTCCGCGCTTCGGTATAACGATCGTCGATCGGTGATGCGTCCTCGCTGGCGCCCGGATTCCACACCACCTCGATTCGGCGCATGCCGGGCTCGAGCCCGGTAAGCGGAACTAGGCCTATGAGCCCACGCATACCGAGGTCTCCGCGCTCCGCCTGTTCGAAGTCAGCCATTTCGACAGGCAAACCGTCGATACTCACCGCCCAGAGCTTGCGCAGGCAAGCGACGGGGTCTTCCGCCGCCTCGGCGCGGGTGCAGAGCTGATCGAGCACGAGGTTGTCGCGCAGCGGATGGTACGGCAGGAACACGCGAACGAAGCTGCCGCTCTGATTGAAGCTATCGACCCGCGGCCAGGCACGCAGGCGATCCTTCGGGCTCGTCATGTCTTCGTAATGGACGCTGCGGAAGCCTTGCCGGATCACCTCGGTATCGAGGTAGGTAAACTCGCCCGACAGCGTGAAGTTACGCCAGGCAGCCACGCGCGTATTGCCCACAAAAACAATAACGACAATGCCCAGGGTCAGCGCAATGAAAAAGAGCATTGGACGCGTATTGCTCTGCAAGGTCAGCTGCACGGGCAGCACGAGGCGCCGCGGATACGCAAGACCCATAAAGTTCTTCAGTGCCCGCACAGCGCGCGTGAAACCGGCGTTCTCCTGGAGACGCGTAACCCGTGCCGCGAGCTGTGCATCCAACAGGTAAACGAGCGCCGGCACGCCGAGAAACGTGACGGCGAGTATCAGCGTCGCGAGCCCCATGCCGGCATTCGTTTGACCGTAGCGCGCACCGATTACGCCCGACAACACCACGATGGCCGTCATGATGGAGCCAAACCACAGCACGCTGAGCGTCAGCATGCTGATCACCGCAAAAAGGGAGGACGCCAGCCGATCTGTCTTGCGAATAACGGTATCGAGGTCAGGCAGCTTGTCCCGATAGTACTGACGGCTCAAAGGGCCGAGGCTCGGCGTCTTTTCCCAGTCGATGCCGTCGGGGAAAACCGTACGGAGGCCGATGAGTCCAACCCAGTATGCCCGCGCCATCAGGTGGACCACGAAGCACGACGCAAGGCCGTAGCAAACGCCCGCCAGCAGAACCATGCCGAGGTTGCCTGCTATGACCAGGCTCGTCGACAGGTGCGTAAAGACGTCCGCGAATCTGTTGAACAGCCAGCCCGGTATCGAGAACAGGGCGAGAATCGTCAGGCTCGAGATGATCAGCTCGAGCTCGTCGGTGCGATCGCGCAGCCGCTCCAGTGCATCGGGTTTAATGTCGTGCTGCGATTCGTTCTGTTCGTCTGCCACGGGCGGCTATTTCCTGATCCGGATTATCAGAGCTGCTGTTGCGGAATCTCGCGCTAGTCGGCCGCTCGCGTGGCCATCCGTGCCCCGCTCTGAACAGGGCCGGCGGTCCATATCATGACACCAAGCCCGACGATGAAGAGCGGCAGGAACGGCTCGAACGGCCAGAACGGCAGCCAGAGCTCGAGGTTTTCCGACCACGCAGGACTCGTCAGGTACGTCGTGACTCGATCTTGCCACTTAAGCCCCGTTGCGGCTGCGTAGAAGCCGCTCGCGATAATCACCGCTCCTGCAATCTTCGCGGCAACCGGCGCCGCGAATTCCGTCTTTTGGGCGCCCTGTCGCCGCTTCTTGCCCCAGGCGGCGATACGCACTGCGAACGCGAAGAAGCCCGACCAGTAGAACACGTAGTCGATCGGCTCCGGGTTCTCGTAGTAGAAGAGGTTCCACCAGTAGACCGCAAACGGGTATGCCCACAGGAAATAGATGCCGCTCTTGTGAATGAGCTTCCACTGCCTGGCGCTCAGGTACCGGCGGCCGAACTGGAACGACGTGACGACCATTGCCGCGAGAAAGATATAGCCCGTACTGCCCTCAAGCTCATCACGAAAGAAATAGACTTCCTCGAAGTAGTATTCACGGTAGATGCTCGACATGATGGCAATGAAAGCGCCCTGCCATGCCATTGCAACCGCAAACACGAGGCCGAAGTACTTGCGGTTCCTGAGCAGCCACATCGACCACGCTCCGGGAAACAGGACGTGCAGCGACGAGGCGGCAACAACGAGGTAAATGAACGGCACCGATGCGCGCACGGAGTAGCCGATCATGTGCGAGACGTCGGTCGGCTGGCTCATGTCGACGCCAGCCATCTCGAAGACCATGAGCATTGACAGCGGAATCGACAACAGCCCGAACAGCCACCAGCCGTTCACGTAGCGGTGCTTGAGAGCAAGCTTGGGATCGACGTTCATCTGGGCTCGTCACTCGTATCGGTGCAGGCACAATAGTCTCATACCCTCGCGACGTCGTTTGCTCCGATAGGCAGAGAGGCCGCTTCTGCGACGGATGCTAGACTTCGCGCATGCTGGAGTGGCTCAGAACCCGCAGTCTTCGTCTGCTCGAAATCGGCATTGGGATCGCGCCCTGGCTGTTGTCGATGTACGTTTTCTTCTGGCTCGACAGCTCGGGCACGTGGACGTCCGAGACCCCGCACCGGGGCAAGCTGTCGGTCGTAATCCTCACGACCGGCATGGTGCTTTCGTTCCTCGTCCTGTCTTATTTCAGAGAGCGACGAAAAAAGTAGCTTCAGGCATTCAGCGGTTGCCCGACAACGGGTTGCCCATCCGCATCGAAGATCAACTCGGTAAGATGCTCGTCCGACGCGGGCGGTTCGATGCGCAACGCAACGAGCGCTTTCTGCTGACTCCACTTCATGATGTCGACGCAGATCTCCACGATCTGCGCCTCGCTGAAGTGCTTCCCGAGTTCAGCTCGTAGCTCGTCATCGAGGCTCCCGGGATGCATGATCATTGCGTCCGTCAGCCTGAGCGCGGCCTTGATCGCCGGGGCGAAGTCACTGCTTTCGTGCATTGCGATCGCTTTGTGCATCGATTCGTCATAGCCCGCTTCGATCGCCTCGACGACGCGAAACGAACCGCACAGCCGGCAGTCGTGAACTTGCGCGCAGCGCAAGCGGACGAGCTCGGTAACGAGCGGGTCCACTTCGCGTTTGCGAACGGCGGCCGCCGCAAAATCCGCGATCGTGTTCTCGAGCGCACCGCCGGCTGACACGCCGGGCGTAAGTTCGTTGGTCGGGATGCGCGGATTCAACGTCGTCATGAGAGTGCTCGCTCCAGCGTGATGTCGAGTCGCCGCGACATCTCAATCAGGTAGATCGCGTACATGAGGTTGTAGACATCGTCGGTAGCGAGGTGTGCGCCGAGTGCCGCGATCTGCTCATCGCGGACGTCGGAGACCGACGCCGAAAACTGCTCGCAGACGTCAAGACAGGCCTTTTCGATGTCACTGGCATTGGCTGGCATGGACCAGTCCTGTCCGCGCAGGCTTGCGTTGAAGAAGTCGCCGCAGAATGAAAGCAGGGCCGGGTCCAACGCGGTCTCATCGAGAACGCGTTCGAGGTTCTCGATCTCCCGAATGGCTTCCGGATGATGGGACCGCAACCGAAGCCGCGTGTCGGGGGTGACGAGGTTCATCGAACACCTGTCTAGAGGACGTACCCGGACAGTGTCGCTCCCGGCGCCGTGCTTGGCAAGCCGGCCGGGTTATCGCCCCGCTGCTTATTCCCCTTGGTTAGCGCTCTGCAGCGAATCCTGCCGCGACTCGAGCCGCTCGATGCGCGCGACGACATCTTCACAAGAGCGATACTCGATGCTGTCGCGCTCCTCGAACTGTGAAATGAAACCGTCGCGCTTTTCGAGCGTCATCGTGACGCGATCGCGCGGCGCGAGACGAATCTCCGCTTCCTGGGGCGGTGAGCTGTGTAGGACCAGGCGGTAGTCGCCCTCGGGAAGGTACAGCGTTTCGTTGGAGCCCAGCGAACTGCTCGCAACTTCTGTAGCGCCTTTGAATACGCTGAACGAGGTTGCCACCGTTTGTGCCAGCGCGAACTGCAGTTCTTCCGAGCTGCCTGCCGTCACGTAATTGCCGCCCGCTGCGCTGGCGATCGCCGCAAGGCTCGCCGTGTCTTCGTCCGCGGCGCTGCCGAGCCCGAAGCCGATCACGTGCACTTTGATGCCCTGCTCCTTGAGCTCGCGTGCCGCCCAGACCGGATCGCCGCCGCAGCTTTCGAGGCCGTCGGTCACGAGAACGACCGCGCGATCGGCATCGCGCGCACCGAAGTCGCCGCTGGCCTGCTTCAGCGCATACGCGATCGGCGTCTGGCCCAGGGGCCTCAGGCCCGCAATTGCGCGCCGGATGGGTTCGCGGTTCTGGTCTCCGAACGGTACGAGCAGCGCCGAGTCCGAACAGTCGTTGCTTTCGCTCGGGCTGTTGCTGCCGTACGCACGGAGCGCAAGATCGAGATCCTCGGGGAACCAGTACGAGACGTCCATCAGCGTGTTCTTGGCAACCGACATCTTGGGTTCGCCGTTCATACGTCCCCACATGCTGCGCGACGCATCGACGACGATCTGGATAGAACGGTCATTGAGCGACACGACCGGGCGTCCCGATTTGAGCGCGGCAACCTCGAGGGCAGCGCAGCTCGCGTCCTGCACGGTCACAGTGATTTCGGATTCCCGCGTGCGGCCATCGATGCTCGTCGCGAAGGCGACGATACGGTTCTCGCCCTCGTCGAGTTCGACCGAACCGAGGAAGGTTCCGCCGGCGAGCTTGGCCGGAACGGGCTCGGAACCGTTGACGCTGAGCGTGACGGTGTCGACGCCGGTCGTTTTCAGGTTCAGAAAGGCTTCCGGAAGTTTGGCTGGGTCAGACACGCGGGTCAGGCTGCCGCCCGTCGCCCACGCGATCTCGTCGAGAATCTCGCCGCCCGTCCTGTTCGAGCCGAGCAGCAGCGTCTGCACCGTAACGCCGTCTGCGTGTGCCTTGATCGCGGCCTGGTGCGCGGAGCGACGATTCGACTGCCCGTCCGTAAACAACATGATGACGCGCGACGAATCCGGGCGACCGTTCCTTTCCAGTTCCTCGAGTGCCGTCATGATCCCGGCGCCGAGGTTGGTGCTGCCTGAGCGCGGCAGGCTGCGAAGCGCATCGACCACTTTTGGACGATTCGACGTCATCTCGAGCTCGACTTTGCCCTTGCCCGAGAAACTCACGACGCCGATCTTGATATCGCTACGCGGAGACAGGTTCTCGACGAGGCCGACGGCACCGAGCGAGCGATAGTCTCTCGGGTCGTTGTTGTTGAGGCTGTTCGACGTATCGACGACGAAAATCATATCGAGATAGCGCACGCCCCCGATCGTTGACGCGACACCCTCGATCTCGACGGTGCGCTCGTCGGAGTTGACGACGAAGCCGGGCGCCGGCGACTGGATCTCGATCTCGAAACCGTTGGCCGCCGACTCGGCGACGGCGGTGGCCGGGACCCATGCAAGGCAGGCCAGTCCAAGGGCCGCAAAATGTACTGTATTACGCATAAGAATCACCCACTTATGCGAATCAGCATAAACACCGGAGAGGGCATAATCCGGGAACTGCGACACACTTTCCGTGACGAAAAGGTTTCGCCGGTAACCTCGATTCGGCGCTCGTGCGCGGGATTTCCCTTGCGATTACCGCGTGTTTCCTAGCCCGCTGAGCCGAAGCCCGCAAGAACGGTCTTGCCGATCGCTCTGCCGCTTTCCTGGAATTCATGCGCTGCCCTGAGCGTCTCGGCGCTCATCTGGCCGCCCTGCCGATTGACGGTCGACACAATCGTGCCGTCGTCCAACAGGTCTGCCAGGCGATTCAACAGCGTGTGCTGCACGTCGATATCGTCCGTCTGGAACATCGAGCGTGTGAACATGAACTCCCAGCCGACGGTCAGCGCTTTTTGCTTGAGCGGCAGGATATCGATCGACGCAGGATCGTCGATGAGCGCGATGAAGCCGCGCGGTTTGATGAGCTCGGCAATGGCGGTGAAGTGCTGGTCGGTGTTGGTCAGCGCGGCCACGTAGCGCGGGCTGATACCCAGTTTAGCGATTTCTTCGTCAAGCGGATTGCGGTGATTGACGACGTGATCGGCACCCATCTTCTCGACCCAGGCCACGGTGTCCGGCCGGGATGCCGTCGCAATGACCGTGAGCCCCGTCAGCTTCTTCGCGAGCTGGATCAGGATCGAACCTACGCCGCCGGCACCGCCAACGACCAGGAGGGCGTCGCCTTCGCCCTTGCCCTCCTCGAGCCCGAAGTTGTCGAAAAGCATTTCCCAGGCCGTGATCGTCGTCAGCGGCAGACCGGCAGCATCGACGAACGATAATGAGGTCGGCTTGCGTCCGACGATACGTTCATCGACGAGCTGATACTCGGCATTGGAACCCGCACGAGTCAGGTCGCCGGCGTAGAACACTTCGTCGCCCGGACTGAAGCGAGTCACCTTGGCGCCGACCTTTGCAACCACGCCGGCGGCGTCGAACCCCAGAATCCGCGGCGCGTCCCCCGGCTGCACGTTCTTCCGCACCTTGATGTCGACAGGGTTAACCGAGATTCCGCGCACGTCGACGAGCAGGTCGTTGGGGCCAGGTTCGGGTGTATCGGTTTCGAATTCGAACAGCGATTCGGCGGCCGAGATCGGGCCGGCCTGCAGGTAGCCAATGGCTTTCATGCATGAGTCCTCGTACGCGGTCGTCTACGAGGACTGTACTTGATTCAAATCTGCCGCGACACGAACACACCCGCCGGTCGATTGAAACGCAACGTCAGGAACGACACGCCAGCGACTGTTTCGGTGCGCCAGCGCGAGGCGCCTGCCGCCGAGTGAACGACCTCGCCGACGGCGTCAAAAGCGTCGCTGATCAGGCGGATGCGCTGGCCGTGGCGCAGCGCGCAGCGTGTTATCAGACGGAGTCCCCGGAGCGATACGTCCTCGGTGCGCGCCGCAATGCCTTTCTGTTGCGGGTAGTGCGTGAACATCGTCATATCGAGTGTGCGGCCAATGCGCTGGACGGCACGCTGGCCTAATGATTCCATGCGCTCGCTGCCGGCTGCCTGCAACGCGCTGCCGCAGCGCTCGCAGCCAAACTCGCTCAGGTCGTCGTGCGGGCTGTAGTCGTGCGGTTCACCGCAGAACGCGCAGCGCTGTGCGGGCATCTGCGGTCTGAACGTCGTCGGCTCTTTGGAAAAACCCTTGGCAATACGGTCGAGGATGAAGAGCCGAGCATCGTATTCGCTCTTCTGCTCGGGGTTGCTGAGCACCGTGTAGGCCTTGTTTATGAGCGCCGCCGTCCTGGTGTCACCGCCGAGATCGGGATGATTGCGGCTATGCTGCATCAGCCGGCGATAGGCCGTGCGAACGGTCTGCACGTCCGCGTCGCGCCCGATACCGAGGATCGAGTAGTAGTCGGATTCCATTCCGGCTTCCTGCTTTGATTCGTCCAGCCTTCAATCTGCCAGAACGGCGGATGAGTTTCGCCCGAAACCATCACGCGCAAACCTGCGAACCTGATCTTGGTTTATGTCAAGTCACCAGCCATTGTGCCGCGGCCACTCGGCGATCACGTCGCCGCCGTCGGTCACGACGTATCGGCTGAACTGTGCCGAGGTTGCGCAGGCGTGATTGGGCAACACACGCACGAGATCGCCGATCGCCAGGCATTCATGCGCCAGCGCGCTACCGGTCCGGCTGCTGACGATGCCGTGCTCCTGGTTGGCGCCCGAGACGACGAGATCGGCGATGGGCCGCCCGCCCGGATCCGCCACGAGGCCATAGCCGTAGTCGATGGCCTGGCCTGACGTGCCGCGATCCCGCGACATTGCCATCCACCCGGCATCGGTGATGGCCCAGGCCTTGTCAGCCTGGTGGCCGATAACGCTCGCGAGCACGCTGACGGCGATCTCGTCGACCGAACAAACGCCAATTCCGGCCATGACGAGGTCGAAGAAGGCGTACACGCCCGGCCTGACCTCGGTAATGCCCGAAAGATCGTCGACCGCGAGCGCCGTTGGCGTCGAACCGATCGAGACGACCCGGCACGGCAGCCCCCGCGCGCGGAGCCGCTCCGCCGCGTGCACGGCACCGTCGCGTTCCTGCCGGGCAATCGCGAGTAGTTCGTCGCGCGTCCTGGCGTTATAGGACTCACCGGCGTGGGTCAGCACGCCCGCAAGCTCTATTCGTTCGGCATCATGCAGGCACTGGCCAATCGCAATGAGCTCGTCCGCATCGGGAGCCACGCCCGAACGATGCCCGTCGGTATCGAGTTCGATCAGCACCTTGAAGGACACGGCGATGCCTTTTGCATACTCGGCGAGCCGCCCCGCCATGGCGACGCTGTCAAGAATGATCGAGATCTCGCAGCCGCGTTCGATGAGTGCGGCGACGCTCGCAAACTTGTTCGGCGCAATGCCGACTGCGTACGTGATGTCCGCGATGCCGCGATCGAAAAAGTACTCCGCCTCCGCCAGGGTCGAGACCGTAATCCCTCGTGTATTCCCGCCCGCAACGATCTCGTGGACGACGTCGATCGACTTGCAGGTTTTGGCATGGGGACGCAGCACACCGCCGAGGCCGGCGATGCGCTCGGACATTCTGCGAATGTTGCGCCGTAGCTTCGCCCGGTCCAGCAGGAGCGCCGGCGTCTGGACGTGGTCGATACTCAGGGGCTCTGCCGTTGTCGCGTCACGCATTGTCATTGCTCGAAGGGATTGGCAACAATGGTAACGTCATCGCGAATCAGAAAGGGAAAGATAAGGGCATGCCGGCAACCGACAGCACATTCAAGTACGAAACGGTCGTCAAACCCGAGTGGATCGATCACAACGGGCACATGAACGTCGGCTACTTCGTCGTCGCCTTTGACGAGGCAACCGACGCCGTCTATGAACGCTGGGGCATCGGCATCGACTATCCCGACACGAGCGGCTGCTCGGTCTTCACGCTCGGTATGAATGTCGACTACCTTGCGGAGCTGTTCGAAGGCGACCCGCTACGAATCGAAACGCTGCTCGTCGACCACGATCACAAACGCATCCATTACTACCACCGTATGTATCACGCGGGCACGGACGCGCTCGCCGCCACCAATGAATGCCTGTGCATGAACGTTGACCTGGCGTCCCGCAAGAGCGCGGCCTTCCCCGGACCCGTTCAAGAGCTGCTCGACGGTGCCCGGTATACGGGCGACAGGCCGGACGGCTTCGCCAGAACGCTCGAGATCCGGCGAAAGTAGTCAGCAGCTAGCGCGCCAACATGAAGTCGGCGGCGGCGTCGCCGATCATCATTGACGCCGCGTTGGTATTGCCGGCGATTACCTCGGGCATGATCGACGCATCGGCCACTCGCACGTTGTCCACGCCGATCAGGCGGAGCTCGGGATCGACGACCGACCTCGCGTCACTGCGCGCGCCCATCCTCAAGGTCCCGACGGGGTGATAGGCCGTTCCGAGGCGCTCGCGGATCAAGGCTCTCAGATCGTCGTCGGTCTCGACGGCGGGCCCGGGCACGAGCTCCCTCGCGTCCCCGGTCTTCAGGTTCGGATTAGCGAGAATCCGGCGCAGCAGCTTCGCGCCGCGCATTAGCGTTGCCTCGTCCTCGGGGTCCGACAGCAGATTGAGGTCAATGAGCGGTGGCACGGCCGGGTCCGTCGATGCGAGCGTCAAGCGGCCGCGCGAGCGCGGCTTGAGGACACAGACGTCCGAGTAATAGCCGCGCCCCCACACGACGGCCCTGCCCTCGTGTCCGAGCCGCGCAGGTATGAAATGGAACTGCACGTCGGGCTCGTCGAGCGAATCGAGCGTGCGGGCGAATCCGCCGGCCTCGACCGTGTTGCTCGCGAACAGACCCTTGCGAAACAGCAGGTAGCGAAACGGCGCGAGTACATTCGCGGGCAGCGTCGCGAGGCTCAGCGCATAGCCCAACGTGCCGCCGCCATAGTGCACGCCGACGGCCGGATGATCGTGCAGGTTGCCGCCGACGCCCGGCAGATCCAGCCTGACGTCGATGCCGAGCGCGCGTAGATGTTCGCCGGGACCAATACCGGAGCGCAACAGGATAGCCGGCGAGGCGATTGCGCCTGCAGAGAGGACGACTTCGGCGTTTGCAGAGAGCGTCAACGACTCCCCGCCGCGCCGTGCGCTGACACCACACGCCCTCTTGCCCTCGAAGACGATTCGATCGACGTCGACCCCCGTCATGACGGTCAGGTTCGGACGTTTCAGCGCCGGGCGCAGATAGGCGTCGGCCGGGCTCCAGCGCCGGCCGTTGTGCATCGTCGTCTGGTAGGTGCCAAGGCCTTCCTGGCTCGAACCATTGAAATCGTCATTGGCCGGGACGCCCTCCGCCTCACCGGCGCGGACGAGCTGCTCGACCATCGGATGCGGCGATGGCAGGTCCTCGACATGCAGCGGCCCGTCGGCGCCGTGCAGGTCACTCGCGCCACGAGAGTTCCGCTCGGCACGTTTGTATCGTTCGAGCACGCTTGCCCAGTCCCAGCCGACACAACCCTCGGCGGCCCAGCGCTCGTAGTCGCTCGCGCGACCGCGGATATAGACCATGCTGTTGATCGAACCGGATCCGCCGAGGGTCCTGCCGCGCGGAACAGAGACCTCTCGGCCACCCAGGTGCGCGTGCGGCGTGGACTTGAATCGCCAGTCATAGCGCTCGTTGCCCATTAGCGTCATGACGCCGAGCGGCACCTTTACACGCCAATCGTTGTCGGTCGGTCCGGCCTCGAGCAGGCACACGGACCGCTCGGGGTCTTCGCTCAGGCGGCCCGCCACGGCACATCCGGCCGAACCGCCGCCTACGACGATGTAATCGAATGACTCCATGAGATCGAGCCGATCAACAGCACTTTGGGTTCCATCTTCGGGCTTTTTCGTCGCCTGCAGAGCTACTTCGAATGCAGAAACACAACATCATTAACTAATTGATTTTAATAAACTTAGCCAGAGCGCGTTGCGGCCAGCCAATAGCTGTATTGCATTCGCAGTCATAAACCATCACACTAGCGCCTCCTGCGGTCGCTTTG
>JAAUXX010025363.1_pt1 | contig 19240 bp, 25 predicted proteins | sample 7278111 | NCBI WGS metagenome assembly JAAUXX01 (sample SAMN14350116, study PRJNA611818) | marine sediment metagenome | isolation source: surface marine sediment (1.8m) | place: French Polynesia: Moorea | collected 2018-08
GCCGACATGCCAAAAGTGTTCACGATCAGGCGCCAATAGGTGTTCACCATGGATAAGAATGGGTGTTCAGGATCAGCGCCAATGGGTGTTCATGATGGGCGCGAATACGCAGCATATGCGCGTGATACGTGAGCTAGGTGCTCATAAGCATCTTCAAATGCTTCTTTGGTGAGTGTCTTTTTTACCTCAAACATCACTAACACGTCTTTTATATGGCATTCATACTTGTCGGTAAAACCTAATCGGCTTGGGCTTCCCTGGACCAGCATTCGGTCAATTTCGCCTGATTTGAAGCCTTTGTCATCGTATATAAAGCCGCTTACAAGTTTTAGGTTCATGGATTCGTGGAGCATTTTTTCAACAGATTTTTCTGTTAATGCTTCATATAGTGAACCCAGCGTTGGGTTATGGTTGTAGTTAAATTCATTGTATTTTATGCGTTCCACGCCAATGAAATCGTTTATGATTTCGGAAAGCCGAGTGACATTGCTTTTTTTTGTGCTAGGGGATCGTTTTTTTTCTACTTGTCTTAATTTTTTTAATCTATTTCTCTTTGCTTGTGATACTTCTCTGATGGTGTAAATTCCGATATACTTTCGCCTGATTTTTTTGTAATTTATTTTCTGCATTTTTTAGCTTCCACGAATGTCTTTGTTGAGATGTGATTAGTCTGTTTTTTTTCGGTTTCAGTGTTTGAGTGTTCTCATTCCAATAAGTAGTTTCTACCTTGAAAACGTCCCGGCTATTACATTGCTATTCAGTGTTTCCACCCTCAACTGATCCAAATAATCTGCCCAACGCTGCATCATGGCTGTGCGCTGCTTTAAATGTTTGGTCCTGTTATAGGCCCGCCCATTGGAGTCTTTAACCGCATGCGCCAATTGCGCCTCAATCCACTCGATACGGTATTCCAGCACCTCATCCAATAGCGTGCGCGCCATGGCGCGAAAGCCATGGGCCGTCATTCTGTCGCCAGTATAGCTCATGGAATGCAGGGCGACCCGAATCGCGTTTTCGCTGAGTGGCCGGCCACCCCCGCGAGCGCTGGGAAAAACATATTTTCCATAGCTGGTTTCCGGCCTGATTTCTTCAATTAGGTCCCAAGCCTGCCTGCTCAGCGGGATAATATGCGGCTCGCCCATTTTCATTTTTTCTGCGGGAAGCTCAATGCGTTTTTCCTCGGTATTAATTTCGGACCATTCCAGGTGTCTTAGTTCACCGGGACGGCAGAACAGGAGCGGGGAAAGCTTTAAGGCGACCTCGACAATATGCGTGCCTTTAAAACCATCAATCGCGGCCATTAGACGGCCCACTTCTTTGGGCTCGGTAATCGCCGCGAAGTGTTTTTTCTTATTGGGCTTGATTATCTTGTGAAGCGTTGTGCTGGGAACATGTTTAATCAGGCTGGTATTCACTGCGTATTCAAATATCTGCCGGATATTCTGGTTGATGCGGTGAGTGGTCTCCACCTTATTGGCGTTTTCGAGTCGCTTGAGGATAACAACCAGTTCAGACACCTCAATATCGCCGATAGGCTTGGTACCGATGTAGGGAAAAAGGTGGACTTCCATGCGTCGCCATACCTTGGCGGCGTAGTCGGGCGACCAGGAATCTTTTAGGGTGAGATACCAGGCTTTCGCCACGGCTTTGAAGGTATTTTGCTGATGTTGGGCGCTGGCAATTTTTTGTGCTTTCTTTTGCAGGCTGGGGTCTTTGCCTTCTTTTAACCAGGCTTTGGCTTCATCACACAGGCGCCTGGCTTCTGCCAGTGACACCTTGTCGGCTTTGTCTCCGTAAACGCCCAGAGCCATGGTTTTTTGCTTGCCTGCAAAGCGGTAGTTGAGCCGCCAGTACTTTTGGCCTTTGGCGGTTACCAGCAGATACAGGCCTTTACCGTCGCTTAGCTTGTAGTCCCGCTCCCTTGGCTTCGCCTTTTTGATTTCGTTGTTTGTCAGTGCCATACACGCCGCCCAATCCGCTCGCATGTGATGTGTTGGTATCTGTTGTGCGGGTATCCTATATACCAACATTAATACCAACAAAAAATCCGGATTTGATGGTATATTATGGGACCGCGTTGGAAGTAGGGCAATGCTGAAACCCAGTAATTTCAAGGGTTTCGGGGCGTTCTAGGAAGTTGTTGGAAGGGAGTGTGGTACCAGAGGCCGGACTCGAACCGGCACGCTTTTTAGGGCGCGGGATTTTGAATCTGTATTTGAAGTACTCATTAACCCCCTATGCCCCGGTTTCCGGGGCCTTCATACGCATTGATTCCCTTTGTTTCACTATGATGTGGCCCAAATGTGGCCCACTGACCATTTGCTCTTAAAGGGAACTTTGGCCCTTTGATTAAAATTTCCGGCCGTTTGCGTAAATACTCAGTGGCGCAGTTACCCACAAATTGGTTGTTCACAATTTAATCAGGTGGTCCAAATGTGGCCCCACTGGGTGTTTACCCAGATCCCCGAAAGTACCCGATTTTTGACCAGTTGGTCTAAAAGGGACTTTTAGTCCTTTGATTAAAATTTCCTGGGACTCACTTGAAAATTTAGGGACGAATTTACTCTCATTTTTGCTCTTCAAAAAGCAGTCAAGTGGCCCAAATGTGGCCCGGAATTGAAAGGCCAAGGGACTATAATCCTGGCATACGGTGTAATTATTTGTTAATCATTTCAAAGACTTACAAGTTTTAAATCGTATACTGTTCCCGAAAGGCAGACGAGACGCAAAAATGTGGCCTCAGAATAGCCCTGTTGGCACTCCGATGCTTTCGCGAGGTACTTATTGCCAGCGCGCCTGTGGTAGTCTTGCGCGAAACCTCACCAATCATTGACTGACGAAAAAGGAGAGCGCAGTGTTAAAATTGAGAATGAGGGAGCAACTGGAACAGCGTTATCACGCCTACAGAATAGAGGCGTTGCGCACGGCCAATGAGGTCTTGGCCCAAAGTTCCGGCGTTACCCTGAAGTTAGCAGACAACAGTGCTTATAACGCGTTTCGGAAGTGGGAGACGCACCCGCAGCGCATTAAACTGTGGGACTGGCCCAGCACCTATCTATCCTGGAAAGTGCAGTATCCCAAGCGATTCGAGGCAGCAGCGTGGAAAGGTAGCAAGCTTGTCGGTTTTTCATTGGGCCGCCCGACCTATGCCGGCACTGGGCTAAGATTGGATTTTATCGAAAAAGCACCCCAAACGAACGTGCCGCTTTTAGATTCGACGTATGTGGCGCTGAGAGCATACGCCGCATTGATTGGTGCCAATCACATCAAGATTATGCATCCAGTGAACGAGGCGGTGAGAGACTACTATGTAAGTAAAGGTTTTGCTTACAATTTGAAACAAGACTGCTGTATTCGGCGGATATAGATATGAGCCAAATTACTAAGATAAGTAAAAAACAGGAAGAGAAGCTGAGCAAGAAGTCGGCGCGAGAGCGAGCATTAGACGCGGCGAGAAAAGCTGCTGCGGAAATGAGAGCGACCGGCGATATTGAAGAGCCTGAGCAGCTTGCCTCTGGTAAGTCTGATGAAAACGGAAACATGACTTGGGAGGAACTGGACCCCGATGAAAAGTGAAGAAAAATCTAAATCTACGCATTCAATGAGTATTGCAGAAAAACAATTTACACCACTGCCCAACGAAGCAGAGCCGCAGCAAGCTCGTCACGTTGCTAGACAGGCAGGTATGAAAGCTCTATCTGAGATAAAGCGTACAAAAAAGCCGAAATAGCAGACGCACAAGGCTATCGCTTTTTTCGCGCTTTGCGGATACGAGCACCCTTTGTGCAAGGCTGATAAAATCCTATCAAAAATCGGCCTTTGCTATCTCGGCCCTTACGAGCTTTTTTCTTTGTCGCTGTTCTGCGTCGTGCTGCCATAGACTGTTTATCTCCTGTCTGGTTGGATTACGCCAGGGCAATGCCTTCGCGTATAGTGGAATCATCATAAAAACTCGCGTAAAGCGTGCCGTTCTCAAAAATAGTAATAGCTTTGATTAGATTGAATAATTGCACGTTGAAATCTAGCTCTACATCCGGCGAGACGTTCAAACGCTGCGCCACAAAATTGATATAGTTTGCCGTGTTGTTTTCTTCTGCGGGTGCGTAGGTGTTGATAATACCGCGCACGGTAACAACGCCCCGGCTTTCGTAGGTGCGAAGAATTCTCGTTATGGCCCGGAATCCATATTCCGGCGATTCAAACTGCACAAAGTCTCGATCGTTCTGCACGGCCTGCATGCCTTCCCAGGCGATATTGTTGCGTTTGATATTGCCGGGGTTGTTGTTGCGAATACCGCGCGGTAAATGTCGTTTAAGTAGTGTTGACATAAGAATTATTCCAACTCCAAATAACAATAAAATTTTCATCAGCTCAGCAGGCGTGACACGATGTTTTTAATTTGGCTGCCAACAATAGCGGTTATCAGTGCACTAACAATAAAAACAATAATTTTCACGGTAAGTCCTTAAAAATAATTTCAGCGATATAGAGCTTGTGGTCTGGTTTTGCGGCGAGGGTTAGCCCGTGGTTGCCTTCAACAAAAAGCCGGTCGCCGGGAAATACCGGTGTGCCTTGGCCTTCCTGTCCACCCAGCCACACAGGTTGTGAGTTGTTGGTGTCGGCGGTAAGAATAAGTAACTCGCGTATTGTATTGGGTTCGATGGTTTTTTTGATTAGCGTATCCGGTGGGTCGCCTTGCGGTGCAGTAAATTCCAGGGTTGGCATGGCTTGGTACAGCTTGCCCTTGCGGATAACCTCAACTTTGTTTTTGGTAGGGTGAATGCCGATAAGTTGATTGTCAGCAATGGCCACAGGCTGCGTCAGTTTGGCTTTAACGCTGTTTTTCTTGGGGTCGATGCCCACGCATTGGTCTTTGGCTATCGTGACGGTGTTGCTATTAGGATCGATCTTGACAGGGTTTTGAATTATCGCCTGGACAATATTCGCTTGCGGGTCGATGCCTATGCGCTGGTCTTCGGCAATCACTATCGCATTGGTCACATCCACACCGGTGCGCTTATCAATGAGTAAATCGCTTGTGTGTAGCTCAATGTAATTGACGCCGCCCGATACGTTTTTAATGCGCACTGCGCGGTCATTAGGGCTTTCGTTGCGTAGATGAATGCGGTCGTTCTGGTCCACGGTAACAGGTGTAGTGCCACCGATAGACAGCTCAATAGGCCCGGTCGCTTGCGTGACCACCAGATAGCGCCCCTCGATTTGCAGGCGCTTGTCTTCATTGGCTTGCAAAACAAATTCTCGCAGCATAATTATCGCCCCCGCAGTAAAAAGATAGCGCCCAAGATCACCACTCCGGCACCCATGGAGACCAGCAATAAGCGGGTATTGGAATTGCCACCACTGGTAAACGATTCAGCAATATCCCGGATTTTGGCAAAGGCGTTAGTTTGCGCGTTGCCAGCGATGTTCAACGCGTTACGGCTGATTTCCTGCGCTTCGCTCAATACGTCGCGGCCAAAGTCCTGAGTGTCGGCAATCGCTTGGGAGCCAAATGCAAAGGCGTTGTCCAGGGCATCGCCGCCAAAATCAAAGGCGGTCTCAGTGGAGTCCTGCACGGTATCCAAGGAATTCGACACCACATCGCCGATGCGATCTAAGGCCGACTCGCCAAAGTTGAACGACTCGCGAATAGCCCCTTGATCGGATTGAATAATCGTGGCTTCGCTGTTTTCCGCCCCTTCAAAATTTAGTACCAACCCTTCGGTGTCGTTGATCTGGGTATTCGAATTGTCGGTTTCGTTGGTGTTAGTGGTGCTGGACCGTGAACTGGATCGACCGCCAGACATAAATTATTCCTCTAAATTCTTGTGGTAAATGGTTTCCATATACTCAAAGCCCAAATCGGCAACCAGGCGATTAAGGCCCTTGCGCCGGGTGTGGTAGCGGATGGAACCAAAGCCTTGTTTTGTTGCTGCGTCCATAATCAGTTGGGTGACGGTATTGAGATCCTGGCCCTTGTAACAGCACACCACCAGCTCAGGTTTACGCCCCGGCAGGTGCTCGGTGCGCGTGATCATCCACGAGTGGCCGCCAACATGCCAAAGCTCGGCGATACCTTGCTCGACTTGTTCCCGCAGCAAGTCTTCGCAGTCTCGCAGGGTTTCCCCCAAGCCTTGCGCCGCTTCCTCGCTCCAGGCTTTGCGCTCTATCTTCATTTACTTCCTGCGCATCAGAAACACAGCCAGCACCACCACAGCGCCGACAATCAACAGCGTTTGCGTGCTAAAGCCGGTGGTGGAACCGATGCCGCTATTGCCGCCCAGGGTGACGCTGGAATTGGAGGTTACGCCCGATTGTGCAGGACCGGCAGCGCCACCCGATGCGGAGAGACCGCCGCCCCCGGTTAAACTGGATAAGCCTGACATCGCTAACTCCTAAACCGCAGCCCAAAACGTTGGGCGATGATAAAAACCAAAAACAGCCCGACGACAATCCCGGCGACGGTTACACCCGTGCCGAGCTTGTCACTCAGAGAGCCACCGGCAATAAAGCCGGAAGCGCCGGTGAGTCCGGAAATCAGTAGGACTGGCACTAGAGGTAAAGCCATTACAAAGCCCTCGCAATCAATAAACCGATGCCCACCAAGACAATGCCGCCGACTGCCAACACCAATGGCGATGTCAGCGTCAGCCCCCGGCCAGGCACAATGGCCTGCCCACCGGGCAGTTGTGACGGATTGACCGGTTGGGTCACCGTAGCAGGGTTGGCGAATTCGGTGGGGCCTTCGCTGCGTTCGCTGGTCCGTTCGGAGAAGCGATCCGCGATGGCTGCCGTTAAGGCGATATCCAGGTTATCGCGGAACACATCGCCAAAGGTTCGATCGTTTTGCATCACGTCACCTATGCGTTAATCACTTGCGGCAGGATTTCAATGGTTTCGAAAATCACCTCGAAATCGCCAACCTCGGTTTTGGTGGGGATCAGCTCAAAGGTTGAACCCTGGGTGCGCAGGGGATCGGCCACACCAAAATCGGTTTTCACCGCATCGAAGTGGTAGATGCCCGCCTGCGGTGTTTTGCCGAAGCGCTCCAAGGAATAGTTTTGATCCCCAAGGGTTTTATCGAACAGGGTCACTCCGTTGCGCTTGATTTCCAGGTTAGCAATGGAGTCATCCAGTAGATGGGCGCGACGGATGCGCACCGGGTTGGTGGTGCGGTTCTGGTTGACGAAGTTCTTAAACCGGTTTTCACCAGCCACGCCGCCGTTCATCACATCGCGGTAAATGCGCGGTACCGTCAGTCGTTGCGTCTGGGAAATACCCAGTATCCCTTCCGCACGAATGGAGGCCACTTTCTGTTGGGCGGTCTGTTGCGCCGTGGGCGCATCGGTCTCAACCTCCAGGATTATGTTCTCGCCTGGGAGGGTGACCAGGGAGGTGAGGTTCTGGCCCTCCTGGGTTGTCATGGAGAAATCGGTAAAGGGAATCACCCACTTACCGGCACGGATGGGCTCATTCTTGTACTTCTGGATGGTGCGCAAAATTTCACCAGATACATCGACCAGGGAATCACCGTTTAGTGATAATGTCACCCTGAGCAACTGGTTGTCGTTTAAATTTTCCCCATGGATGGTGATTTCTTTGTATGTGATGCCCGCCGGGAGCTGGAGGTTATACTTACCGTTGTAGCCATTGGCGGAGGAGCCGTTAAAGGCGTCAAAATCGATTTCGGTATGGCGCATGGGTTCTCCTTAGCCGATGGCACGTTTGACGGCTGGGACGTTATTGGCGGCCCAGACGACGCTTGCTGACACGACAAGGGCGACGGCGGCGACCATCATTAGGTTTTTTGTGGATCGGGGCATGTTTAGTTGTCCTCAAATTAATTGATAACGACTATGCTAGAGGAGGTTTCCGGTTTGGAGTCAAGGGATATATGGTAGAGATAGATACAAATGAAATTCCCCGACATTCTGAAAGAGGCAATATGGCATACAACCACGCCCGAACTCTATAAATCAATAATTAGTGAAGGAAGCATTTTGCCGGAGCCACCACTCCATGACTCCCAGCGGTGGGGCACTTCAATGGGAAAAGCTTTTTATCCCTATGTCCGCAGTATTGGTGGGGTAAGCCTTTTTGATTTTCGTGGCTTCAATGCAAAAGAATATAGCAATAGATTTTCTTGCTCCTCATGGGCTGGGTTTGTGCCTTGCAAGAATCAAGCAGATGCAGCAATCTGGATTGAATTGGATTTATTACTAATAGAAGATAACTTTATTTCAACAGATAAATTGCTTAGTGATTGGAAAAATTCTGGAGAGGCTGCGCGAAAAATTATGCCAATGATTGAAGCTGCACATATTGGTCCAATACCCGTATCGGCGTTTAAGCGTGTTCTTATATATGAAAAAAGCCACGGTGCGTTTTACGATTGTGAAATATAGATCAAAATACCAATTAAGCATGTAAAACTGAATGCTTTGTTGTTTGTCTGCATAAAGTGTAAACATAGCGACTGCTGTCGCTGCGATATATAAATATATGGAGTAAAGTTCTTTCCTATGAATGAAGATGAAAAAATCGCATATGAGTATTTAAAAAAGATTTACTCAAAATCCGATATTGTTTTTGAACCAAACGGACACACTAAATATCCAGATTTTTTATGTGAGAACTCCCTTGCATACGAAGTCTCTGGATTGTATTCAATGAATTTTTCTAAAACAAGTCGTGAATTTGAGACGCCGATTATTAAGCACATTGAAAACCTTATTGATAAATACAATAAGAGAGAATTCGGTTATGTTTTGGATATTACGATAACAGGAGAGCAAAACCCGGATAAAAAATCCCTAGAAAACTGGTTTTTGGCTAATAACAACTTGGTAACAATGCCTTTTTTCACAAGCGGATGTTTGACTATAAGTCTAATAAAGCAGGAGGCGCACGAGGAAAAATATTGTATTTATGGCATTGATAATGAGAATAGTTCTGGCTGGATAATTCCTGCTCACCTCGATGCCTTATCTCATGTGATTAATAAAAAGGAAAAAGTTATGTCCCTAGAGGATACCCTTATACTTATTAACCATGTTTTTCCAAATGTCGTCGAGAAAGTAAATTCTTCACAGATTCAGACATCGATTTCGAAAATAATCGTGTTAAGTCCCAAATCGGAGTTGCAGTACGAATGGCCTAGTGGCAGCGGTTAGACCGACAAGTAAGTTTTTAGCTATTAGCTTTTTTGCTTACAGTCAGTCCATTAAAATGACCGCAGGTCTCAGAGATTCCAAGATGTTTAGGTTTATGGCCATATGTTAAGAATGCTGGACTACTATTAGAACGCTGCATGCCTTTGTTTTTAAATTCCACATAGCCACTGACAATTGAACCTTTGCTCGGTGTCCATAATAAAAATTGCAGCGGTATACGAGGAATATCGGCCATAGGCACGCCCAGCTTCTTTGCAATATATTTTACATCGTCTTGGGTATTGTGCTGACATACGTACAAATAAGTTGCAGCATTCATCACTGATTTGTCGACCTCCTGACCGCGTTGTACTGTAGCCAAAACCGTCGCTCCCAGCCCGAGGGATTGATTCACCAATACACCCCAATATCCAGAGGCTTTGCCGGAATTTGTCACCGCTGCTAATTCCTCGATCACAATTACGGCCTCCCTTTGTCGGTTCCAAATATGCGCCAGCCGACAAAATTGGTCAAATTCCTGTTTGCTATAGCCAGTGGGCACAAAGGCAAAACGACCATTGCCGGTTGTTTTGCGCAGCGCTGACAGCAATTCTGGCATAGTGCGAATAACCTTTAGCTTGAATGGCTGGCCGTATTCGTTTTTCGCATCCCAGATCAACAGCCGTTTGGCTTTCGGTATCATGGCTTTAATTGGTGTGGATTTGCCGGAACGGGTTATGCCGATAAACAGCCCCATCAGCCCATCTTTACGCTTGCCCATCGGTGTTTTCTCCTTGTGCTTGTTTCTTGGCTTCCGCTTCGGCCTGCTGTTTGGCTTCCTTTTCCTCGCACTGTTTCTCTTTGGCTTCAGTAACGGCCCGGATTAAGACAAAGGTCGCTGTTGCGGCTGCCAGCTCTTCCTTGTAGCGATCTAATAGCGAGAAGATACCACCCGGAAAGTATTTGATAATCAATACTGCGTAACTTTCGGCGGCTTGTTCGTATACTTTTCCGTCAATCGTGACGCCGGAAAAGCTGCTAATGGCAAAACGTAAGGAGGTGGCAATCATTCCGGTGGCCATGGCGATTTCGGCCTGCCGTTGGGCTTCGTCAATTGCGTCCTGCTCAGGCGTGGATTTGTCTTGCTGCTCTTCGGTACCGATTTCCTTTTCCGCTGCATCAAATTCAGCGTTTACGGTTTCCGGGGAGGTATCGACAATGTTGGTCATGCGGTGCGCTCCTAAAACATATCATTGAAGGCATCTAAAAAACCGCCCGATACCCGTGCAGGTGTCGGTGGTAGCCTGTTGGTTTTCGCGGGTATTGTGTCAGGCGCTTCCGGTGGTGGGTCACCCGGGTTTAGGCGCTTTTCGATGCGCGCCTTGGCTTCCTTTGACTGGTAGCTGGTCATGGTGCGGCAGTCGGTGCAGGTAATGAAAAATTTGCGTCCGTCGTGCTTGACGTTTTGTTCGCTTCCGCATTCGGGGCATTTCGAGGTTCCTTTAATCGTGGTCGGCATTGGTTTGGGCTCCAGTGTGTTGGTGTTGTGCAAGGCATAGCAGTACCTCGCTAATGTCATTGATTAACGCCAGGGTTTGTTTAATTTCCGGCATCAGTTTTAAATGTGCCGGTAATTTCTTTTGCAGTCGGTTGGCTCGCTCGTGAATGTCGATGGCTTTGGTTTTTAACTCGTCGTTTTGCATATCTCCTCTTTATTGGCTGGTTACAGTTATTGACACAAGTCCAAGAAAAACCCTGTTAAAAAAAATAAAACCAATAAAAACAAAAGGTTAAAAGCATTTATATCAAGCTGTTAAACCGTCGTTAAACACAGTGCTACCTCCGTGCTACCTGTGTTTAACAACGGATAGACGGTGGTATTTTTACGATGAATGGCGGAGAGAAAATCGCAGTAATGCGTAATAAACCGACGTGAACGTGTGAAACGGAAAAATATAATTAGGCGGTATTAAGGAAATTTGCGTGAATACGCGTATCAATATTAGTGAATGATTTTACGGTTTTTCATTTTTTATTCAGAATGATTAACTGTGATCATTCGATGTTTAACATAGTTAACAAAATCGCTTGACCTGTTTCCGGTTTGACTTGTTAACGTAAGAGTTGGGCATGGTTTTTTGCCCGACATTAACACTCATCCAAACCGGAGAAAACACCTATGAACAATGCCACACGCATTTCACCAGAAGCCGCGACCAAGGCACGACAGGCGTTAAATTTATCGCAAGCCAAAGTCGCACACGACATTGAAATAAACCGCGCCTATTTATCCCAGTTCGAACATGGCAAGCGTGTACTGGATAGTAAAATACTCGATAGCCTACGCGCCTATTACGAAGACCAAGGTTGGGCATTTAGTGAAGACGGTGATGATCCAACGCACACAATGCATATCGTCGATGGCTTTGTCGTATCGGCGGAACTGGCGGACGAGGCGGTAGAACCCCTTGTAGAGGAGTATTATCGCAACGCGGATAGGATGGCGGAGCTAGAACGGGATGCTGTCAAACGGGGCTTTTTCGGGGGTGTCGCCGAAGACGATGCGTTAGAGCAAGCACAACCGCTGTTGCTGCTGGCGTATCGCCAGTATTATCTCAAACAGGCATTGCAGGGTGCGATGGAGAGGGAAGCCACGTTGGCGGAGAACGATCGGACGGGCAAGGCCATCACGCTGCTAGGGGATTATCTCAATCATCTTGTGAAGCCACACAACACCATTCAAGACCCTGCGCGCCCAGCCAGCTAAGCGACGAAACCTAGTGACTTCTCATTGTGGGCGCATCCACGTTGATGTGGTGCGCCCAACACATTACGCGATACCTTGCCCGGCAACCTGGCCCCCGGCAGTGACCTGCCTAGCGGCACCGCCAACAGGCCGCTGACTCCCCATGGTGGTTGGTAATTGATCAATCGGCCCAGTCGCAAGCAGAAAAGTACTAGGCCCTCTTTCCCATAGTATTGCCGCCCATTTTAAGAGACAATCACCTTTTTTGGGGTGTTCATTTTTTTCACGTCCAAGTCCGGGGGCAGCCGTGCCAAGTCAGGGACCCAATAAGAGCAAAAGCAGCGGTGGGCAGCGCCGCAACGCGGTGCAACAACACAGTCGTCAACACCAGGCCAAAGCCAACAGCGCCTCCAGCCGCTTGGGTATGCAAGGCAGTGCGCACTATCTACAAGCGTTGGCCGCCAGCGGGTCACCACTGGAAATCCAGAGTAACCCGGTATTTCTGGAATTTCAGCGGCGCGTGGGGTATCAGGCGGCAATGAGTTATATGTACTCGATGGCACAACAAGCGGGGTCGCCCTATGCCGTCGATACATCCGCCAAGAATGATGCAGACGCCAAGCGGGCTGACGAGCCGCCGGCCACCGCTAAGGTCCAGGCGCAGGAAGGCGTTCAGGCTAAGCCCCTGTCGCCCGAGGCCAAGCCGACCGAGGGCGTGCAAGCCAAACTCACCATGGGCCAGCCCGGCGATCGATACGAACAGGAAGCCGACCAAGCCGCTGCCCAGGTCGTCGCCGATAAACCAGTACAAGCCCTCTCCAAAGTGCCACCCCAGGGTTTATCCCAGCCGCTAGACCTTCAGCCTCAACAAGAAGACGGCGAGGTGCAGTTGGCGACCGAGGACGACAGCCTGCAAGCCGCACCCGGCCCCAAGCGCCAATCCGAACGAGGCCGTTCCCAGAGTGAAGCCAACCTGGAAAACCGCCTACAATCGCCCACCGGTGGCCGCCCGCTGTCTCCCAAAATCCAAGCCTCCATGGGCGAAAAGTTCAATAGCGACTTTTCCCAAGTGCGCGTGCATGACAACAGCCAGGCTCAAGCCGATGCCGCCAGCCTGGGCGCCAAAGCCTTTACCAAGGGCAACGATATCTGGCTGGGCAAACAAGCCAGCGAGAATGATTCCGCCCTGATGGGCCATGAACTGGCCCACGTGGTGCAGCAAGACGCCGCCGTGCAGAAATCGTCGATTCAACGGACACCCGAGGCAAACACAGCGATCCAAGCCGCCCCGGCAGACAACACCCCAGTGCAGAAGCAGGAAGAGTCCGAAGAAAGCGGCGGTATTTTAGGCGCCGTGGCCGGTTTCTTCCGCGAAGTGCCCGGTTACCACCTGCTTGCCGTGGTCATTGGCCGTGATCCTATCTCCGGTGAGAGCGTTGATCGCAATGCCACCAATGTGATTCGCGGGGTGATTGGCCTGATTCCCGGCGGCAACCAACTCTATCAATACCTCAACCAAGCGGGCGCTGTGGAGCGCGCGGGAGCCTGGTTGAGCGAGCAAATTACCCAGCTCGGCCTGACCTGGGCCTACATCAAGAGCCTGTTTTCCGCCGCTTGGGATGCCTTGGCCTGGTACGACCTCGCCTTGCCCTGGCGCGCCTTTAAAAAGGTCAAAAACGTCTTTGCCGAACCCATTGGTCGCCTCTTCAGCTTTGCCAAATCGGTGGGCAGCAAGATCATGGAATTTGTCCTCGAAGGCGCCTTGTCCCTAGCCGGCGCTGCCGGTAAAACCGTGATGGGCATACTCAGAGGCGCAGGCGAGGTGTTTATGAGCATCGTGCGCGACCCCATCGGTTTTCTTGGTAATCTGCTCACCTCTGTAAAACAGGGCTTCGGCCAATTCAGCGCCAATATCTGGACCCACTTGAAAACCGGGCTGATGGGCTGGCTCTTTGGTGCCCTGGCGGGCACCGGCCTGCAACTGCCGCAAAAATTTGGCCTCAAAGGCATTCTTTCTATCGTGCTGCAAGTGCTGGGCGTGACCTGGGCTGCCATCCGCAAGCGTATTGTCAAAGTGATTGGCGAAGAGCGCATGGCCAAAATTGAAAAAACCGTGTCCTTCGTAACGGATCTCATCACCAAAGGCCCCATCGCCGCCTGGGAGATGATCACCAGCGCCATCGGCAACTTAAAAGACATGGTGTTGGGGGCCATTCAGAACTGGGTGGTCACCAAGGTGGTGAAATCGGCGGTGACCAAGTTAGTTTCGATGTTCAACCCCGCTGGGGCGATTATTCAGGCGGCCATTGCCATTTATAACGTGGTGATGTTTTTTGTCGAGCGGGCGCAGCAGATCGCCTCGCTGTTTAAAGCCGTCACCGGTTCCATCGGCAAGATTGCAGCCGGGGCCGTGGGTGCAGCGGCGAACTTTATTGAGCTGGCCATGGCGCGGACTATCCCTGTCATCATAAGCTTCTTGGCACGGCTGCTGGGGCTCGGGGGTATTGGGGAGACGATTAAGGGGATTATTAAGAAAGTTCAAAAGCCCATTAGTAAGGGGATTGATGCGGTTGTAAAGTTTATTGTTGGGAAAGCTGGTAGATTGCTTGGTAAAGACAAAGATAAAGGTAAGGTCAAGAAGGAAGAGGTTAAAGATACACGAGATAAAAAACAGAAAGATCGTGATTTAAAAGGAGCGCTAAAAGAGGCTAACGCGATTCTTGATGAAAAAGACGCCTCCGTATCCAGTGTTAATGATAAATTGCCCACGTTAAAAAATAAGTATGGTCTGACTAAAGTAAAGCTTGTGAATAAGGGAGAAGATAAGTATTTTATTAAAGCAAAAATAAACCCGGAAGGTACAACGGATGTTGAGCAGTTGTCCGTTGAGGAGCCAGCAAAAACACATATTGATTATGGCAATCATGTAGTGACCGCTGACCCATTAACAAGCAATCGAGGGAAAGGGAGTAGACCTGGTAAATTGCCAGGTTGGCCTCATGCTGAAATGTTAAATAAAGTTTATGATCAGTGGGTTAAAGGGCACATGTTAGGTGAAAAATTAGGCGGAAAAGGTAAGGCTGGAAATTTGTCGATTATCAATAAGGCAGTTAATGATGCTATGGAGCGCGGACCCGAAAAATTTGCAAAAGCTGAAACTGATCCAGGGAAGAATAAAAAATTGTATTATAAAACCACTTGGGAAAATCACCCAAAGAATGGAGCTATTGAGAATTTTGCTAAATGGATTACTGTATCTATTGCTGTATATGATGGGGATAAAAAAGGGCCAATTAGAGAATTTCCATTTAAACAATCACCACCGCCAGCAACTGCAGCCGGGGTTAAATTTAATTTAAATGATATTGGTAGGCGAACGATGGTTCGACAGTTTGGTATGTCGAGTCGATTTGCATTGGACATTTTGGAGGCGAAATCGAAATATGGAAGATTTAGTGATTTAGATAGCTTGATTGATAAAATTGAAAAACTATACAGGTTTAAAGGTGTGACTGAAGAATCAAGAAAGTGGAAGTCTATTGATAGAAATATAGATATTATCGAAAACAAGATGTTCAATAGCGGCACGTTGGAGATAAATTAAAATATGGAAAAAATTATCGAAAATACCAATAGGTTTAAACAGCTCATAGAAGCTAATTCAAATATAAGAAAAAATACAAATGATTGGTCGGATTTTCTAGAATTATCAGATTCCGCAATTAATCGAGCTGTAAAAAGAATTGAAAAATATGCCGGAATTGTTTTGGCACCTGAGTTTTATAAACTTAACTTATTTTCTGGATATAAAATTTGTTGGCATTACGAAAAAGATGAATTTATTTATGGTGGCTTTAGGATTAATGGAATTTCAGAAGCATTGGCATTGAAATCAGAGTTTTGGAAAGTAGATTTTAGTTTAGCGTCAGACCAAGAAGTTCCCGAGGAGCTGAAACACTTTGAAAAATTAAACTGGTTTGAGAAACAGGCTTGGGGTGATGATTGGCGCTTTGGTTGTTTTATAAGAGACAAAGGTGTTTTTCCGCCTCAAATAGCTTTTTTTGATAGAAATTGGTATGTACCAATGCCGTTGTCATTAGAAGAGTATTTTGACGCGATGTTTGCATCGTGTGCGGTTAAAGGCTGGCAGTATTTCTATGTCGATATTGATAATGATTTCCCTCATTTGGAAAAAGCATTAGAGGATATGGAAAAAGCAATTAGGCTATTGCCAAAAATATTTCCTAATATGGACTTTAGTTATCATATCAATAAGTTGGATTTGGTGAAGGGCAAGCTATAAAGCCGGCTTTCGCCGGTTTTTTTACGTCTAATTTTTATGAACGGTATAAATTCTAATACTGGCAAGCTGCTCTCCGGTATTGCCCACCTGCGCTAATCGATCAAGGGTATATTAATCACGCCAATCGGCAGTCGCGTCATGTGCAGAGACTACGGTTCACGACTTTATGAATTGGTCGATGCACCCACCAATCGGCAAACCCTTGTCGATATTTATGCGGCGACTGCCGAAGCCATACTCCGTTGGGAACCGCGCTTTTTTGTTACGCGGGTACAGGTGGAAGCAATTGAACCGGGTGGCGTTACTCTGATGCTCGAGGGGGAATATCGGCCCACGGGGGAAGTTATCCAGCTAGAAGGTCTTACCTTGTGACTCAGTTTACTGCCATTGATCTAGAATAAAAGGTGTCGCAGACAATATTTTTCCGAGCGGTTGAAATCAGAGTTGTCCGAAAAGGCAATTACAAAAAGGACTGAAAGCGCATGTAAATAACTATGGGAAATTTGAAATTTTCTCTTTACATAGCCTTTCGGTCAAATCTTTAAGGAAAACCACTCGCTCAGCCAACCAGTTCAATTCTTCCTCAGAAATACGATAGTGCTCGGAATAACGCGCTTCGATATAGGCGGATTTTAGCAGCTGAAAGCGCCGCCGCTGGATTTTAGTTTCCTGCGGAAAAACTTCCGCGATACGCTCATCCTGGTATATCGCCAGCGCATTAAGACGCACAAGGTTGTGCGTGCTGGGTTTATAGTTTGTCAGAACTAAGAGTAAACACGCATAGTAGCGCTCCGTGGCTTGATGAAGCTGAAAAGCCGCAATTTTTAATTTGCCTTTTTGTAAAGCAAACTCATATTGCTCAAAAAAATCGTCAGCACTCTCAAACCACTGCCCATAATGCTTTTCCGCAATCGCCTTATACTCCGCAGGCGTCAACTGACTCGGCTTGGCCAGTGACCGCTTATCATATTCATAGAGCACAATACCCTGCTCTTTGATATCGGTAAAAAAATACTGCCCTTCGCCCAAAGCATTGTTCACCTCGGTAAGGCTATGCACCAAAATATTTAAGGGCGGGCGCACCCGCAGGGCAATGCGGTCCTCCGCCGCGTTCCAGATTTTGTATTCCTGGATCAGCTTGGGCTCGTTGAGAATCACCAGAATATCGTAGTCGCTCACATAGCCGTGGGCCGGGTCTTTCACCCACTTGCCAGTGGCGTGGCTGCCAAACAGAATGATCTTGAGGATGCGGGTATGCTTTTTCTTGCCGCTGGTAAAGGCGGTGACCTGCTCCACTTCGTCGCGCAGTACTGCAACAATATGCGCCAAGTCTTGCTGTTTGGAAGCGGGCAGGTGGTCGAGGTCGTGTTTCATGCGGCGATAGTACCATTCCCCAAGGGGGCCGGACCACAAGGCGTGAAAAGCGTGGTGGCGCTGCTTATATTTTGAGCAGCACCGCCATGACCAGAGGATTCTGGATCGTTAAGCGCCTTTAACGTCTTTATCGGTCATCCCAGCGGCGTTTAACAGGTATGCCGCAATCCGGTTAACCGGTTCCCGCAGCCGCTCCACGTCCATAATGATGTAGCCCGCCGTGACATCGTTGGCCGCCGAGTGATTGAGCAGGCGTTTGAGGGTGTAGGCTTGAATATCCAATTGTTCGGCGATGGAGACAAAGGTGCGGCGCAAATCGTGGGAGGTAAAGCGGTGCTGAATGCGCTGGCTAACAAAGGTTAACTGGGCGTTTAACGATTCAAAATGCCCGCTTTTCCCTGGCCCCGGAAAGATCAGCGGGGTGTCTTGCTGTTGTATGCGATGTTTAAATAGGTTCACCAGAAATGGTGATAGGGGTAACACCAGCATGCGGCCACTCTTGGTGAGGGACGCCGGGACCGTTAGGATTTTCTGCTCAAGATCGATGTATTCAGGGCGCAACTGCTGGGTTTCACCGCGCCGCATACCGGTAAACAACAGGTTTAACAGGTAATCCGCCACAATATGGTGGCTGCTGTCCAAGGGGTGCTGTTTGAGCACAAATACGGCCTCGAACCAGGGCTTAAGATGGTGATGGCCCAGCCTGTTAGTGCGGCGCGTGACCGGATACCAAGCCTTGAGCTGCGAGAGGCGATCCACCGGGTTGTAGGGAATCAACGGGCGGCCCTGGTGATCCTGGTACTGCACCTTGGCAAAGTTAAACAAGGCGCCAAGCAACACCATGCCGGTATTGGCTTGGCTGGGGCTGCGGTTTTCACCTAAATAACGGTGGTAGTCCACCACCTTATCCGGGGTAATATCGGTCATGCGGGTGTTTTGCCAGTCTAACAGGGCTGTGCGCAAGGTTTTTTGGTGGTTGCGCAAGGTCTGGGGCCGCAGGTTTTTGCGCGCACGAATGTAGTCTTGATACACCTCCATTACCGTCACCGTGACGGCGCGATGGCGGCGTTTTTGTGCCTGGGGGTCATCGCCCATGGCAATCTCCGCCAGGGTGCTCAACGCCTTCTTGCGCGCTTTCTCGGGCGGCAACTCCGGGTAGCTGCCCAGCTTAACGCGCAGGGGCTTGCCGTTAACCTTCTGATACACGTAGAACGTCTTGCTGCCGGTATCGGTGACCATCAGTTGCAATTTAGTGACCTGGGTATCGTGGATATACAGCCGCTTACCCTGGGGCGCGGGTTTGAGTTTGTCGATGTTTTTCTGCGTGAGTGCGAGACGTCGGGGCATAGCGCCACCTCCATAATCTTGGTGTTTGAGCAAAAAATCATCAGAATTCCGCCGGGCTACCCCGTTTCGGTGCTACCTGGGTGCTACCCGTGGATTTCTGACAATGCTGTCCAGACGTCTGTTGCGAATCACGATATTCGCTAAGTGTTTGATTTTCAATAGGTTGGTTTTTGGCTTTTTCCTCTGTTTTCCCCTTTGTTGACCGCGTACAGTTATTGACACAAGTCCAAGGGAGGCGCGTGCGCCTCCTGATAAAAAGATTCGTCGTCGTTGGTTTTAATGGGCTGAATCACCCATTCGTATATTCGGGTAATGACC
>JAAUXX010007437.1_pt1 | contig 19185 bp, 13 predicted proteins | sample 7278111 | NCBI WGS metagenome assembly JAAUXX01 (sample SAMN14350116, study PRJNA611818) | marine sediment metagenome | isolation source: surface marine sediment (1.8m) | place: French Polynesia: Moorea | collected 2018-08
ACCTTCTGCCGCCGGGAGCGGCAGTAGAGCGCCCAGGGACGGGTTCACAGCGTGTGCGCCACCCGGTGCCCTGATGCTCGGGGGCTCTATGCCAGCAATGATTCACGTGTTTCATCGCCAACATCATGCGCTGATCTAACGTGACAAAGTAGAACTAAATAGCGGAAATGGATTGCCGCTTTTCCCATTGAGTCCCCAATAGAAAAAAACATCAAACTAAAAAAATTCCTATAAAACAATGAGATAAAATTAAGTCCGTGCTTGGCACAACCATTGCTGCGAAAGCTTTGAGAAAGTATTCCGGCGGGCATTTATGCCGGGTTAATAAAAGTGAGTTTGTACGGTTTATTCGACGATGGCGATTTCATTTCAAAAAGCTTTGGGCATTCGGGAAGCGGCACTCACCCTGCGGGCCGAGCGCGCGAGCGTGCTGTCGAGTAACCTCGCCAATGCCGATACGCCGAATTACAAGGCGCGCGATATAAATTTTCACGAAGCGCTGGAATCCCAGTTGCAAGGACACCAAAACAGGATCAGCGCGACGCGCGCCAATCACTTTGATGCGGCAAATTTGGGTCGCCCGGAGCACGAGTTCTATTACCGCCTACCCAGCCAGCCGTCGATCGATGGCAACACCGTGGAGGAAAATACCGAGCATGCTGAATTCATGCAAAACAGTATGGAATTTCAGGTGGCCTTCACCTTACTCAACAGCAGTTTCAAGGGTCTGAAAAAAGCAATTAAAGGTGAATAGATATGGCCATTTCGAATATTTTTGACATCGCCGGGTCGGGTATGAACGCGCAGAGCATGCGTCTCAACGCCACCGCCAGCAATATCGCCAACGCCGCCACCGCAAGTTCAAGCAGTGATCAGGTCTATCGCGGTCGCCACCCCGTGTTTGCGACGCTTTATAACCACAGTTTACACAGCGGCATCGAGAGCCCCGAGGCCGTGAGCGTGCAGGTTGCCGGGATTGTCGAGAGCGACGCCCCCCTGCAAGCGCGCTACGAACCCCATCACCCCCAGGCCAATGAAGAGGGCTATGTCTACTACCCCAACGTCAACGTGGTGGAGGAGATGGCGAATATGATCTCCGCTTCGCGCTCATTTCAGGTCAATGTGGAAGTCATGAATTCGGCCAAGCAGATGTTGCAGCGAATTTTAACCTTGGGTCAATAGGGGAGGGCTTATGACTGAATTCAACGCCAGTTCGAATACTATATTCAGTGAACTTTCCATCGCCAACAGACGCCGGGAACAGCCGCAAGACAATGAATTGGGGCAAAGTGCGTTCTTGGAATTGATGATTACCCAACTGCAAAATCAAGATCCACTCAGCCCGCAGGATAACACCGAGTTCGTGGCGCAATTGGCGCAATTCAGCTCCGTCGAGAGTCTCGACAAGTTAAACAACAACTTTGACAGCTTCACGAATAATTTCATCGCCAACCAGGCATTGCAGGCGTCGACCCTGGTCGGCCGCTCGGTCACGGTGCCGGCCGATAGCGCGCGCCTGGATGCGGGCGCCGTGGTCAGTGCGAGTGTCGATGTGCCGGCCAGCGCCGGCGATGTCTCGATTAGCATTTATAGCGAAAGCGGGGCGCTTGTCGATCAGGTAAGCGCCGGTGTGCAGCCGCCTGGCGAGTTGGTGATGCGCTGGGACGGCATGAATATGGAAGTTAACGGTGAGCTACTCGACTGGCGCAGCAGCAACGAAAACGGCGCGCCCAGCGGCAACTATCGTTTCGAAGTCACCACCAGTATTGACGGTCGGCAGACCGAATTGGCAACCGCCCTGAGCGCCAATGTCAACAGTGTGACCGTCGGCTCCAACGGCGCGTTGGTGTTGAATCTGGCTGGCGTCGGCGCGGTTAACCTGGCCGATGTCAAGCAGTTTAACGAATAGCAACTTAACGAGTGACGACGGTTTAATGAGTAAGAAGTACACAGTGGGAGAGAGTTATGCCTTTTGATACGGCCTTAAGTGGAATCAGAGCCGCCTCCACGGATTTGACGGTGACCGGCAATAACATTGCCAACGCATCGACGACGGGTTTTAAATCTTCCCGCACCGAATTTGGCGATGTCTACGCGAATTCCGGCAGCAACCAAATCGGCAGCGGCGTGCAGGTGCAAGACGTGGCGCAGGGCTTTACCCAAGGTAATGTCGCCTTTACTGAGAAGGAGTTGGACCTGGCGATTAACGGCAACGGCCTGTTTGTCCTCAGCCAACAGGGTGAAATACGCTACACGCGGGCTGGCGCTTTTGGTCTCGACAGCGACGGTTTCGTCGTCAGCGCGACTGAAGCCAGGTTGCAGGGCTTTCCGGCGGATGCGCAAGGTAATATCGGGGGCATCGCCGGCGATATTCAGATCCAAACCAGTAACCTCGATCCGCGGCGCACCACCATGGTGGAATCGGTGTTGAATCTCGACGCCTCTGAACCCGTGCTGCAGAGTTCCGGCCGGCAACTGCGTACCGAGGGCGTCGATGTCGGCGTGGCCCAGGTTGGCCAACAGACTGTCACCAGCACCATACTTGATGGCGCGGCCTTTACTCTGCCCCTGGGCAACGATTTCACCACCACGCCCGTTGATTTCGATCTCACGCTCTCCGGTCAGGGCACCAATATCGGCACTGTGAGCATCAGCCTCGACGCGTTGTCGGGGGTGCCCAACACAGTGGATACCTTCAACGATCTGCGGATTTTGACAAGCGTGATCAATGCGCAAATTTTTGCCCCCACGGCGCCGCAAACCACAATTGACGTGGTGGCCAACGCGGTCGATTTGGGCGGCGGCAACTTCCAATTGACGTTTACCGCCCTGGGGGAGGGCCTCAACTCGGCCATTGATATCAGCAACAACACGGCCAACTCCGCGCAGATTGGGCTGACGCCGGCGCTGGTTTCGACCGCGGGGATTCCCCAGGTGACCAACGGCTATCCGGCGCAGCCCATTGACATTATCGATCCGACCGGCAGTACCGTAACCTACAACGCCACAGCCGGCGCCACGGCCGCCGCCACGGCGTCTGAGATGAACGCGCTGCAGGGCGTTACCGCCACCGCTTCGACTCAGGCCACGATTTCCGGTTTCAATAATTCCGCTGGCAATATGGTGGTGACGCTGAACGGCGTCACGCTGACGGGGGGCACTTTGGCGGCGCTTGAAACGGAAATAAACGCACTCAGCAGCACGACATTACCCGGAGTCTCCGCGACATTGGATCCCGCCACACTGAGCCTAGCGCTGATTTCCGCCGGTGGCGATGACATTGACGTTAGTATTAGCAGTACCGATGATGGTGACGCATTGACCGTGCTGGGCGGTCCCGGCACCTCTCCGGTAGCGCTCGAAGTTGATGCCGCCGGCGATGGTGTCGGCGCCGGCGCCGCAGACGCGGGCGTGAACTCCGCGGTCGTTGGCGGCGCGATCGATATCGTGCTTGACGAGGGGTATGATATTGCGCCGCAGACGGCGGGAGGCTTGTTTCAGCCCCTAAGCCCGACGGAATTTACCGATATCACGATCAATGCGTTCGATCCCGCCGACCAAGGCACCTACAACAGCGCCACTTCCATGACCGTGTACGACAGTCTCGGCATCGCCCACGTGATGACACAGTATTTTGTTAGGCAGGAATACGACCCCAACGATCCCACCACGGCGCCCAACCATTGGCAGGTGCATGTGCAAATCGATGGACAGGATGTCGGCGATCCCGATACCACGTTGCCGCCGCCGCAAAACACGGTCGCCACGCGCGCCACCTACGACTTGTTTTTTAATGATGACGGTACCTTGAATACGACTCTGACGGATCCGATTCTAATTTCCAACTGGGTGCCGGTGGATGAAAATGGCCAGCCCAACTCCGCTGCCGGACCGCAAAACGTGCTGGCCGGCGGCGCCATACCTTTGCCGGAACCGCCGACCAGTTCAAACTTCGTGATTGATTTCGACGGCACCACCCAATTCGGCTCCGCCTTTTCCGTTAACGATGTCGATCAGGACGGCTTCTCCACCGGCCGTCTCTCCGGCTTGAGCATTGACGACAGCGGCATTATTTTCGCCCGCTTCACCAACGGCGAATCGCGAGTACTGGGGCAGGTTGCGCTGGCCGATTTTCCCAACCAGGAAGGCCTGCAACCGGCGGGCAACACCACTTGGGTGGAAAACTTTGAATCGGGCGAACCGCGCATTGCCGCCGCCAACACCGGTTCCCTGGGCGGGATTCAATCCGGCGCGCTGGAAGAATCCAATGTCGATATTTCCGCCGAGCTGGTCAATTTAATTATCGCCCAGCGCAATTTCCAGGCCAGCGCCAAAACCATTGAAACCGCCGATACCGTCACCCAGGCGATTATTAATTTGCGTTAGGAAAGCTCTGACTTAATCAGAGTTTCCTCAAGCGAGATAGGGGTATTCCCCGGTAAGAGGATCGCGGCTGGGTAGGGCTTTCCGAGACCGTCTGCCGCATAGCCACACGGATGTGGTGTAGTAGGGCAACGCAGGAGCAGTTGCCGCAGGGAGCGGCAGCCGAGCCCCCAGGGAAGGGTTCACGGCGAGTCTCGGAAAGCCCTACCCAGGCGCGATCCGGGAATAAGAACGGGAATCTCGCTTAAGGGCACCTCTAATAATTGCTTTTGGCCTCTGGCTTTGCGTGCGGTTCGTGCGCAAGGCAAAATTTGCAGGCATGCCGGCGGCCTGGCGAAAAATTTTAACGCCGTGCATGAATCGCACGCAAAGCCCGTAGGGTGCGGCCTGGCAAGCGTTATTGCCGCGTTGGTCTGCTGGGAAAGGCAACCGGTGTGCCGGCCCAGCAGCCTTACGCGGCGCAGACCGCCTTGCACTAACGCTTGCCAGACTCGCGCAGAGGCTAAAAGCAATTATTAGAGGTGCCCTTAAGTAAGATGCCACTGGGGCCTGTTCCCTGTGCCGTATTTCTTGTTTTCTAAAATTGGCATTCATATTGCTGATGTTGTGCAACGATGACAAATTAAAAAATTTTGACGGAGCGCGCAGTGGATAAAGCTATATACGTCGCCATGACCGGCGCCAAGCACAATATGTTGGCGCAAACCAATCACGCCAATAATCTCGCCAACGTCAACACCGTCGGCTTCCGCGCGGATTTCGCGCAGGCGCGCAGCATGCCGGTTTACTACGGGGAAGGCGCGCCCACGCGCGCTTACGCGCTAGTGGAAAACCCGGCGACGGATTTTACGCCCGGTAGCTTAATCCAGACCGGTCGCGACCTGGATATTGCGGTGGAAAGACAGGGCTTTATCGCCGTCCAGGCGCCCGATGGGCAGGAGGCCTATACCCGCGCCGGTTCCCTGTATATCGACAGCGTCGGCATACTGCGCACGGGCAATAATTTGCCCGTGCTCGGCAATGGTGGGCCGATTGCCGTCCCGGCGGCGGAAAAAGTCGAGATTGCCGCTGACGGCACGATCACCATCTTGCCGCTCGGCCAGGGTGCCGACGCGGTGGCGCAGGTTGATCGTATTAAATTGGTCAATCCTGCCCTCGACACCATTAAGAAATCGCAGGACGGATTAGTGCGGGCCATGAATCAGGAGGCGGAAATACCGGCGGATGCCGGCGTGCGCATTGTGTCCGGCTTTTTGGAAGGCAGCAATGTCAATGCCGTCAATGAATTGACCAATATCTTGAGTCTGTCGCGCCAGTACGAAATGCAGGTGAAAATAATGCAGACCGTAAAGGAAAACTCTGAGGCATCGGCACGCCTGTTGCAAATACAAGGTTGATACAGGGTTGATATTGAATTTTCATAGACCTTGCAACATGAACGAAGAGGTAATGTATGCACGCCGCACTTTATGTCAGCAAAACAGGCCTAGCCGCGCAGGACAAGCAACTGACAACGGTTTCAAATAATCTCGCCAACGCCTCCACTGTTGGTTTTAAGCGCGACCGCGCCGTGTTCGAGGATCTGCTCTATCAGATTCAACGTCAGCCCGGCGCGCAAACGTCGGAGGAAACCCAATTGCCTTCCGGTCTGCAACTGGGAACCGGGGTGAGAATTGTCGGCACTCAAAAACAGTTTACCGCCGGCAGCTTACAGGTCACCGAGCAAGCGCTCGACCTCGCCATCGACGGCCGCGGTTTCTTCCAGATACAACGGCCCGACGGCACCATCGCTTACACCCGCGCGGGACAATTCCACTTAAATGGTGAGGGCGATATCGTCAACGCCAGTGGTTTGCTGCTGCAACCCAATATCACGGTGCCGGAAAATGTGGAAAACCTCACCATTGGCTCCGATGGCATCGTCAACGCCTTTATTGCCGGTGAACCCGATCCCACTGTCTTGGGGAACCTTCAAACCGTCGATTTTGTCAATCCCGGCGGTCTGCAGGCCATTGGCGGGAATTTATTTTTGGAAACCGCCTCCAGTGGCGATCCCATTGTCGGCACGCCGGGTGAAAACGGACTCGGCCAGCTCCAGCAGGGAATGCTCGAAAATTCCAATGTCGATGTTGTGGAAGAGATGGTTAACATGATTACCACGCAACGCGCCTATGAAGTCAATTCCAAGGTGGTGTCCACGGCCGATCAGATGTTGCAGTTCCTGTCGCAGAATATCTAACGGGCGAATGAGTGTGATTTACCTCAACACGCGCACACTCTTGGCTGGTATATGCCTATTGGCGCTATCTGCCTGCGTTATCCAGCCGCCGCCGAGGCCGAACGATCCCGCTTATGCCCCGGTTTTGCAAATGCAGCCGCACCCGGATAGCCCCGTCAATGGCTCGCTCTATCGCGCTAATGCCTCCCTGAATTTGTTTGACGACGGCAAGGCAAAAAAAATTGGCGACATCATCATGGTGCGCCTGCAGGAAAGAACCTCTTCCAGCAAGAGTTCCAATGTTGAAATCACCAAGGAAAACGAGGTCGGCATTGCCCCCACCGCCGCGGCAGGCACGGTGTTTGGCAGTCAACCCTCCGTGGGCGAATTCGGTCTCAATACCACCTTGTCGAGTGAAAGTGAATTCAAGGGTGAGGCCGGTGCCGATCAAAGTAATCGCCTCAGTGGTAGTATCGCCGTCAGTGTGATCGACGTTTACCCCAACGGAACCTTGCGCATTCGCGGCGAAAAATGGATCACCTTAAACCGTGGGCAGGAATTCATTCGCATCAGCGGACTTGTCAGACCCGAAGACGTCACGCCCGACAACTCCATTGTCTCGACTAAAATCGCCAACGCCAGAATTACCTACTCGGGTACCGGAGAACTCGCCGACTCCCAGCAAATGGGTTGGTTGAGCCGCTTTTTTAACAGCGCCATCTGGCCGTTTTAACCAGGTGCAGCATGATCAGACAATGTATTTTGGCATTCGCCTTTATTTTTACCCCGACACCAGCGCACGCGGAAAGGATAAAAGACATCGCCGCCGTGGACGGCGTGAGAGCGAATCAGCTGGTCGGTTACGGCTTGGTGGTGGGGCTTGACGGCACCGGCGATCAGACCAATCAGGCGCCGTTTACCAGTCAATCGTTCAGGGCGATGTTGCAACAGTTCGGCATCACCCTTCCCGACGGCGCCAGTTTTCAGGTGAGGAATGTCGCCGCCGTGGTCGTGCACGCAGAGCTGCCCCCCTTCGCCAAGCCCGGGCAAAAAATTGATATCACGGCGTCGTCGATCGCTAATGCCAAAAGTCTGCGCGGCGGTTCGCTGCTGTTGACGCCATTGAAGGCCTTGGATGGCAGGGTCTACGCGATCGCCCAGGGGAATTTAATTGTCGGCGGCTTTGGCGCCGAGGGCCAGGACGGTTCCCGGGTGACGGTCAACGTGCCGAGTGTCGGCCGCATTCCCGATGGCGCCACAGTGGAGCGCGCCGTGCCCACCACCTTCGGTGGCGAAAAAAATATTGTATTTAATCTGCATACGCCGGATTTCACCACCGCGAAACGGGTTGCCGACAGCATCAATGATCTGATGGGGCCGGATGTCGCCATGCCATTGGACGCCACATCCATTTCCGTGCGGGCGCCGGTCGACCCCGCGCAGCGGGTGAACTATTTATCGCTGCTGGAAAATATCGAAGTGGTGCCCGCCATGACGGCGGCAAAAATTGTTATCAATTCGCGCACCGGCACCATCGTGGTCGGTCAGCACGTGCGGGTTGCGCCGGTGGCGGTGACCCACGGATCGCTCACTGTTACCGTACGCGAAAACGTCGCCGTGAGCCAACCCAATGCCTTGGGCGCAGGAGAGACCGTGGTGGTGCCGGAGAGCGACGTCGAAATTACCGAAGAGACCGGCCCCATGTTTCGCTTTGCCCCCGGCCCCACGTTGAATGATATCGTGCGCGCGGTCAATGAGGTGGGGGTGGCGCCGGGAGATTTAATGGCCATTCTGGAAGCGCTTAAGCAGGCGGGGGCATTGAGAGCGGAAATTATGGTGATCTAGATGAAATTGCAGCGGCCCCCCTTCGTCGATCCCACCCTGTCCAAGGCGGATATCTACACCAACCTGCACGGTTTGCAGAGCATTAAAACGGAAGCAAACCGCGAACAGGCCTTGCTAAAAATCGCCCGCCAGTTCGAGTCTCTGTTTGTCAACATGATGCTGAAAAATATGCGCGCAGCCAACGCGGTGTTTGAAAAAGACAGTGTTTTTTCCGGCGCGGAGAGCCGGTTTTATCGCGATTTACTCGATCAGCAGCGGTCGCTGACCGTAGCCCATGGCAAAGGCCTGGGAATTGCCGATGCGCTTTATCGGCAAATGGCGAGGCGCTACTCCCACGGTGAAAATTCACCTGCGGGGCAGGGCGTCGGCGGGTTTTCGAGGCGAGAGGCACTGCCTTCTCCCCCTACCGAGAGCGAGAACATCGGACGAGGTGACAAGCCTGAGCGTGTCGCGCTGGCTGGTTCACCGCGCGAGTTTATCGAAAAAGTTCTGCCCTACGCCAAAACCGCGGCCAAAAAATTGGGTGTCGATCACCTGCTGCTGGTGGCGCAATCCGCGCTTGAGACCGGATGGGGCAAACACCTTATCGCCGATGAAAACGGCAACAGCAGCAACAATCTGTTCAATATCAAACGCGGCAGTGGTTGGGCGCGGGGCACAGTCAAAAAATCGACTCTGGAATTTAGCGGGGGCGTGATGCAAAAGGAGCAAGCGGAGTTCCGCGCATACCGGGATCTTGCCGAAAGCTTTGATGACTACGTGAATTTTGTTTCCACCAATGGGCGTTATCAACCGGCCTTGGCACAGGCCTCAGACCCGCAGGCCTTTATCAGTGGTTTGCACAAGGCTGGCTATGCGACCGATCCCAACTACAGTAAAAAAGTCATGGCGGTCTATGAACAGATTAACCAATTTGTCAGCACTCTGCCCGATTTGTTGGCCGCCGCGGAGGAAGAGGGGCCATGACCAACAACCTGCTCGGCGTCAGCGTTACCGGTTTGCGGGTTGCGCAAAGTAATCTGAGCGTAACCGGTCACAATATCGCCAATGCGGATGTCGACGGCTACAGCCGTCAGTCCGTTAACTCGCAAACTAATCCGGCGACCTTGACGGGACGGGTCTATCTTGGCAATGGCGTCAACGTCACCACCATCGAGCGCGTGGTCAACCAGTTTGTGATCGAACAACTGCGAATCGATACCAGTCTGTTTAATGATCTCGACGCGTACAATGACAATATCAGCCAGCTGGACCGCCTGTTATCGGATTCATCCACAGGGCTTGCCGGCAGCCTGGAAACTTTTTTTGCCGCCATGCAAAACGGCGCCGATGATCCCACGTCCATACCCGCGCGACAATTGATTGTCGGTGAGGCGGAAAATATCGCCGATAAATTTAATACGCTTTACGAGCGTCTCGAGGCGGTAAATGAAGGCGTGGACAGTTTCGTCGATTCCGCCGTTTCCCAGGTCAATGCCTTGACGGGAAATATTGCGCAATTGAACCAGCGTATTTCTGATGCCATGGGAGCCGGTGGCGGCGCTTCGCCCAATGATCTGCTCGATCAGCGCGATGAGGCGATTCGTCAACTTGCCGAACTGGTGGCGATCCAGACTTATGACCAGGGCTTTGGTCAGGTCAACGTGGTGCTAAACAGTGGCCAGAACCTGGTGGTGGGGACTGAAAGCCGATTACTTGGAGTTGCGACCAGCGCTGAGGACGCCACCAGGCGCGACATTGTATTTGCCAACGGCGATAACGATATTGTCATCACCAATCGCATTGCCGGTGGCCAGTTGGGCGGGCTTCTGCGTTTTCGCAACGACGTCGTGGACCAGACCTATAACGAGCTGGGGCGTATTGCCGTGGTGATGGCGGATACCTTCAACGCGGTGCATCAGCGCGGCGTTAATTTAAATAACGAATTTGGTCGTGAATTTTTTTATGCCGTGAACGACCCTCTGGTCGCGCGCAGCCGCGTGATTGCCAACTCCGATAACGCTGCGCCCGCTGATCGTTTGCTGGCGCTGAACATCGCCGACAGCCAGCAGCTGACCGCCCACGACTACGAAGTTGTCGTCGAAGCCGGCGGCCTGTTCAGAATCCGCGATCTCGACAACGGTGAAGAAGTCGCCTCCGGGGTATTAAACGGCGTTTTGCCCCAAACCGTCGATTTTGATGGTCTACAGCTGGTGTTCGAAGCCGGCTCATTTCAGGCGGGCGATGCCTTCAAATTGATACCCACGCGTTCCGGCGCGCGCGACTTTTCGGCCGAAATTATTGATGCGAGCAGCATCGCCTTCGGTAGCCCATTGGTAACCGATGCCTCCATCGGCAATATTGGCAGCGGTGTCATCGGCCCCGGCGAGGTGCTGTCACTCGAGGGTGCAGACGGCAATCCACTGCCGCTATTCGCCGTCGCCGGTCAGATCAATCCGCCTATGATGGTGCGCTTCACCTCGCCCACCACCTATGATATTTTGGATAACACAGACCCGGGAAATCCCGTCGACTTGGTACCGCCAACAAGAAATCAACTTTTTGTCGTTGGGGCGACAAATGATTTGTTTCCCACAGACCCGGGTGAAACACTGGTGCGAACCAACGGTGATTTAATTGGTTTGCCTGCCGGGCGTGCTCCCGTGGTCGGCGGTGGGGCCTTGAATAACGCATATCCGGCCGAGGCGATCACTATTTCCCGTGCGTCTGCGCAAGCGGGAGTCGCGCCCGTTACCACCAATCTATTTACCGACATAAATGCTTCGGCCCGCCAGACCGCCAGCCAACTCAATAATATTGAGGGCGTCAGCGCCTCCGCCTCCACTTACGTGGAAATTAGCGATCTGCAGAGTCTGACACGCACATCGCCGCTACAAATTAATCTCAACGGTGAAGATCTCATCGAATATGAATTCGATGCCGGCGCCGGAACCTTTGTTGTCGCGTCACAGGTTCCCGATCCCGCCGCGGACGAAGACGCTTTCAACGATTATCTGGCCGAGCGCATAAACAACAATGCCAATTTAACCGCGAGTCGTATCTATGCCGTCGCGGCGGTGGATGCCGCCACGGGGATTGCCGAGTTGAGAATCTACTCGTCTGAGGGAGATGATTTACAAGTATCGCTGGAAGCCGATGCGGCGGGGCCGGATTCCCTAAATATTGGTGACGGCACCAACCCGGCGGTGGCTTTGACCGGTAACGGTGCCGGTATCACCTCGGCTATTGCCGTGGGAGGAAATATAGACGTGCGGCTGGCAGATGGGCTTTCATTGAGCACCTTTCCACCGAACAGCTTATTGTTCGGCGATACCGGCGCGGCCAATTTCGCGCAATCCACTTATCTTGGTATTCAGGCCGCCATTCAGGGTGTGCCCGCCACCGGCGATACGTTTACCCTGGGTTTTAATCGCGATGCCGCATCGGACAACCGCAATGCCCTGGCGCTGTCGAACCTGCAAAACAGCGGTACCGTGGACGGTGGCGCGACAAGTTACGCCGAGAGCTATAGCGCGCTGGTGGAAACCATCGGCATCGATACCGCCGCGTCGAAAACCAATCGCGATGCCAGCGATCGCGTATTGCAGGAAGTGACCAAATTGCGCGACTCCGTGTCGGCGGTCAATCTTGACGAGGAAGCCGCCAACCTAATCAAATACGAGCAAATGTTTTCCGCCAGCGCGCAAGTGATATCGGTCGCGCGCGACTTGTTCGACCGCTTGATCAGCTCTTTCTGAAGGCTGGGGTTTGTATGAGAATTTCATCCAACCAGATATTTAATATTGCCAACAACAGCATCGCCGACGCCAATACCGCAATCAGTAAGACGCAGGAACAAATGTCAACCGGCAGGCGGGTATTGACGCCGTCCGATGACCCCGTCGCCTCAACCAAAATATTGTCAATCACCAAAGATCTGGCGGACATCCAGCAGTTCCGGCGCAACATCGATGCCGCGCAAAATAATCTCGTTTTGGAAGAATCCATTCTTAACGCGGTCAATAATGTCATTCAGCGCATGCAGGAGCTTGCGGTACAGGCGGGCAACACGGCAATACTTTCAGAAAATGACTACGCCGCCCTGGCCAGCGAGGTCGATACGCGTTTGGATGAATTAATTAATCTGCTAAATTCGCAAAATGCCAACGGCGACTTTATTTTTGGCGGCTATAAAAGTACCCGGGAACCCTTTACCGGCAACTTCGAATCCGGTTTCCGTTACGAGGGTGACGAGGGTCAGCAATTCATCAAGGTATCGAACAATACCACCGTTGCCGCCAGCGACGCCGGGAAAGGCATATTCGTCGATATCCAAAGCGCGCGTAACACGATAATTACCGCCGCCAATCCCTCCAATCGCTCCGACCCCGCGGCCAATATTTCAATCGGCCAGGTGATCGACCAGCAGGTCTACGATGAATTTTATCCGGAAGATATTATCATCACCTTCAACGAGGACACGAATATCGTGCCGGCCGGTAAAAACTTCACCGCACGGGAAAAGTCCACCGGGCGCATTATCGTTGCCGATCAGGCCTATCGTCGGGGTGAGGAAATCCAAATGCTGGGCCTGAGTTTTCGCATTACCGGCGACCCCGCATCGGGCACACCCACTCAGCGCGGCGACCAGTTTTTTATCGAGTCATCCGAAAAGCAGGATATCCTGACCACCGTGGCGCGGTTCAGCGAGGCGATGAAAGCGCACAACGGCTCCGACGCGACGCGCGAGTCGGTTGCCGATATTGTTTCCGCCACCCTTGATAATCTGTCAAATGCGCAAACCAGCGTATTGGAAACGGTGGCCAAGCTCGGCGCTCGCTTTAACTCCTTGGACAGTACCGAGCAACTGCATTTGGATTCCGAATTGGTGTCAAAAGAATTATTGTCTTCCCTGCAGGATGTCGATTATGCGGAGGCGGCGACCAGATTGTCCGCGCAGAGCCTGGTGTTGGAAGCTGCCCAGGCCTCTTTTGTCAGGGTGAGCCGATTAACTCTGTTTAGTCAGTTGTAAATTTCCGACAAAGGAATTTCACACAATTTCGCCCGTTTTTAAGGGTGACAATTAAATAGGTCAGGACGACCTATTTAATTTCCAGGTTAATAGATTTCCCCAAAAATAAAAACTCTACTGCGGCAACAACTTTCAGTCGCGCGGGCGAATTGTTGCCGCTCTTGTTATTTAGCGCGCGTTTTCCCGTTTGCACGCGGTGTATTGAACTGAAAAATAAGGAAAAATAACTCCTGGCATAGGGCTTGCAAAACACAGTGAAGTAAATCCATTTGCCGCGTGCTTGCGGCAAAAGATTTCATGCAACATTAGAGTGACGCCAGAGGTTACAGGAGAAAAGCTATGCCTTTAGTCATCAATACCAACGTTGCCTCGCTCAACGCTCAACGGCAACTCGTTCAGTCCGGCAACGATATGGACCAGGCTATGGAGCGTTTGGCTTCCGGTAGACGAATTAATACGGCCAGAGATGACGCCGCCGGCTTGGCCATTGCAAACCGCCAGACGTCGCAGATTCGCGGTCTCGATCAAGCGATTCGAAATGCCAATGACGGTGTCTCGCTTATTCAGACCGCCGAGGGCGCGCTGGACGAGGTGACCAATATTTTGCAGCGTATGCGCGAGCTCTCCATTCAATCCGCCAACGGAATTTACTCTGAAATCGATCGTTCGACTCTGGACGCCGAGGTGCAGCAACTGAAAGCCGAAATTGACCGCATCGCCGCCTCCACGACATTCAATGGCCAACCTCTGTTGGACGGCAGTTTGGGCGATGTCGAGTTGCAGGTGGGTTCCGAAGCCAACCAAACTATCGATTTGTCGATCCAGGGTTTCAGTACCGCGTCGTTGGGCTCGAGTTCCGGTGACATCGTTGGCGAGGAGACTGCCGCCGGCCTCACCAATCTGACGGCGCTGGCGGGCGGCGACGAGTTGGTGATCAATGATGTCGCCATCAGTTCACTGAGTACCGCGACAACCGTCAACGAGGCGCTCGCCATTATCAACGCGGATCTCGACGGTAAAGGCGCGGAAGCGGACACCCTGGTATCCTATGTTTCCAATGCCGCCGGCAGCGGTGTTTTGGTGCCCGGCACCGATCTGACGCTGACCCTCACCGACGGCGACGGGAATACCCAGACCTACAACATTACCAATACCAGCAGCATGGATGAACTGGTGAACAGAATTAACACCGATACCGTGATCGACGCCAAGCTCAATGACGACGGTAAACTGGTGTTGAGCGCGGCCGGCGCGCAGAGTATCCAGGTGCAGGACGCCTCCAGTGGACAGTCGGCGACGGGCGCCGCGACCGCCAACGAGACGGAGAATTTTCGCCTGGTCTTGAAGGACACCAGTGCCGATAGCAATGGCGTCAAGTTAGAAGCGGGGACGGGCGTCACCGCCGCTGAACTGGATAACTTGGGCGTTAATGTGCAGGACGATGACGGTAACCTGTTGGCCGCTGCTTTAACCGCGACCGCAACCAATGATATCAATGCCGGCGATTTAATTATCAATGGCGTCGACATCGGTGCGATCAGCGTCGGCACCTCGACCGCCGGCGATATCGACAACGTGGTTGAAGCCATTAATCTGTTGGCCGATCGCACTGGCGTGGTGGCTTTCGAAGCCCCCGGCAACGCCAGTCGCCTGAGCCTGCGTTCGGCCAATGGCGATAGCATATCGATCAAGTACGGCGACGGCGCCACCGCCGCCGACGTGGAAGCGCTGACCGGGCTGCAGGAGCAGAATTCCGCCGAGGGCAGCGGCTCCGTATCGGGTATTCAAATTGCCACCACGGCGGGGGCCCAGGCGGCGATCGATATCATCGATGTTGCCTTGGAGCAAATCAACTCGACGCGTTCGGATTTGGGGGCGATCAACAATCGGCTCGATTTTACCATGTCGAATTTGGCCAACGTTTCGGAAAAGACCTCGGCCGCCCGATCCCGCATTGTCGATGCGGATTTTGCCGCGGAAACCTCAATGTTGAGCCGCGCGCAAATTCTCCAGCAGGCGTCGCAGGCGATGTTGGCGCAAGCCAATGCGCGACCGCAGCAGGTGTTGCAGTTGCTGCAAGGGTAAGCGTGCGCAGTGACTTAGGTTGGAAGCTCTGGGATAGCCGGAGTTTTCCTATTTTGGGCACCTTTGGGCAAAACCAGCTTCTATGTGAGTCGCTTGCGGGACATAGAGGTATTGGTCACTCTAAAGAGTCGTCCCTTAAAATAGTTTGCATTCCGCGTGGATACTGGCGCTAGAACAGAATTGTAGTGGTCCTAAGCGACTAGAAATTTAGCAAATGAACCTTAATTTCATCATCAGCCCCGCTATGCGGAGCTGATCAAGTGGGTGTCTCGTTTACTACGCTTCACCTTGGAGTAATTAAGTAAGTGCCATTCTGATCAGACCCCATTGATCACGACCCCATTGATCAAGTGAAATTGTGTCCTCCCGAAATTGACGGAATTCGGGGCAATGTTAAATCCAAACCCATTTTACAGGTGACGAAATAACTTGTAGCTCGCCCCAATCTCCTGATAACTTATACACACCGCTATATAATTCAAAGACATCAATATTGCCATAGTCTTCTTCGCCAGCAGCATCAGTAAATGGAGCTTCATTTCTATCTATCCATTCAACTTGCTTCAAGCCTTGAAAGACAATCTTTCCTTTTTTATAGCAGTATTGCTCACCCTCTTTAGGAGGCACATATAAGGGATGATTTTCCGTTAAAACAGCTTCAACAATAAAAGATATTTCATTGTCAAGCTCACAGATACTCAATACAAAACTATCTTCTAAATATATACCAGCAAAATCTTCCCAATCATAATAACTACTCATCACGTACCTCCCTATAAATCAAAATCAATTGGTGTGTGGTTTCCAGGACTCTTACGTGTCACCGGATTACCGGCAGGATCAACACGTTGCCCAGAAGAATTACGTAACTCAACATGAGGATTACCACTACCTGGGGCTCTTGAGCTACCTCGTTTAATTGTTATTCGAGTAACACCGTTTTCATCGACAAACTTTAGAGGTCCATTTGCGGTTTGGCTTGGCTTAAATCCCTGTTGCTCAGTAAATTTCTTTAGTTCGCTGGCTTTTGGTGTCCTGCCAGATTTAAATAAGTCGTCTAGCCCTCCCTTTACACCACCCTTCGACAGCGCATCCTTCTTTTTAGCCTCTTCTTTGGCCTCCTTCTTAGCGTTATTCTTGGCTGCGTTCTTCGCGGCTTGTTTGCCACCAGTTCCGAATATTATATTGACAATCAGTCTTCCCAGTGATGCAACTTCTTCAATCACCTCAACGCCATCAGAATTCAAAACCTGCGAGGTGTTAAACGTATTATCAACACCCCAGGCACTATCTCCCTGCAAATCCCGAAAAAACTGTTGTGCGGCTTTTCTCTCCCTATCCTCCAATAGCCGCATAAGCCAGTCCCGCTCTGGTGTGACAACCATCTCTTCCGTTTCATTATCGCCCGAGCCTGAGTCAGGACACGCTGGACTGTAGTCATCTTCCAAACAAGTTTTCTTATACCCAGTAGGATCCACAAAGCTCAGCGGATTATTAAACACATACGCATAGCGGTTATAACTCTGCGTATTGTGCGGCGCCTGCACCAGCGGATCGGGACTCAAGAAACGCCCCAAAACGGGATCATATACCCGCCCATTCATATGGATCAAGCCAACGTTATCCAGGTGCTCGTGGTCGGTGTAGCCGCGCGCCGAGTCCTCGGGGATATAGTCTGTGCCGAGGGTTGCTCCCGCCCAGTGCTGCTCGCGCCGCTGGCCCCAGGCGTCATGGCTCTGCCAGCGAATATCAGCGGCGCTGGCGACCACTTCTTCACTGACGGCCATGACCGAGCCCTGGTGATCGCGATGCGGGTAGGTGTACACGCCGTCGTCCGGGCCATCCTGGGTGATGTAGTGGGCGATATCGCCGATCAGGTGGATTTTGTCGACGATGCCATGATCGTCGATTTCTTCATAGATCCCCAAGGCGGCGTAGGTGGTGGTGCGACCATCGTTGTCGACGCGCTGGATGCGCTCCTGGTGGGGGCCGTAGATGAGGTCGCTGCGGTTGGCGCCGTCGATCACAATCGTCGGTTTATTGAAAGCGCTGTAGGTGACGTTGCGCACATCACCGCCGCCGTTGTGGGCGCGAACCATATTGCCGTTGGCGTCATACGTGTAGGTCAGGCCGTTGGCGGTGGTAACGGCGTGGGGGCCGGCGCCGTACTGACCGTAGCTGAGAGTGCCGCTGATGCCGGCCTTGGCGGTGAGATTACCCAGCGGGTCGTAGTGGTAGTGGGGCGCGCCACAGGCGTCGGCCTGGGCTTCGATGGACGCGAGGCGATTGAGGCCGTCGTAGCAGAAGTGCTGGCTGATGCCGGCCCGCACGTCGGTGCGGTAGCGCAGGTTGCCGAGGGCGTCGAAATTGTAGTCGTGGTTCTGGATCGTCAAGCCGTCTTTGCTGGCGCCGAGGTGGGATACCCGGCCAAAGTGGACGTCATCGCTGCGCGTCAGGCTGACGCCGTTGCCCAGGGTCGCCGAGGTAACGCTGCCCCAGGCATTCGCCGCGTGCGCCTGCCAAATCGCATAGTTGTCGCGGTCATGGATGCGATCCATATGGCCGTGGCTATTGAAGCGATAGACGACGCCAAAGCCGCTGGGGTAGGTCTGGGCGATCAGGCGGCTGAAATTGTCGTAGTGATTGTGCAGGGTAGTGTTGAAGCCGTTTATGCGGGTCTCGGTGGCTTGCGGCAGCGACAGTGGGGTGTAGGTGTAGGTTTCCCGATAGGTACGGCCTTGGGTATCGACGCCACTGAGCGTGGCGAGTTGCCCGATGCCGTTCGCCTGGGTGTCATAGATCCAGCTGTGCGAGACGCTCGGGCCGTTGAGCCCCGTAGCGTCGTCGGTGCGGCCGACCTGGCGACCGAGGCGATCGTAGGTATAGTGGGTCACCTGGCCCTTGGCGTCGGTTTCCTCTGCCACCAAGCCCAGGGCGTTGTAGCGATAGCTGACGACGCCGGTGTTGGGGTCGTCGAGCAAAGTTTTGCGGCCGATGATGTCGTAGGCCATGGTGACCGTGGTGGTGGCGTTGCTATTGACCTGGGTGGATTTAAGCTCGCCGAAGGGCCAATAGGTGTAATCGACGGGCGTGGCAGCGTTGTCGGTGGCGCGCATCACCCAGCCGACGGCGTTGGTTGTGCGGGTGTGGGTTTGCCCCAGCGCGTTGGTGGTGGTGGTCGACAGCCCGTTGTAGCGGTGCTGCGTGGTGCTGCCATCCGGATGGGTGGTGGTATCGACACGGTCCAGGGCATCGTAGACATGGCGCGTGACATTCCCGGTGGCAAAATCGGGATTGGATGCGCTGCGTAAGCGACCCAGCACATCGTAGGTATTGACCTGGTAGACGAATTGCCCGTCGAGGGCGCGGCTGCGTGATCCTAGATCTCGGCCTCGCGCATCGAAGAACGCCCGCGTGGCACTGGCCCCGGTGCTTTTCTCCTGGACGTAGTAAGCAGCCCGGCGGTTGTGGGCGTCGAAGCAGTTGCCACAGGTGCGATAGTCGTAATCGCTGGCGGTGCCGTCCGGGTATGCGACGCGCTCTACCCGTCCCATGGCGTCGTAGCGGGTGCTCGTGACCAAGCCGTTGGCATCGGTCACGTTGATCGGCAAGCCAAACACGGCATCGAAGGTCGTGGTCTCGG
>JAAUXX010029257.1_pt1 | contig 19117 bp, 14 predicted proteins | sample 7278111 | NCBI WGS metagenome assembly JAAUXX01 (sample SAMN14350116, study PRJNA611818) | marine sediment metagenome | isolation source: surface marine sediment (1.8m) | place: French Polynesia: Moorea | collected 2018-08
CGGCGTTGCGCCTCTTGACAAGGGAGCCCACCCTTGCCGGCGAGACGCGCCTTGCCAGAACCGCTGACACACTCACTGAACCCGGCAATATTATGTTGAAGGAGTACTAGTGTGCTGTCCCCCAAAGCACATGGTGCTGAACGCCGTCATTAAATGAAGAATTTGTCGCATGAACCGCTCGGAAATTATCCATAAGAATTTTATCGAACGGACCCTAAAGGGCCATTTACCTGAAACGGCTGCGGTCGATTCTCCCCTGACGGACGAGGACCTTGTCGACCTCTTCGAGACCCAGGCGACGAGCCGTCTGCTGGACATTGTGTCCCGCCGCCTGAGCAGCCGCAAACAAAGTTTTTACACCATCGGCAGCGCCGGCCACGAGGGCAATGCGGTGTTTGGCAAGGTCTTGCGGCAAAATGATATCGCCTTTCTGCACTATCGCAGCTGCGCTTTTGCCCTACAGCGCGCGAAGCAACTGCCGGGTTCGACGCCGCTTTACGACGCGCTACTGGCGTTTGTCGCCTCCAGTGACGATCCGGTATCCGGCGGACGCCATAAAGTGATCGGGTCAAAAGCCCTGTGGATGCCGCCTCAAACCAGCACCATTGCCTCACATTTGCCCAAAGCCATGGGCGCCGCCCACGCGCTGGGCTTGTATCGAAAAGTCAGCCACGACGATGTCGGCTTAAACGAGGATTCGCTGGTGATTTGCAGCTTTGGCGATGCTTCGGTCAATCATTCCACCGCCCAAGGCGCCATCAACACCGCCGCCTGGGCGGCCTATCAAATGTCGCCCATGCCGATTATCTTTCTGTGCGAAGACAACGGTATCGGCATATCCACCCACACGCCCAAGGGGTGGGTGGAGGCGAATTTCTCGCGCAAACCGGGCATCAAATACCTCGCCTGCGATGGCAGAAATTTGCTCGATGTTCACCGCGCCGCCGTGCAGGCCGAGGCCTACGTGCGGCGCACCCGCAGACCGGTCTTCGTGCATTTTAAGACCGTGCGCCTAATGGGACACGCCGGTTCGGATATCGAGACCAGCTATCACAGCGCCGCCGACGTCCGCCGTGCCGAGGCCGGCGATCCGCTGTTGCATTCGGCGGCCCTGTTGCGCGACAAAAAAATTTTGGCGCCGGGAGAAATCTGCGCCTTGTATACCGACTTGGAACACCGCATTAGTCGTATCGCCGAAGCCGCCATTAAGCGTCCCAAATTGGCCAGCGCCAGTGAAGTTATGGCCAGTATCTGGCCGCCAGCCAGAGTGGCGGCGGATGAGTCACGCGTGCTCCCGCGCGAACGCGAGCGAATTTTTGCCAAGGACCAAAGGCACTTGACAAAACCCCTCAATATGGCCCGCCACATCAACCTCGCGCTGGCCGACATTATGCTCGAACACGCCAACACCCTGGTCTTTGGTGAAGACGTCGCCGCCAAGGGCGGCGTCTACGGGGTCACCCAGGGCTTGTACGAAAAATTTGGCCCCGCGCGAGTGACCAATACCGTGCTGGATGAGCAGAGTATTCTGGGCGTGGCCATCGGCCTCGCCCAATGCGGCTATCTGCCGATTGCGGAAATTCAATACCTGGCCTACCTGCACAACGCGGAAGATCAGCTGCGCGGTGAAGCGGCGACGCTGTCATTTTTTTCCCGCGGTCGGTACAGCAACCCCATGGTCGTCCGCATTGCCGGCTTCGCCTATCAAAGAGGTTTTGGCGGTCACTTTCACAACGATAACTCGTTTACCGTGCTGCGCGATATTCCCGGCATCGTGGTCGCCGCGCCCAGTAGCGGCGCCGACGCCGCGCAGTTGCTGCGCATCGCCATTGCGCTGGCGCGACGAGAGCAGAAAGTGGTGATTATCATCGAGCCCATTGCCCTCTACATGACCACGGATGTGCACGCCGAGGGCGACAACCTCTGGGCTTCACCCTACCGGGCGCCAGCGCAGGGCAGCGCCTTCGGCTATGGCGATATCAATATTGTCGGCGCCGGCGAAGAGCTGTGTATTCTCAGCTACGCCAACGGCTTTTACCTCAGCAATAAAGCGGCGAAAATATTGCGCGAGCAGCACCACATAGACCCACGCCTGGTGGATTTGCGCTGGCTTCATCCACTGCCGACAGCGGCGCTGCTCGAGGCGGTGGCGGATTGTCACAATATTCTCATCGTCGACGAATGTCGACAATCCGGTTCCGCCAGCGAGGCGCTCATCACCCTCTTGCATGAGCACGAGGTCGCGGCCAATATCGCGCGCCTCAATGCCGAAGATTGTTTTATCCCCCTCGGCGAGGCAGCCCATCTCGTGCTTCCAAGCGTGGCGTCGATCGTGGCGCGCGCGCGCGAGCTGGTGCAGCGGCGCGGCAACGGCATGGCAACATTGGGGGCGACGTTGTGACGAGGAAAGCCGTTGTCGTGTGTCCCGGACGAGGCAGCTACAACCGCGATGAGCTTGGCTACCTGGCGCGCCACCACAGCAATAAAGCGGAATTTATCGCGGCACTGGATGCCCACCGCCGCCACTGCGGGCAGATCCCTGTCATGGACTTGGACCGACGGGAAAAATTCAGCAGCCCCCTCCACAGCACCGGCGATAATGCCTCCGCGCTGATCTACGCCTGTGCGCTGGCAGATTTTCTGAGCATTGACCGCGACAAATTCGACATCGTCGCGGTAACGGGAAATTCCATGGGCTGGTATTTGGCGCTGGCGGCCGGCGGCGCCACCAGCCTCGACAACGGCATGCACATCGTCAATACCATGGGCACCCTGATGCACAGGGAGGCCAGCGGCGGCCAGATCATCTACCCACTGTGCGATGAACAGTGGCGGTGGGACGCCGACATCTCGCAGGCCTATGCGGCCACGCTGGCCACATTGGCGCAAGATGAAAACAATAAGATTTATCACTCCATTGATTTGGGTTCAATGTCAGTGCTGGCCGCCAACACCGCAGGCCACAAGCGCCTGCTCGCACAACTGGCCGGGCGACACGACCGCTATCCCATGTCGCTGCCCTTCCATGGGGCTTTTCACAGTCCGCTGATGCGCACCATATCCGCCACGGCATTCGCCACACTGCCACAAAAACTGTTCGGCAAACCCAACATTCCGCTCATCGACGGGCGCGGGCATATCTGGCAACCCCATGCCAGCAATGTCGCGGCGCTGTACCACTACACCTTTGGCCACCAGGTCTGTGACACCTACAATTTCTCGGCCGCCATCGAAGTGGCGTGCAAGGAATTCGCACCCGACTGCCTGATCCTCCTGGGGCCGGGGTCGAGCCTGGGACCGCCGACGGCACAGCAGCTGATTAAAATGCGCTGGCGCACCATCGACAGCAAGGGCGCCTTTAAAGCCCAGCAGGAGCATGATCCCTTTATTTTCAGCATGGGAATTGAAGCACAGCGACGCCGCGTCGCGCTGAACGATTCACACACAGAGGTTGCGTTATGACATCCGTAAAATGGCCCACGTTTAACTGGCAAGACCCCTTTGACCTGGAAAGTCAGCTGGCGCAAGAAGAGCGCCTGGTGCGCGATACCGCCCGCCAATACGCCCACGACAAACTCCAGCCACGCATTCAACAAGCCTTTCGCGAGGAGGCCACCGACCCGGAAATTTTTCGCGAAATGGGGCGACTGGGGCTGTTGGGGTCCACTATTGAGGGCTACGGCTGCTCGGGCGTGGGCTACGTCAGCTATGGCCTGGCCGCACGCGAAATTGAAAGCGTCGATTCCGCCTACCGTTCGATGATGAGCGTGCAGTCGAGCCTGGTGATGTACCCGATTTTTGCCTACGGCAGCGAAGCCCAGCGGGAAAAATACCTGCCTAAACTGGCCGCCGGCGAGTGGATCGGCTGCTTCGGCCTCACCGAGCCGGATTACGGTTCCGATCCGGGCGGCATGAGCTCGCGCGCGCAAAAGGTGGACGGCGGCTATATTCTCAACGGCGCAAAAATGTGGATCACCAACTCGCCCATCGCCGATGTTTTTATCGTCTGGGCAAAAGTGGACGATGACGACAAGCGCGTGCGCGGGTTTATCCTGCAAAAGGGGATGGCGGGCCTGAGCGCGCCGAAAATCGAAGGCAAATTGAGTTTGCGCGCCTCGATTACCGGCCAGATTGTCATGCAAGAGGTGATGGTGCCGGAGGAAAACCTATTGCCACATGTGGTCGGGTTAAAAGGCCCGATGGGCTGCTTGAGCAACGCCCGCTACGGCATTGCCTGGGGCGCTCTGGGCGCCGCCGAGGCGTGTTGGCGGGCGGCGCGCGAGTATACGCTGGAGCGCAGGCAGTTCAATAAACCCCTGGCGGCCAACCAGCTCATCCAGAAAAAGCTGGCGGACATGCAAAGCGAAATTTTTATCGCCCTGCAGGCGTGTTTGCAGGCCGGGCGGCTCAAAGACAAGGGCCGGCTGGCGCCGGAAACGATCTCGATGATCAAGCGCAATTCCTGCGGCAAGTCCCTCGAGATCGCACGCCAGGCGCGCGACATGTTGGGCGGCAACGGCATCTCCGACGAGTATCCGGTGATGCGCCACATGGTCAATCTGGAAACCGTTAACACCTATGAAGGCACGCACGATATTCACGCGTTGATTTTAGGCCGCGCGATGACCGGGCTTTCGGCTTTCTAATAATCCGACATAAACGCATGCCGAGTTAGTGCCCGTCCAGAAACGGGCACTAACTGCATCACATGGATGTGATGACCGAAATCAGTGGCTTATCTCCAGGGACGGCGTGTATGTCGAGGCTTTGCCTGGAGCAAAGCCGACTAAGCCATTGATTTCGGGAGAAAATAAAATCGCAATTTTATTTTCGACCACCAGAATAAGCGCAGGATGCGCGTTTCTGGATGGAAACGAGTTAATAGCGTATTGAACGAATAGCCCAAATAGTAACTTTGCGCCTCTGTCCCTGGCAAAAAGGCGCGACGCTCTACGGTTTTGCCTCGCCGTTCGACGCCATGGGCATGCCTTCCGCCTTTTCCACACGCTCCATTCGCAGCGTGACGCGGCGGTTTTTCGCCCGCCCGGCGACGGTGCCGTTGGACGCCGCCGGATAGCGCTCACCGTGCCAGCGCACCGTCATCCGGTCCGCGGAAATTCCCCCTCGCGTTAGATATTCGGCCACCAGCTCCGCCCGGCGTTTTGACAGCGCGAGGTTGTCGGTGCGGTCCCCGGGCTCGGAGGCATGCCCATCGACATAAAAATGACGGATCTTATCGTCATGTTTAACCAGTTTCAGCACCTTGTCCAGCTTGCGCGCCACCGCTGCGGGCAAGCCGTCATTTTCACCGGGGATCGCGGGTGCAAAATATAGGGCGGTGCGCTTGAGCTGATCAAAATTCGCCGGCAGCAGGCCGGCCAGACATGACAGATAGCGCCGGTATTCCTGGCGGAAGCCTATGGTGCCAATGGCCAGTCGCAAGGCGGGCCGGTCGTCATTTTCGTACCAGGCTTGGCGAACCAGCTCGATTTCATTGCCGTTGTTCAGCGCGGCGAGCATTTGTTCCGTATGGCCGGTAGCCAACCAAAGGGGACGCTTGCCGCGCTTCACCGGCACGCTTCCCAGGCTTCTCTCCTGTTGGCCGCCCTTCCATGCCGGCGCCCGCACCAACAATTGCGCCTCACCGGCAGCGAAACGGCTCGCCTTGGCGCGCAGGTAAAATTTCGATTTCTCGCCGGCGCGGGTGCTAAACACCGCGGTTCCGTAATAAGGTACGCCGTGCTCAAGCCGACATTCGAAGACCGAGGTCTGCGCCCGCCAACTGCTGTCGTTGATGCCGTTGGAATACGTGGTCGACCCGGCGGGCGAGGTGGCGCCAAATAACAGACCAAAACCAAGCAGGCTGACGACGCGATTCATAAACACCACTCCGGCTGTGTCGCAGGCAACGCCTTAGACTTAGAGACTCTCATCTAAGTCTAGCCCGCATTTCTCACAGTGCGACGAGACAATCGGCTATGCAGGGCAAGGGCTTTTCCGGTAGGATGCGCAGCAGAAGTAACGACTGACAAAGATCTGACGCATGACCGACACCCTGACCATCACCGCGCCCGATGACTGGCATGTTCACCTGCGCGACGGCGAGGCGCTGAAACTCACGGTTCCCCACACGGCGCAGAGCTTTGAACGGGCAATCGTGATGCCTAACCTGGCGCCACCGGTCGTGAATGCCGGCCAGGCAATTGCCTACCAACAGCGCATCCAGGCCGAAATACCGCAAGGCCTCACATTCCAGCCCCTGATGGTCCTGTATCTCACCGACCACACCGATGCTGACACCATCGCGCGGGCAAAAGCTGCCGGTATTGTGGCTTGCAAACTCTACCCCGCGGGCGCGACGACCAATTCGGCGTCCGGCGTCACCGCCCTGAAGAATATTCACGCCGCACTGACGGCCATGGAGGCGCACGGCCTGCTGCTGCTGGTGCACGGCGAGGTAACCGATAGCGACATTGATATCTTCGACCGCGAAGCGGTATTTATCGAACGCCATTTGGGGCAGATCGCGCGTGATTTTCCCGGTTTGAAGATCGTTCTCGAACACATCACTACGGCGGACGCCGCCAGCTTTGTCGCCGAAGCCGGGGCGAATATCGCCGCCACCATTACCGCTCATCACTTGCTGTTCAACCGCAATCATATGCTGGCAGGCGGCATACGCCCGCATTTTTATTGCCTGCCGATCCTCAAGCGCGATCGCCATCAGGCCGCGCTGATCGCGGCCGCCACAAGCGGTTCACCGAAATTCTTTCTCGGCACCGATTCGGCGCCCCATGTCCTGAGCAAGAAAGAAACCGCCTGCGGCTGCGCTGGCTGTTACACGGCATTCGCCGCGCTCGAGCTGTACGCCCAGGCCTTTGAGGAAGCGGGTGCGCTCGACAAGCTAGAGGGTTTCGCCGGCCACTACGGCGCGGATTTTTACGGCTTGCCGCGCAACCGCAAACGGCTCACCCTGGCGAAGACTGCCTGGCGGCTGCCCGAATCGTTTGCCTATGCGGGCGAAACCTTGGTGCCGATTAAAGCGGGAGAAGACCTAGCCTGGCGCGTTGTACGCTAGGGCCCGTGCACGCTAATTGAATCTGGCAAAAAATGAATCAACCGATGTGAATAGTCAGGAAGAAAATAACAAATCGCCCATGGCGCAGAGGTTTCGCGGCTTTCTGCCGGTGGTTATCGATGTCGAAACCGGTGGCTTTAAGGCCGCAACCGACGCCCTATTGGAGATCGCGGCGGTGACGCTGGAAATGGACGACCAGGGTATCCTGCGACGCGCGCATACTCTCGATTTTCACGTCGAGCCGTTCAGCGGTGCCAACATCGAACGCTCAGCTCTCGAGTTCACCGGCATCGACCTGGAGGCGCGCGAGGCAGTGCCCGAACATATCGCGCTGGATGAGACCTTTAAGACCATTCGTAAACAGGTGAAAGCGCAGGGCTGCAACCGCGCCGTGCTGGTCGGACACAACGCGCACTTTGATTTGGGCTTCTTAAATGCCGCTTCCGATCGCTGCCATATGAAGCGCAATCCCTTCCATCCCTTTTCCTGTTTTGATACCGCCACCCTGGCCGGCGTCGTCTTCGGGCACACCGTCCTGGCGCGGGCCTGCGCCCTGGCGGGATTGGAGTTCTGCAGTAAAGCCGCGCATTCCGCCGTCTACGACGCCGAAAAGACCGCCGATTTGTTTTGCCTGATTGTCAATAAGTGGACGCATCTGGGGGGCTGGCCGCCGCCACTTCTAGAACCGGTGGATCAATGTCATTAACTTAAGAGTGGGTTCCAATGTGGCACTGAGCAGAGAGAGGGCCGGGTGACGGCTTTGGCGTGACTAGCGCCAGGGACGAGCGCGGGACCGGGCCATGGATGGCCCATGGAACGCAAAAGCTGTTACCCGGCCCTCTCTCTGCGGTCTTGCCGAGCTTACGTTAATGACATTGAGTGACTAGCGCCCGGGACGAGCGCGGAACCGGGCCATGGATGGCCCATGGAACGCAAAAGCCGTTACCCGGCCCTCTCTCTGCGGTCTTGCCGAGCTTACGTTAATGACATTGGCCGGCGGATGACTGACAGGTTCTCCGCGCGGCCGCCAAAAAAAGCCCGCAATTCGCGGGCTTTTTGCACAGCGGTTACACTTACAGCTTGCCCGCGTGCTCCGCCAGGTAGGCGGCGACTCCCGTCGGCGACGCCGTCATGCCCTGATCGCCTTCCTGCCAGCCCGCGGGACAGACTTCGCCATGCTCCTGGTGAAACGCCAGCGCATCCACCATGCGTAACATTTCGTCGACGTTGCGGCCCAGCGGTAGATCATTCACCACCTGATGGCGCACCACGCCCTCCTCGTCGATTAGAAAGGATCCGCGGAAGGCAACGCCGCCCTCGGACTCGACATCGTAGTCTTGGCAAATAGCGTGTGTCATATCGGCAACCAGAGGGTAATTGACAGCGCCAATGCCACCATCGTTCACGGCCGTGTTGCGCCAGGCGTTATGGGTGAAGTGGGAGTCAATGGAAACACCCACCACCACCACTCCACGCTTTTCGAACTCCGCTATGCGGTGGTCAAAAGCTAGCAGCTCGGAAGGACAGACAAAGGTAAAATCCAGAGGATAAAAGAAAAGCACCGCTTTCTTCCCCTTGATCGCCTCAGCGAAATTGAATTCGTCGACGATTTCCCCACTTGCCAACACTGCCGGCGCGGTAAAATCCGGTGCCGGCCTGCCCACTAGTACAGCCATAAATTTTCTCCAAAAGTTGTTTTTTATCAAACATTTATGAGAGCCATTGCCCAGCGGGACGATTATGGCTATCACCGAGTGCGCCATCATACACTCGTGCGCCACCGCGCCCGATTAATTTTTCATATCAACGCAATAGCTTTTTTTAACTCCCACGATTCCCTGTGATCGGGATCAAACTACCACCAAATATAATTGACAATCATTCTTATTTGCATTAACTTTAACGGTAAGTTGAATGAGGTCGAGCGTCATCTGCTCCATCCTTATGTTTGTTTTGTACGTGTGTGTCTGCTATGTACATATGTGTCTGTAAAGGTATTACCGATAGCCAAATTCGCGCTACCGTAAACGGCGGCGCCGAAAGCATAAAAGAAGTTCGCGCTCAGCTGGGCGTCTCTAGCCAGTGCGGTAACTGCGCGAGCGAAGTGCGTGACATTGTCGAGGCAACCCTGGCCAAAAATCCCGCCTCAAGGCTTTTTTACGACGTCGCCTGAGACGACTAGACCGGCATAAAAGCGTGCCGTGTTAATATCAAGCGCCTCTGTTGTGCCACTACTCCAGAATTGCGATAACTCCGAGTGAATACGCACGTTTTTCCTCCCGTGCCTTGAGCGAATCCGGGTCTACCGATGCCCCGAGCGTAAAATTCCTTTTTGACAAGGCGGTATCACCCGTACCCTGATCATACTTCACCCCTACGCCGGCAAGAAAATCATAGGCGATAACGTCGCCCCCTTCGACGCCGACAGACACCGGAAAGCGCACGCGTTGGGCGCCGGCGTGCTCCACCGCGATCGAGGGACTTTGCCAAATCACCACTAAGCGCTCGTTCAAGGGGCGCATCACGTTGACCACAAAGCTCGAAGCCTGCACAAAATAGCCGCTAACACCCACTAGCGAGCCGTTGCGCGGGATCGGATTGGCAAAGTCGATAAGCACCGCCGGTTCCGCATCCAGCTTGGTGCGATCAAACAGCTCGTCACCAACATAGTCGAGCAGGTCACTCTGCACCAGAAATTCCTTGAGGTTGTCGATCTGTGCCTGGGTGAATCTCCTGACCTGCAGCCGCAAGTTGGCGGATTCCGTGGTACGCGTGGTTTTTTCGGTGTCGAGGATGGCCATTACCCGTTTTAACTCGGTGTTGTCCTTGGCGAGAATGCGCTGCTCGGACTCCAGACTACTGATCTGCTGCATGGCACTTGCGAGCTTTTCCTCAAGGGCCGTGTTTTTGTCCATCAGTTGCTGCATTTCGGGAGTCGTCTCACAGGCGGGCAATAACAAAACGCTAAACAGACAAACAAGCCTCAACAACATGGGAGCCCCGGCAGGAATTTCGATACGGTGGTGGGGCGCCTATTCTACCTTGAATAGCGTCGAGTTCAACGTCTGCTGCCCCAAGCGCATCTCGATGGCGTAGCTGCCTGCCGGAAAGCCCTCCACCGGGCGGTCTATGCGAAAGGTGGACCGACCCTCGGCGCCTTCCACAACCACCGGTACTTGGGCGATTTGCACGCGCTTGGCCCCATCCATCAACACCGCCTGGATCACGGTGGTCGAGGTTTGAAAATTTTCGTAGCGAAAGCCGAGGAAGATACTGCGATCAGCGGCAAACACCTCGGCGAAACCCTGAGCAAAATTGTCAATGGGCTCGCCGCGGATAAGCATGCCCTCGATGCGTGGCTCAACATCGAGAATCTTATCACCGATGACCTCATCGAGCGCCATCGATAGTTCTTTGATGCGGGGATTAGCGCCGTATTCGCGCAGTGGCGCCCGCATCACTTCCTTTGCCTGCAGAAATTGCTCGTCCCCGGCAAGCTGCCAGACTTTGGCGGACAGGGCGTCAACAACCCGATTGAGCCCCTCTCTAGCGGTCGCATTTTCTGCATCCAGACGCAGCACTATTTGATAATCATGAAAGGCACCGCTGTTGGCGGGCCGGAATAAGTCGCCCCGACTGATCTTCGACTCAGCACCCTTCAATAGCGTGTCGATACGCTGTTCCTGTGCAAAAAATTCGCTGATTTTTTTTTCCAACCGCTTGGCGGCGGCGTTGTCGGGATCGATTTCCAATACTTTTTTTGCCGACGACAATGCCGCTCCGTACTGCCCGGCGGCGTAGCGTCTGGCGGCCAAATCGGACAGCTTCTTGACAATCTTCTTTTTGCCCCGAAGCGCTTCTTCATTTACGGCATCGAGCGCCAGGGCTTTTTGGTAGACATCCAGCGCATTGCGTCCGGGCGGCTTGGTGAGGTTATTCTGCTTGTAATAGGCCTCCGCTTCCAAAATCAGCGACATAACCTTTTTGCGGGTCTTCGCCGCGGCGACGATATCGGCGATAACCTTTTGTTTGACTTCGGGAAACAGCGTCTGAAATTGAGAAAGCCGTTTGTCCAAAATCGGGGAGGTGCCGACCCGCTGGGCGAACGCGAGCAGCTGCGCGGTCTGGCCCTCGCGAATTTCGGCAAACTCCTGGCGCACCATCGGATCGTCGGCGTCCAAGGCCATGAGATCGCGATACGAGGCGATCAGTTCGCTCAGGTAAATAGCCTCGGTGGCGTAGGCAACTTTCAGGGTGTTTATTTTTTCCTTTAATGCGGTGATCTGAGCCAGGCGCTGCTCCTGGCGCTGCGGCGAAGCCGCCGGGTCGGGCTCGTTCGGGGGCGGTCGCAAGTCCGCATCTGCGCCACCGACATCGTCTGTAATCGCCACTTCAGATGTTAAGCTCTGCATCCCACTTTGCGCCTGTTCAGCAACCGGCGTCGGCGATACCACCGGCAAAACGCTCTGCTCCTGCGTTGTTTCCTCATCGGTGACCGAGTTATATTCCGCAAGGGCGGCATCGAGCCAAGGCTGCACCAGTTCCGGGTGCTTGAAATAGACAAACACCGCGATAACCGCAACCACAAAGGTGCCCGCCAGCAGGCCCGGCAGAATGGGGGTGCGCTCTTTGCTCAAGCTGTCGGTTTCCAGTTCATAGTCCTTGAACGCATCGATGTCACTGACGTGCTCATCGTCAATTTCAAAGGCCTCGACACCGGTCTCGCCAGGCTGGCTGAGCGTCGACACCCGCGGCGACGGTCGGCTGCTGCGAATGGTGCTGGCAAATTCGGCCGCGTGCTCCAGCACTTCAATATCCAGCTCATCGATATCATCCAGTAACTGACGCGCATTCTGATAGCGTTTGTTGACGTCTTTCGCCATCATGCGATCGATAATGGGCTGCAGCCCCTCAAATATCTTTGGCAGCGAGGGCACCGGTTCAGTGATGTGCTTAATGCCGATTGCCACCGCCGACTCGGCGTCATAAGGAACTCTTCCCGCCAGTATAAAGAAAAACACGACGCCCAAGCTGTAGATATCCGAACGACCGTCGACGACTTTACCCTTAGCCTGCTCCGGGCTCATATAGTGGGGGGTGCCGATGGCGGTGCCCGCCTGGGTGACTTGGGTCTGCGACTCCGCGGCGCGGGCGATACCGAAATCCATCAGCACGGCGCGGCCGTCGGAAGAGTGGAACATAATATTCTCGGGTTTGATATCGCGGTGCACATAGCCCTTGGAACCGGAGTAAATAAGCGCCTTGGCGATGTCCCGAACGGCGGTTATTTTTTGCCTGAGGCTGAGGTCGTCGACAACCTGTTTCAGGTCCCTGCCATCGATGTACTCCATCGATAAATAGCAGTAGCCGTCGTGCATGCCAACATCGTGCACGGTCACGATGTTGGGGTGCACCAGCTTACTGACGATCTTGGCTTCGCGGAAAAAGCGCTGGCCGAAGTTCGGGTCTTCGGCCAGTACTTTGGACATGACTTTGAGCGCAACTTCCCGCTCGAATACCTCCTGAATGGCCAGGTACACGGTCGCCATCCCACCACGACCCAGTGTGCGAAGAATCTTATAACCTGGAATTTCCACCGCCATTAAGAATTACCAAACCTCTGCTCAGGAAAAATCAGTATCGCCTGTTTTGCATTAATTTAATTAGCGCTCACCTATAAACCAGGTTTTTCCACGAGCAACGTGCGCCAGCGGGCGCGAACAGATATGGGCGCATAGTGATTCCCGTGTAACCCGATTTTGTCATGTGCCGATAGCATATTATTGTCGTTCGCAGTAAACATACGTTTCTGAATGAGAACTAATTATAAGCCGGACAGATTTTCGCCAAGCGGATTTGGCGTGCTTACTTAAGATAATAGCTTAAAAACAGGTGGCTTTAGTAGCCCGGCGCGGGTCTGGTCGCCCCAATGGCGCAGGAGGGCTAGCGCGGTCCCACATCGGGCGGTGCCGTCCGTGGTATCCACTGCCACCACTCATGCTGCCCTTGGGGGGTATCTTTTTTCGTTTTGTGAACATCCCAGGTGACCAGAAAATCGGGATTGTCGATCGCTACACCGCTGGCGGCGTCACGATAGCGACCGACCGGCGCGTGAAACCAGGCCGATAGGTCGGGCGGAAGCATGAACACGGCGGGCTTGCCCGCGCCTGCCGATTCATTGAGCTGCACGGCAATGCCGTCCGCGTGATCGGTGGCCACCACCGTGCCGCAAAGCTGCGACTGCTGCAGCAGAGCACCGTTGACATCAAAATAACTCAGGCCGATGAGGCACTTCTTGTCGACAAGGTCATCCAAGGCATTGACGGCCTTGTCAACACTGCTCATCAGTGCGCGTGAGGCACAATGCCCACCTGGGGCATGTTCGCCAGGCCGATGTCGCGCGCGTGCTCCTCGAAGCCCTTATTCTTCCAGAAAAACGCACCGGGCATGGTGGTGGGAATCACCAGCACATAGAACAGGGCGCGGCCAATAACGGCGGTGGCCACTGACAGCAGGCCGATCAAACCCCAGCCCAGCAGAGCCACCGCACCGCCGGCGCCCGCCAGCAAAAGCGCACACGCCAGCGCCAACGCCGCGCCGAGTAGGAGATTGCGCAGAATATAAGTCTTGCCGAAGGTTGTGCATTGAATATAGTGCGAGGCCCCGCCTTCGTGTTCGCCGGTCTTCATGGCCTTGGCGTGAAACAGCAGGCCAAACCCCTCCAGCGCGAGACCGAACGCCACCAGGCTGCCGCACACCTGCAGTGTCTGCTGATATTCCCGACCACCAAGCAGGGCACTGCCGACCATCGCCGCACCACAGACCAGGGCGCCGAGTGACAGCGCGTTGCCGGCAAAGGCGCTAGCGACTTGCCAGTGGTCCCAAAACGGCCGCGCTTTGATGCGGTAGCAGCGATTCATGTAATAAAGGCCGGCCACACTGGCGGGCACGGCCAGGTAACCACACACGGTCGCCGCCATGTGCGCCACATCGGGCGCAATGACACTGGCGCTGCCGGTGCCGAACAGACGCAAGAACAACGCGTCAAAAATTGTGTTGGCGGGCAGGGCGAACACCATATGCAGGCTCAACATCGCCATAAACAGGGCGATGCCCAGGCCCTCGCGACACACCGGCGAGTACCGCAGGTTATTAAAGCCGCGGTAAAAGCGCTTGGGTTTACCGAGGTGCATGGTGGACATGAACAGGCCGAAGCCCACCATCAGGAAACTCAGCAGGGTCAACGGCACATAGCCGGAGTGGCGACTGAAAGCGGCAAAATCCCCCAGCCCCAGTTGGGCGCCGACGAAAACCGTGGCGAAGGCGCCGATGGCCGCCTGCGAGAGCAGCGTGAACAGCACCAGGGGGTTCTCCCGGGAACTCAAACGCGCGATATTCCAGGCTTTCGCCCTGCCCTTCTTCTGATCGATGGCCGGCCGATATTGGCCGTGGTCATCTTTGTGATACTTGACCGGCATCGAGTCGGTGCGTTTCATTTCGTCGGGCAGAACGCGAGTCTGCTGGAAGCGAATATTCGGATGGGTAATCTCGGGGTCGGGAAAGCCGGGAATGGAGACCTTGGCCTGCTCGCGGTTGGCGGGAATATTCTCGATCACGCCAAAATCCAAGGCGTTGCCCAGGCAAGCGGAGACACAGGCCGGTTTGAGGCCGACCTCCAGGCGATCGACACACATATTGCATTTCGATACCTGGCCCTCAACGGGGTCCAGCTGCGGCGCGTTATAGGGGCAGACCCAGGTGCAATAACCGCAGCCAAAGCAGGTTTCGGGGTCCTGCAGCACCGCGCCGTATTCGGCATGCTTGGTGTAGGCGCGCGTGGGGCAACCCTTCAGGCACACCGGATCGTCGCAGTGATTGCAGGCCATGGAGATATTCATACGCTTGTAATCGGGAAAGCTACCCCCCTCGACATAGCCCACGGAGCGAAAGGCCAGGTGCGGCGGGGTTTCATTTTTCTCGGCGCAGGCCGCTTCACAGGCGTGGCAGCCGATGCAGTTGTCGGCGGTGAAGAAAAAGCCGTGCTGCTTGTTGCGGTTGGGGTTACTGCCCACCGCCGGGTTGTCATTGATGTACATCGAGCGACCTTGCTTGAGACCGGTGAGGTCGATCAGGTCAATTTTTTGGCCGTAGCGATTTTCCTCCTCAATTTCCTTATCGTTGAGGAAGGCATAGGGCTGCTCCTGGGTGTGTATCTCCCAGATACTGCTGCCATCGGCCTGCGGCGTTTCGATGCCCGGCTGCGACAGCGCATCGCGTCCGGGCGCGGGCGCAGAGTCACTGAGGGTTTCGGGGTCTTTGTACATGGATTTTTCCACCTTAGAACGCGCGTCGCTCGGCATTGAGACGCGAGGCTTCGGCCTGATCGACGCCTTCTATGCGCACCGCGCACTGCTTGAAGGCCGGTTGGCGCGAGTAAGGATCGAGCAGACCGAGGGTCAAACGGTTGACGCAATCGTAAAAATGAAAGGGAATGAACACCATATTGCGGCCCACGCGGTGGGTGAGTTGCACCATGACCACGGCATCGCCCCGGCGCGAGGTGAGGCGCACGTATTGCTGGTGCTCAATGCCCAACGCTTCCGCCGCATCCGGGTTCATCTCCATGTAGGGGGTCGGGCTGAATTTATTACAGTTGCCGATCTTGCCGGTGCGGGTGCGGGTGTGAAAGTGCTCCACGACGCGGCCGCTGTTGAGCCAGAAGGGGTATTCCTCGTCTGGCACCTCGTTGTTGTTGACGAAACGCACGGCGATCAGATTGGCCCTGCCGTCGGAGGTCTGGAACTTGCCGTCGGCATACAGTCGCGGTTCACCCCGCAAGCCTTCACTGTCGTCGCGGAAGGGCCACTGAATACCGCGCGCCTGTTCGATTTTCGCGTAGCTCATGCCGGAGATATCCAGAGTGCGGCCCTCACCCTTGGACAGCTGCTTCATTTCTTCGAAGGTCAATTCCGGGGTCGCGGGAAAAGGTATCTTGCCGCCGTTGGCAAAGCGCTTGGCCATCTCTTTGAAGATCCAGAAATCCGGCTTGGCGTCGGCATAGGGTTGCAAGACATTGCGCGTGAGATTAACGCGCCGCTCGGTATTGGTATGGCAGCCCTCTTTTTCCGCCCACACCGCCGCCGGGAAATAAACGTGGGAATACTGATTCGTCTCCACATCTTCGTACACGTCCTGTACCACCAAAAACTCCAGCTTTTCCATAGCCTTGCGGATGCGTGGCATGTTCGGCATCGAGGTCATGGGATTGGTGGCGATCAACCACAGGCCCCTGATCTGCCCCGACTCGATGGCGGGGAAGATATCGGTTTGAGTGAGGCCGCGTCGCCGGGGGAAAAACGCCACATCGATGCCCCAGAAATCAGCGATCTCCTGTCGGTGTTGCGCATTTTCCAACGCGCGATAGCCCGGCAGGCCCGAGCACGATGACCACTCGCGGGTGCCCATGGCGTTGCACTGGCCAGTAATGGATAGGCTGGTGCCACCGGGCTTGCCGATATTGCCGGTGACCAGGTTGAGGTTATTGATATTGGCGACGCCGTCGGAACCGTGCGTGCTTTGATTGATGCCCATGGTCCAGATCGACATCGCCGCCGGCGCCCCGGCGTAGAGCCGCGCCACGTGGCGAATGGTGTCTTCATCGATGCCGCACACCTGTTGGGCGGTTTTCGGATCGTAATCCGCGACCACCGCTTCCAGCTCGGCCAGGCCATTGCAGTGGGCTTCCAGGTAGGCGCGATCCTCCAGGCCCTCTTTGAATATGACATGCAGCATGGCGTTAATCAGCACGCAGTCGGTGCCGGGCGTAATCGGCAGATGGATATCGGCAAACTGGGCAAACATGGTCACCCGCGGATCGACCACGATCAAGGGGAAGCTACGCTTTTCGCGTGCCTCTTTCAGACGCCAGTAGATGACCGGGTGCTGTTCCGGCAGGTTGGAGCCGAAGGCCATTAGGCAGTGAGTGTGCTCGAAGTCGCCGTAGCATCCGGGGGGACCGTCGGAGCCGAAGGAGCGCTTGTAACCGGACACCGCCGAGGCCATGCACAGGGTGGTATTGCCGTCGTAATTGTTGGTGCCGATGCAGCCGCGCACTAACTTGCCCAAGGTGTAGAACTCTTCGGTAAGCAGCTGGCCGGTGGAGACCACGGCAAAGGCGTCGCGGCCGTGTTCACGCTGGATGGCTTTGATCCGCTCCGCGGTACGATCCATTGCCTCGTCCCAGGTGGCGGGGCGAAATTCCTCATGGAACTTGCCGCGCATCAGCGGCCGGGTGCCACGACCGGGGGACTCGAACAACTCGTGTTCGAGAATCCCTTTGATGCAGAGTTTGCCGCGGTTGACGTCAGCGCCGGCGTGGCCGCGACTGGTGACAATTCTACCGTCTTCATTAAGACCAATTTCAATGGCGCAACCGGTGGAGCAGTAGTTGCAAGTAGCGTATTTCCACTCTTTCACCTTTTTCGAGGGGATGACGATGGGTTTGCGATCTTTGCGACCAAATAACATGGACGGTGCCTATATTGTTGAAAACGGTTTGCTTGGCAGGCTCGGACTCGCCCGCTAGTATTTGCGAGACTTCACGACGAGCCCCCCTGGCAACAATTCAACTTGCGTTTGCAAAGCGGCTGCAATTATTAAACCAGTGCTGGTTATGCTTGCGAAAAAGTGGGTTTTCTCTTTTTAAATCAATTTCTTAGCGGAGATATCTCGACATGATTTGACGTCGCTGAAAGTACTAAAGTCGCCAGAAAAAGCGGGGGTTGCACCAACCAAACGCAAAAGCGCACACTTTCAGCACACGCTTTTACATCAAAATTACTTCACTACGAATATAATCGCACCAAATCAGGGAAAAAACTTAACCCTTTGTTTTTTAAGGCCTTTGTTGGTGCAAGAATTTGGGGTCAAAGAATTTGGGGTCAGGTCTTTGATTTATGATTCTTGGCAATTCTACCAAGAATCATAAATCAAAGACCTGACCCCAAATTCTAAATCAAAGACCTGACCCCAAATTCTCACTGACAAAAGCTCTACACTTAATTCAGAAATTCCACCGCTAATGCAAAATGCCAGGAAGATTTGCTTATGATGAAATTCCGTTTGCTGGATTATCATTTCATTCATCGACGGACGCCCGCATTTCTCGGAGTGTTTGCCATCGCGCTCGTGACGTGTGTGGCGAATGGTGGCCGCGCGCAACCCTCGCAACCCTTGTTGCTGGGCGCCATTGTGCAGTGCCCCTATATCTGCCGACAGGTCAAGTTGCGTGAAGGGATGCTGGTGGATATGGTAGCTCGCGCCGCCGCCCGTGACGAGATCCCCTTGACCGTGCGGCATATGTCTTACAACCGCGCGGTGCTGGAATTGCAGAGCGGCAGAATCGCCGGTGTGATCGGGGTGACGGAGATCCCCGATCACGCCGGTTTGCAATGCCGCCCGCTGGCGAAAAAGCGCTACGGCTTTTTCACTCGGGACAATGATCCCTGGCACTACTCCGGAATCGCTTCACTGCATGCGCGCGAGCTATTGATTCGAGAGGGGTTTTACCATACGAGCTTGCGCCGAATTGCAGCCGCCAACGCTCAATTCAAGCTGCGTCCGGTCAATCTCGTCGAGGGCTCTGATTCGCCGATCGCGCTGTTTGCGATGTTGTCGCAGGCGCGGGGGGATACCGTGTTGGAAGACCTCAATGTATTCCGCCACTACCTCGCCATCGAAAGCTTACCGGACGCATTTCGCTACGCTGGCAGCCTGGACGAGCAAACGATGCATGTCTGCCTGACGGAAAAATCCGCTCGCCGCGAACGATTTTTCTCCCAACTAAAACAGATCATTGAGGACGAAGAGCACCTCAAGGGCTTAATGGCCGATTACGGCATCCACCACAATTCAGATATGTTTGCCGTATTTTACTAGTACTCCTTCAACATAATATTGACGGGTTCAGTGAGTGTGTCAGCGGTTCTGGCAAGGCGCGTCTCGCCGGCAAGGGTGGGCTCCCTTGTCAAGAGGCGCAAC
>JAAUXX010025314.1_pt1 | contig 18989 bp, 15 predicted proteins | sample 7278111 | NCBI WGS metagenome assembly JAAUXX01 (sample SAMN14350116, study PRJNA611818) | marine sediment metagenome | isolation source: surface marine sediment (1.8m) | place: French Polynesia: Moorea | collected 2018-08
ATAAAAATGCGATTTTATTTTCTCGCGAAATCAATGGCTTACGGCCACTGATTTCGAGCATCACATCCATGTGATGCCATTAGTGCCCGTTTCTGGACGGGCACTAACTAGAACCTCTGTAACAGGATAGCTTGTCGCCTCTAATTTTTGCGTCGTAGTCCGACGGCAAACTCATCCTTGGCTGCGGTATTTGCGCGGCGTCACGCCGGTCTGCTGACGAAAGGCTCGGATAAAGTTACTGACTTCCTCGTAGCCTACCTCAAAAGCGATGTCGGTCACCGGTAATCGCGAGTGGGTCAACAAGGACTTGGCCTTTTGCACACGGCGTTGAATGATATATTGAAAGGGTGACCGGCCAACGGAATTTTTGAATAGACGCGCGAAGTGACCGGGACTCAGGCCGACCAAGGCGGCCAGGTCCGCCAAGGTGACTGACTCGCTAAGGTGTGCTTCGATATGCGCCTTGACCTGCTCCAGATGTCGCGTCCGCAGGCCTCGGTGCGCATTCCCAGCGGTGACTTGTTGTGATCCCAGCACACGCACCGACTTAGGTTGCTGGGCGATATAGTCTTGCACCAAGTTTACTAAACTATCGTCCGGGTCCAAAATCAGAATTGCTCGATTCAGCATAACCTAAGCCCTCGGTTTTTTACCTGTCACTGCCACACACTGCTGAAGAGTGCGCGCCGACGTTGCCGGTCGGCAACAGACCGCGACCAAACACAAAACCAAATGTGCAAAACCTATTCATATTGTCACCCTAAAAATTCACCTTGGCAGCGGCTTTTGGCGCTGTCAGTGGAACATACAGCAGGTTTGACGGTATCTGTTCGCTCGCCATTCTTATGCCGACAGTAATCTTTGCATTGTATTGTTTATCCAAAGCGCGCCATGCGCGCTGCTGCTGTGACCGGTGAAAAGACTGTTTGCCATCGAGCGTTTGATAAACGTAAGCAATTCTGCCAATGTTTAGAAAGGTGACCGTCTGACCGGAAGCGGAATTCGCAAGGGGAATTGTATGTTGATAGGTTTCTATCATGCGTCCGTAATCGTTTTCAACCTGATAGGCTTCCAGTATGCGGCGATACTTTTCCGAGTTCGCAACATTGCCGCTGGCAAAAAGTTCGCGAAGCTTGCCCACGCGCTCAGTGCGTTCTCGCAGTAGGAAAGGCATATCCAGTTTGATGAACGCTTCCAGCATATCCGCCATCAAGGGCACAATATCGCGCTCCAGCGCGCTGAGACGGCTGATCTGCCGATGCAGGCTGTCAATTTCATCAGTTTGCGACTGGACCGCCCGCCGCAGTTGGGCATTGTATTTCTTTAGGTTGGCGTTCTGTTTTAAGGTGGTGCGGTAGCGCGCGGCAAGCTGGCTGCGTTCGTCGTCAAGCGCGTCTATCGCCCGCTGCGACTGCGCCCCCGCTTCCAACACCTCAAATTCGAGCTGCGTGATCTCAGATAAGCTTGTCGCTGCCCCGACGCGGGCGGTCAGGCAGCAGGCGCTGACGACCGCGAAGGCGATTTTCATGCTCGGGCCTAATCCCATGAACATTTTGAAGCATTGGTGTCTTGGCATCTGTTATTTCCTCATAGTCACTATGGCAGCGCAATTGATGACTTTCTGACGCACCGTTAATTTAATAACGTAGTGCTATAAAAATAGCATATAGCGCTTAAAGTAACAGCGCTTTTATCAATGTGGTGAGATTTTTATTGCATAAAGGGCAGCGCCCATTCCAAGCAAGCGTAATAACAGATGTGATCATCATGCTGTAAGTTTATGAATTTACTAGAGAAAATTTAGTTAGTGTGGCTGCTTGACAGCAACAACCTAGATGCGATTAAAATAACACCTCGTTAAAAAAATAGACTGCCAGCGAGGTAAGCGTCTTTGTCAAAGAACCCCATGGTCCATTTAAGCCGCAGACAGCGGCAAATTATGGACATTCTTTTCCGCCACGGCGATTGCTCCGCTGAGGACGTGCGCAAGTACCTGCCGGACCCTCCGAGCAATTCTGCGGTGCGCACCATGCTCGCCACCATGGTGAAAAAAGGCTATATCAAGCAGCGTGAAGAAAATTTTCGCTACCTGTACGCGGCCGCCATGGAACAGGAAACCGCACGCAAAACGGCGATTGACCGCTTGATCAATACGTTTTTTGGCGGCTCCACCAGCGCCGCGGTCAATGCCATGTTAGGCATGCAGTCAGATAACATCAGCAAGCAAGAGCTGAGCGAGCTGAGCCAGATAATCGAAGATGCGAAAAAAAGAAATTCATAATATGCCCAGATCGAACTTTTCGGTCTGCAACCGCCGGCGGCTGGTGTATGCGCCCGGCGCGTGCAAGCGATATCGGGGGGTGTCAGCGCGTAGGCCGCGGGCGCCCCAATAAACGACGGACATAGGGAAGAGAACACGACGCGGACCCAGTCGCTTAAGGAGGGCTCTCCAATGGAACCACTGTTAGCCGCCTTTTTGGCGGAGGCAAAATTCGCGCAGAGCTTGCTGATGGAGTTGGTGCTGCTCCACGGCCGTATCATGCTATTGTTGCTGGCATGTTGCGCGCTCGTGCGCTTGACCGAACGCTGGGCCGGAAATTCCGCCGCCAATCGCCACACGATTTTGTGTCTCGGACTGCTTTGCACCTTAATCTTGCCGCTGTCTTCGCAATGGCTCCCCGCCTACAACATCGTTGTTGAAGTCACCGTCCCCATTATCGCCAGCGCCTTGCCCGCCGCACTGTCATCGGCGGTAGAATCATCAAGCGCCGACGCGCTCCCGCCATCGGTGATTTACCTTGCGCTACTTGGCGCTTATGCCGTCGTCACCGCCATGGCCCTAGCGCGAGTAATGCTGAGTATTGGCAAAGTTTTTTTGCAGACACATCTCAGTCACGACGTGGAGCAGCGCTATTGGACCGAGGCGCTTGCCTCATACCGCCAAAATTTACATATCACCAGAGAGGTCGCGCTAAAACATGCCGGGCATATTCACTCACCGATGACCTGCGGCATCCGCCGGCCGGTCATCCTACTGCCGAGCTGCGCGCTGCATTGGCCCGACCACCTAATCGCCAGCGCCTTGCTGCACGAATTGGCCCATATAAAACGCAACGACTGGTTGACACAACAGCTGGCGCGCTGCATCTGTGCGCTGTACTGGGTGAACCCTTTTTGCTGGAAAGCCTTTAATAACCTGAGCCTCTATGCCGAGAAGGCGAGCGACCATATGGCGCTGCATGCGGGCGTGGAAAAAACCCACTATGCCAGTGATCTTTTAACCGTGGCGGAACACCTCAATTGCCACACCCATAGCCGCGCCGCTCTGGCCATGGCCGTGACGAAAAAGCCCAGCCAGCTGTGCGAACGCGTCAACGCCGTACTCAACTTCGGGGAAAGGCACGCGCCGCTGACCAAAACGCAAATGGCGACCGTGCTGTTGGTGGTGGTAGCTATTTTCCTTCCGTTGACGAGTTTACGCGCCAACTACATTGAAAAGGTTATCTTTATTATCACCTACCCGCACGCCGACACCGAGACAGCGTCGCTCGTTTTACCTGAGCAAAAACCTCCTTCACCGCAACAAGGCAGCAATGAACGCGGCTATCCCTCACTGGAAGAAATCAGGCGCGAGGTATTCGCGGAATTCGATCTTCCCTCCTCTTTCGAGGAGGCGTCCAACGACGCCGAGCCGCAGCAGGAACTTGTGGTGGAAGCAACAGAAAATACGTTGGAGCCGGCCGATATCCTTGAACGGGCGATAAATTCCATTACTGAACTCAACAAAAGTCAGACTGATAGAAAAATTGGCCAAATTGCGGCGTTAACAGAAACAACCCATGAAAAATACGCCATCGAACCCGCACAGGCGGACGCCACGCAACCGCAAGGCGAGCTGACAGCGACTCCCCAGCCTGTGGGACTGAAGCCGCTTATCGAACAACCGCAGGCAAGGAGAATGGTCATCCCCAAATATCCTCTTCGAGCGGCCAGACGCGGTATCGAAGGGAAGATTATCGTGGAATATGACCTGGATCAGACAGGCAAAGTTGTTGCTGCCCAAATCGTATCCGCCAGCCCGGAAAATATTTTTGATAAATACGTGCTCAAAGCCATCAAAAAATCCGAGTTCATACCCAAAAAAATCAACGGTAAGGCCGTTGCGGCTGAGGGGTTGAGAGAAAGGTATGTCTTTGTTTTGGAATCGTGATAGTTCATCGCGTCGATAAGAACGAAGAAAAATACAGTAACTTCATCAAGCTTGAACGTGATGAATATGTGAGAGAGTTTTTGATTGGTGCTATAGAAAAGGTTTCCAGGGAGGGACCAAAATTACAATCCATAGTCTCAATCGTTTTAATGTGATAGTTGACGTGATTGATATTATGCACGATGACGATGTATTTGAAACTTCAATAGATTCATTTTCGCCCCACGGTGAGTCGCAGCCATATGTCGAGGGCCAAAATGCTGGCGAGTTCGCTGTAGCGGATCTACAGGTGATAACTGGCCAGCGGGCTAATACTCGCATGCAAATCGGCCTACAACGTCACCATTGTTTGTTATGATGGCGAGCTACGTAGCGCACTGCGTCACATCGAGCGTGAGCGTGGCGCCGCACCGAGCCTGGTGTCACATCGAGCCTGGCGTCACATAGTGAGGGCAAAATGAAAAAACTTCGCATAGCCACGCGCAAGAGCGCGTTGGCGCTTTGGCAAGCCGAGTTTGTCAAGGCGGAACTGAAGCGCGTCCATGGCGATATCGACGTCGAACTGGTGCCTTTGACTTCACGCGGCGACAAAATTCTCGATGTGCCGCTGGCAAAAGTCGGTGGTAAAGGCTTGTTTGTCAAGGAACTTGAACACGCGCTAATTGCCGGCGACGCCGATATCGCCGTGCATTCAATGAAAGACGTGCCCATGGAATTCCCCCCCGGGCTCGGTCTGTCCACCATTTGTGAACGCGAAGACCCACGCGATGCCTGGGTGTCCAATCGCCATCTAACCCTCGAAAGTCTGCCGCCGGGCGGCGTGGTGGGCACGTCCAGCCTCAGGCGCCAAAGCCAGTTGTTGAGCCTGCGACCGGATATCGAAGTCACTTTTCTGCGCGGCAACGTCAACACTCGCCTGGCAAAACTTGACGCCGGTGAATACGATGCCATCGTACTTGCCTCGGCGGGGCTCAAGCGTCTGCAAATGCGCGATCGTATCGCCAGTTTCTTTGCGCCGGAGCAACTACTCCCGGCTGCGGGGCAAGGCGCGGTGGGCATCGAATGCCGGGTTGGCGACGCGCAGACGATGGCGCTGTTGGCGCCCCTGCATCATCGCCCAAGCGCCCGACAAGTGACGGCGGAGCGCGCCGTGAATCGCGGGCTGGAAGGGGGGTGTCAAGTACCGATTGGCGCCTATGCGACGCATTGGGAGGACCAGCTTTGGCTGCGCGCTCTGGTGGCCGACCCGGATGGAAATGCAATGATACAAGACGAAATCAAAGGCGATCCGGATGCGGGGGAAGCGCTGGGGCAGGCACTTGCGGAGCAATTGCTGGCGGCCGGCGCCGATGAAATTCTGGCCAAAGTCTATGGCGACAAAGCATAAACCGGTGCCATAAACCTTGACTCGCCGCGTTATTGTCACCCGCCCCGCCGCCCAAGCCGGCACGTGGATGCACCGAATCCAAAGTGCCGGCATTGAGACTGCGCTCATACCCGCGCTCGAGATCATTCCGCTCGAAGACATCGAGCACATCGCAGCGATTAAAGATGCCGTGCAAGGCCTCGATGCGTTTCGTTTTTTGATCTTTGTCAGCCAGAATGCCGTCGCGCTGGCATTTGATTGGATCGAGGATTACTGGCCCCAATTTCCCCGCGGGGTCGAATGCCTGGCAATCGGCGCAAAAACCGCGGCGGCGATTCGCGAGCGGATCGATGTCTTGACCGCCGGTATTACCCAAGACTCTACCCACGCCACCATGACCAGCGAAGAGTTGCTCAGCAGCGCCTGTCTGCAGGATGTCGGCGACAAGAAAATCCTCATATTCCGCGGGGCCGGCGGCCGCCCCACACTTTATGACGAGTTGCGGCGCAGGGGGGCCCGCGTGCAATACTGTGAGCTCTATGAGCGCAAACTGCCGGAGGCCTCGCTGGCGACCTTAATGGAGGCAAAAATCGACCCGTATGGCGATATCCTGACGATTTTTAGCGGAGAATCCCTGGAGAATTTTCACTTTTTGCTCGATAAAGCCAAAATTCCCGCCTGGCAGAAAATCCCCCTGGTAGTGCCCAGCGCGAGGGTCGGCAAACAGGCGCGAGAATTCGGCTTTGAGCGTATCGCCGTCGCCAACAACGCCAGTGAAGACGAGATGTGGCTTGCCCTGCGGCAGGCTCTTGAAGGTGAGTGAAACAAGTATGACAGACGAAAATAGCAATGAGCGCGATGGCGAAGATGGTGGGTCGGGTGTTGAGCAAGAAACTGCAGACGCGACGAAAGAGCCCGCCGGTGACTCGCCGGCGGCACCCGCCGCGAGTGACCGCAACGCCGAAGCGCCCGGCGATGCGCCCGACATGGCCTCCCGCCAGCGAATACCCTGGTTGGCGCTGGCGGCGATAATGCTCCTGCTCGGCCTGAGCGGATGGCTGGGGGTTACCGTCCACCAGAGCAATGCCCGGCTGCAGGAACAGGCGGCGCAGATGCTGGCGTTGAAACAGGAACTTACCGCCGGCGGCGCGGACCTGCAAAAACAAATTGATGGCCTAATTGCCGCCACTGAGCGGAGCTTTGCGGAAATGCGGCAAAGCGAGGGCGCCAGATCTACGCAAATATCCGATCTTGCGAACCGCTTGGCAGCGCAGGGCAAAAGGCTGCGCGCCATGTCGACTACCTCGCGCGAGGACTGGCTGTTGGCGGAGGCCGAATATCTCCTCAAACTCGCCAACCAGCGGGTCCGCATCGAGCGCAGCGCCGACGGCGCCGAAGCCCTGCTGGAAGCGGCGGATGCCATCCTTCGCGACCTGGATGATCCGGATCTGCATAGCTTACGACGCGCCATTGCCGAGGACCTGGCGGCCTTGCGCCTGATGAATAAAATCGATGTAGAAGGTATCTACCTCTCCCTCGTCGCCTTGACACGCCAGATTGAAAACCTGCCGCTGCGCGCGAATCTCGGCCACGACAGCAAAAGCGCCCTGCTGACGATGGATCTGGAGGAAGCCCCACCCCGCTCGGCCTGGCAACGCTTCACCGACAGCCTGTTGGGGTTTTTCAGCGCCCTGAAATCCTATGTTCGCGTGCACAAGCACGGTGACAGACCCAAGGTGGTGGCGCCCGCCGACGCCCTGTATTTGCAACAAAATCTGCGTTTGATTCTAGAGCGGGCGCAGCTGGCGCTGTTGCGGGAACAAGAGGATATCTATCGGCAGAGTATCGCCCAGGCGCTCAGCTGGGCGGAAAAATACTATCCCCAAACCCTGCCGCTAATGAAGTTTCAGGAAACCTTGCACAGCTTGCAGAATAAAACCGTCGTGCAGAAATTTCCGGATATCAGCCAGTCGCTCAACCTGCTGCACGAGCATATTAAAACGCTGCACCTGTTAACGCCTGCCCCGACAGCGCGCCCCGATACGGAGGCGGATTAATGTTCAAGTATGTGTTTGTCGGCTTGCTGTTGATTTTTGCCGGCTCGTTTATCATGCATTTTGTCGCCGAGCACCCGAGCGCCGTGTTCATTAGTGTTGGCGATACCACCATAGAATTCAGTCTCTGGTTTGGGCTGTTTCTTTACTTTTTGTCCATCGGCGGCGTTTACTTGCTTACGGTATTACTAAAGTCCATGCTGCACCCGTTGCTCGGGGGATTTTCCTGGTATCGGGCGGGCAAGGGCAAAAAAGCCAAGCGGCGAACACAGTCCGGTCTGGTGCATTTTATTGAGGGCAATTGGCTGGCGGCAAAAAAAGAACTGCTGAGCGCCGCCAAAGATGTGGATAAGCCGCTGGTCCATTATCTGGCGGCGGCAAAGAGCGCCTACGAGATGGGAAACCTGGAAGAGACACAGTTTTTGCTGCATCAGGCGGAAAAGCTCGAGCCCAAAAACGAACTCGCGGTGGCGGTGAGCCAAGCGCGAATATACTTGTCGGACAAGAAATACGAGCAGTGCCTGGCGACGCTCATGCGCCTCAAACCGCAGGCGCAGGCCAACCCGGTGATATTGGATTTGTTGCGCGAGGCGTACCTACAGCTGCACGACTGGGAAGCCCTGGCTGAACTGCTGCCCGAACTGAAAAGCAGTGGCCTGCTTGCCGGCGCCGAGTTCGCCGCACTGGAACAAAACACCTATCTAGCCCTGCTCGATGCCCGGCTGGGCGCCGCCGGCATGCAAGCCGATAAGCTTGCCGCAGTCTGGCAATCCTTGCCCAAGGCACAGAAAAGAAATAGTCAATTGATTGGCCTCTATTGCACCTATCTCGCTAAATCCGGTGCCGATGCGATCGCTGAACAGCTGATCAGGAAAACCCTCAAATCCCAATGGCACTGCGGCCTGGTAGAGCTGTACGGCAAACTCACTCTGGCGGATAAAAAAGCCCAGCTTGCGACGGCTGAAGCCTGGTTGCGTGATCATAAGGAAGACTCGCATTTGTATTTTGCCTTGGGCAGGGTCAGCGTTAAAAATGAGCTGTGGGGCAAGGCGCGGGACTATTTCGAAGCCAGCATAAAGATCAAGGAGAGGCCGGAAGTCTATGCCGAGCTCGGTGCCCTGATGGCCAAACTGGGTGAGCACGAAAAAAGTACCGCGCTCTATCAAAAAGGCCTACTGCTGTTGAAGACAGCCTGACTGCCGCCGCGCCGGAAGGTGTGGATTTAATAAAGGTAGGCGCAGCGCCGCGCTGAAGGCGCTACCACCGCCCGTGCAACACTTCTATCGGGATTACAAAAAACGCACACACCCGTTGCAGCGCTTTTCCAACTAAAACATGTTACTTTTGGGGGCGCATTTATCCTACTATTCCCCCTGCTCTCACAATGTATGGAAGGTTAGGGCTTAAATTTTCTCCTGGTATTGATTTGACTGTTTACCGGAATCAAGGTCTAAACGTTTGCAGTTCGACACCGCCGATGGGCTTGAAATGTCTGTCGTTACCCGTGCATAGCACTTCGGCATACTTGAGGGCGGTGGCCGCAATCAGTGCATCGCCCATCTCAACACTATGGCTCAACACAAACTGTTTAACCATGCTACGCGCGGAAATGGATATTTCTAAATCGATATCGTATATCGTGATATGAAGCGACTTGAGGAGCTTATCAAAGACAGCCAGCTCGCGTTTGTCGCGGCAAAACGGTACATACTCCATATAGGTGACAGCCGAAATCGCACGGTCTTCGGTGGACAAAATCAGTTCTTTGGCGCTTTTGACACCTCGGTCGGCATAGATAAAAATGTTTGTGTCAAATATCATTTCTATGAATTCTGCCTCGCCGAATCTCCCTTAATTCCCGCTCGACGTCCTGTATACCGAGATCCTTGTGCATGCCGAAGAAAGCATTCATCGCCTCCACCTGTAGTTCTGTCCTGCTCAATCTGGGGTGAATAACACCTAGAACTTTTCCGTGATAGGTAAGCTCGACAACCTCCCCCCGTTTAAGGGCATCGACTAACAATCGATGCTGGCTTTGCAGCTTTGAAACAGTGATTTGCATAGGCTTAGTCCGCATTATATATATTTCAAAATAGATATTTTACAGCATGTTGGCAGGTTATACATAGGCAATTTATTCGCAAGACTAAAGGTTTCTTGAAATCTTTGACTGCCGGACCCGCACGCAGCCGCAGCAAAGTCCTTCTGTGTGGCGGTAGATCAGCGCCTTTAATCCAACACCTCATGCCAGTAGATCACCCGGTCGTGCCCGCGGTAGCGGCCAAAGCGGATTTGCGCGCTCGGCAGGACGCTGTCATCGGCCGCGTTGCCGTCATTGTCCCAGTCGCTGCGCAACCAGGGGTAGTTGCTCAGATCGACATCGACATTGAACTCGCCGTTGTTGCCGGCGCCCGGCGCGCTGAAATTCAGACCGGCGTCACCGGCGCTGAACGACAGGCCAACGCCGGGGGTAAACGAGCCGAAGGAACCGGTGCTGGCGCCGGCGCCGACGGTGACCGTGCGGTTGGCGTCCACCGCCAGCGGGTTGCCGTCAAAGCGGATATCCGCCATGGCGAGCACGGTGCAGCTGTCAGCGCTATTGATGAGAAAGCCATTGACGGCGTCCCAGCTTTGGGTCTCGAAAGGCACCGCCAGCGGCGCCGTTTCCGGGCCGTGGGCGTTGTTGATCAGCAGGCGACCGAAGCGGATGTCGAGGGCGCTGCCCAGCGACACGGCGTCGCAGGTGCCAGCGAGCGCGCAGTCGTCGTTGGTGGCCGCGTTCATATTCAATGCCGACGTCTGAAAGTTGGTGGCGTCCGGATCGACGCCGGCGCTGCGAATGCCGAGTTGGGTGCTGCCGTAGGGGCCGTCCGGGACTTCATCGAGGCCGCTCAGCGCGCGGGCGAAGCCGGCGTTGTCGGTGCCGCTGACAGCGTACAAACCGTCCGCCCAGGCACCGCTTGGAACGGCAATGCGGCCGGCCAGATTGACCCCGGCGTTGGCGTTTTCCGCGCCGACGGTCAAGGTGGCGACGGGAAAAGTGTCATCGTAATTCTGCAGGCGGGACAAGCCCGCCGTCACCGCCTCCACCGAATAACTGACGTCGATGGGCGTGTAGCTGAAAGCCTGGTCCGACATATAGGTGAAGCCGCCGCTGCAGCCATTGGCGACGCTCGAGCTCACCAGACGCAGGTGGTCGGCGTAGAAGCGGCCCACGTTGCCCGACGTCGCGCCGATAACATTGCCGGTGCCCAGGTAGTCGCCGTCGCGTATCTCCGCGCGCAGCGTCAGGGTGCCGACTTCCGCCCATCGCACCGTAGTGTTTTGCAGTTCGCCCGCCGTGCCGGTGCCGGAAAAAGTGGCGGCGGAACTCAGTGCCGGCAGGTTGCCCGTGCGCGGCATCACCAGTGATACGGGCGTGAGCGTAATCCCCTCATTGACGATTTCACCACCGAAGTTCGGGGTTACGCCGCCGTCGGCATTTCTCGCCTCGACGACCACGGTAAAGGGGGTATCCGCTGCCACGAAGCCCCCGCCGGCGCTGGTCGTGGCGGGGTTGGCCGCACCGCCGCTGTCGGTAATGCTGGTGATGACGAAATCCGCCGGGCGCACAATGGTTTCATCGCTCGCGCCGGTTAGCGTCACCGCCGGATTGCCGCCGCCGGCGGGCACGAACAACTGGGCGTGAAGACGCAGGGTGCCGGCATCAAAGTACTCCATGGTAAACGGCGCCTCACCATCGGCGTCAAAGATGAGGCTCACCGGGTTATAGGCCGGCCCGCTGCCGGCATCGTTATCCTGGATGGGCGTGCCGTTGATATGCACGTCGTCCTCCCGAAAACAGAAAATCGGGTTGCTGCACTCGTAGCCCATGCTGACGGTCTGGGCGCCGCTGACCCGCCCTTCGCAGGCGCCGGTGGCGCCGTTGGTCTCTACCCCGCGCAGAATCAATTGGCCGCTGAGCACGCCCGCCGTCAGCGGGCTGGCGATGGGGTCGCTGCCGTCGGCATCGCCATCGCCGTCGGCGTCGTTGTAGAAGCGCAAGCCGGTGTTGCTGAAGCTCAACAGCGGATCTTCGGCGACGCCGTCCTGGTCGGTCAGCGTCGGATCCGAGTCGACCACGTCGATGTCGATATCGGCTTCCGAAGTGTTAGCGAGCCATAATTCCACCGAGGATTCCGCAGTGTCAAAGACATACTCCGCCACGCCCGCGCTCGGCGTGCTGAAAGTGCCGGTGCCGCTGGCGAGGGTCCAGGTCGCGTCCGCCGCCGACCAGCCCGGGGTGGTGGATGTGGCGGTGACGGTGATGGTGCGGCCGCCCGCCTCGACCCCCACTTCGGAGGCGTCGTGGGCGATGATGGTGACCCGCTCCGCCTCGCAGGTAACGCCGCTGCCGCTGTGGACAATGGCGTAGTGATCAATGGTGTTGAACTCCGCCTCGAAGGCGCGCGCAAAGACAAAGACGCTGGCCTCCTCGGTGGTGTGATTGCGTTCGGCGTCGTTGGCCTGGTCTTCGTCGATGGTCAGGCCGATGCGCCCCGCTTCCAGGTTGCAGCGCCGTACCCAGCCGCCATTGTTCCCGTCGCGCGAACTCTGGGTGGCGATCGCATAGGGGGTGGCGTAGGTGTCGCTGAAGTTATTGTTGTAGCAGCCGTCGGCAAAACCGAGAATGTTGTCGGGGGTGACAAACATTTCGTAATCGACCGGGCTGCCGTCGCTGGCGTCCAGGGAATCGTTGGCGCCGTCCCGCACCGCGAAATAGGCGATGGTCTCCGGCAGGCTGACGCTGCCGGCGATGGCCTCGGCACGCTCGAGCGCCGCAGTCGCCGAACCCGCCCCCAGAGCCGTGGTGGCCGTGACCAACCAGGGGACAGAGATATTGTTCGGGTCCAGCGCGAGTTCATTGTTGATCGATTGCACCTGCAGCAGCATAGCCGAGCCGCCGCTGTTGCTGTTATTGAAGGGGATATTCACCGTGCCGGTGGAACCGCCGGTGCCGGCGAGATAAAGGTTCGTGGCGATACTGCCCACCTCAAACACATCGCCGCTGGGCAAGGTGTGGTCGCCCGGAATGATGGCCACATAGTCGATTTCCATCTGCGGGTGGCTGGCGGAGCCACCGGTGGGCTCGAAGGCGGCGATGTCGAAGCCCGCATTGGTGACATTGCGCACGCGGATGGCCGCCGGCGCCGAGCCCTGATCAGTGGGCAGGGCGAAAATATGAGGCACGAGATTGAAGGGGTTGGCAAAACTAACGCTGGTCCAGTTGGTGGGCGCCGCCGTGCCCGCCATGGTGACCGAGCCGGCTTCCATGTCGCGTCCACCCTGGGTGCCATGGAAGGCGGCGGATACCGCCAGCACACCGGCCTCTTCGGTGGTGTGGGAGCGGTCGCTGTCGGCGGCCTGGTCTTCGTCGATGGTCAGCCCCACGCCGGTGGCGGAAACCGAGCAGATACGCGCCCAGCCGCCGTCGCCGCCGTCGCGCGAGTTTTGACTGGCGACCACCAGCGGCGCGGCGGCAAAACTTGAGGAGTAATTGTACACGTCGCAGCCGTTGTCCCAGCCGTCGACGCTATCGGGGGTCAGCAGAGCTTTGATATCGGCGCCGGCGAGCGTCACTTCGGCGCCGGATTCCATGGCCAGGTAAGCGATAGTTTCCGCCACCACCGCGCCGGTGCTGGTCTCCGCCCGCTCCAGGGCGACATCCATATCGACGGTGGTGACATTGCGTATGGCCACCTCGAGAAAGGGATTGCCGATCACCCCCGCCTCCAGGGCCGGTTGGCTATTGATGGTTTGCACCTGTGCGATCACCGCCGGCGCACTGCCGAAGGTGATGGCAAAGTTGACGTCGTCCCAAGCCGCGCCACCGACATTTCTGCCCTGGTGGGTCGTGGTCGAGTAGGAGCCAACCACCACGCGAATCGCCCCGGCAAAGTTATAGACGCCGGTTTCGGCGGCAAAGTAGTCCACGGTCATGGCTGCGGTCTGACCGTCCGCCCCGGGCGGCTCCACCACGCCGATCTCGAAGCCGTTGGCGGTGACATTGCGGATGCGCACGGTCGCCGGTTGGCTGTTGCTGTTGGTGGCGGTGGCGAACACCACCGGCACCGAGCCGAAGCTCTGCTGAAAATTTACCGTCGCCCAGGTAACGGGGCTACCGCCGGCCGGGCTGTTGATCGTGATGCGGTCCACCTTCATGTCGATGGCGCAGAGTTGGCGCGGGACAAAGGCCAAGGCGACGGCCACTACAATCAGGTGTGGAATCTTCAAGCGTGCTAAACCGGTTGTCAGAGCAATATCTTTTTAATAGTAGCAGTCGATTGCCCTTAACTACGGCGAGGTATCCGCCGGAAAATTTGCTTACAATGCGCATTTGGCGCCAAGGGTCGTTATCATGGGGTGGTTTGTTTATATCGTTGAGTGTGCCGACCGCAGCCTCTACACCGGCATCACCACCGATATCGAAAGACGCATTGAAGAGCACAACGGCGCCGCAAGCGGCGCCCGCTACACCCGAGCCAAGCGGCCAGTGACGCTGGTTTTCTCGCGCCAGGCCGCCGACCGGTCTCATGCCAGCAGGCTCGAAGTCGCGATCAAGAAATTGACGCGCCGGCAGAAAATCGCTCTCATAGAAAACGCAAAAAAGGCGTGCCACGGCAGCCATGAGTCATGAGTTTCTGTTAATTCACCTCCTTGTTAATTAACTTCCTCTGCGCCTGAGCTTTGCTCGGCGCACAATGGCACTTACTTAAGGCTTTGCCGCCGGTTGTCAGCGTTGGGGGTGTTGCCAACCTACCACCGTTTTTGCCTTAAGTAAGTGGCATTCGGACTAGAGACCAATGGCGCTTACTTAAGCGGGACAGGGACGCTCCTCGGTAGCAGGAGCGTGGCTGGGTAGGGCTTTCCGAGACCGTGCTCAGCATAGCCACATGGATGTGGTGTAGTAGGGCACTGCAGGAGCAATGGCCGAGGGATGCTGTGCTCGAGCCCCCAGGGAAGGGTTTACGGGGGGACGCCTAGTTCGCGTCTCGGAAAGCCCTACCCAGGCGCGATCCGGGTAAAAAACGGGAAGATGGCTTAAGTAAGCACTATTCAGGCTAGAGACCTTCTATAAAATCTGCAATGCGCGCCAGCAGCGAGGGATTGCCGGTAAAGCTCTGCGCCCGCTGCGCCAGGCTCCTGGCGGTGGCCGGATCGTTGTCATCGCGATTGACCACGGCCAGCTCAAACCATAGATAAGCGTTTTGCGGCTCCAGGCGCAGCGCCCGTTCGAGATGGGATTTTGCCTGTTGGTAGTCGCCATGGTTGGCCTGGTTACGCGCGCTATCCATCAGCTCCAGCACGGCGGGATTGGCCGACACCGGCGCGTCAGTGGGCAGGGGTAAACTCGCGCAGCTGGCGACCAGCACCAGCGCCACGGATATTGCGGCTATTTTCACGGCTTAATGTTTCTTGAACAGGTTTTTAAACCAGGATTTTATCCTACCAGCCGGGCGGCCGCTGCAATAGTTGCCGTCTTGCGGCAGGGACGCGACGGCGAAAGGCAGATCAAAGGTAGATTTGCAATTTTTCACCGCCAAAAACCCAGTGCTGCTGTCGACGGCCGCCAGGGTAACGTCGTCCGGCATGGGCATGGCGATAGGGTGATGGGCGAGGCGTCGCATCATTTCCCCCCAAATCGTCAACGCGCCGGCGGCACCGGTAAGTTGAATCGGTTGATTGTCGTCATTGCCGACCCAGACCACGGCGACCTTGTCGCCGGTAAATCCGGCAAACCAGCTGTCGCGTAGCTGATCGGTGGTGCCGGTTTTTCCCGCCGCTGGGATAATGTTGTTGTCGAGATAGCGCTTGAGCCCCGCGCCGGTGCCTCTGGCCACCACCTGCTGGAGCCCCTTGGTAATCAGGTAATTCGGCGTTGGCGCGATGGCGGCGCTCACCTTCAGGTCGTAACGCTTGAGGGGCTGGCCCGCCATGGTGGTCACCTCTCGAATGGCCCGAAAGGGAGTGCGAAAGCCGCCGCTGGCAATGGTGTGATACATTTTTGTCACTTCATAGGGAGTCAAATGCATGGTGCCGAGCAAACCCGACGCGAAGTTGGGCAGGTCTTTTTCGACGCCGAGCCGTTGCACCATCGCCATGATGTTCTCAACGCCCAGCTCCGTTCCCAGGCGCGCCGCGGCGACGTTGTAGGACTTGGCGAGAGCCAGCCATAGCGGCACATCGCCGTGAAACTGGCGGTCGTAGTTCTGTGGCCGCCAGTCTTCGATGCCGGGTTCGCGCCAGGTAAAGGGGCTGTCGTCCACTACGCTGGCCAGGTTAAATTCCTCACTGTTGGCGAGCGCGGTCAGATAAATCGCCGGCTTGATTAGGGAACCAATTTGGCGCGAGGCATCCAGCGCGCGGTTAAAGCCTTGAAAATTGGCCTCCCTGCCGCCGACAATGGCGCGCACTTCACCATCCAGGATGTTGACCACAACGACGGCCCCCTGCAGGTGGTGGTCGGCCAGCCCCCTGGCCGCCTCTAAACGCGCCAGCCGGGTTTTCAGGCTTTGCTCCGCAATATTTTGCGCGGTGGGATCCAAGGTGGTAAAAATTCGCAAGCCTTCGGAACGCAGGTCCGCTTCCTTATAGTCGCGTTTCAGCTGACGAATCACCAAATCCATAAATGCCGGGTACATTGATTGGCCACGGTTGGGCAGTGCGCTGACATCAGTAGTTTTAGCGAGCGCCGCCGCAAGCTCAACCTCGTCAATATAATGTTGTTCCGCCATTGCCGTTAACACGATATTTCGTCGCTGTTGCGCCCGCGGTGGATGTTTGCGCGGATTGTAATACGCCGGACCTTTTAACAAACCGACCAACAGTGCCGCCTGGTGTAGTTCCAGGTGTTCGATGGAGCGCGCAAAATAAAATTGACTTGCCAGCCCAAAACCGTGAATGGCTCGATTTTTATCCTGGCCGAAGTACACTTCATTGAGATAGGTTTCAAGAATATCATCTTTGCTATAGTGCAATTCCAGCAAAATCGCCATTACCATTTCTTTTAGCTTGCGCCGGACGGTGCGCTCCTGGGTGAGGAAAAAGTTTTTTACCAGTTGCTGGGTAAGGGTGCTACCACCTTGAATTCTGGCGCCGGAAAAAATCGTGGTGATGGCCCGCAGCACCGCTTTCGGATCGATGCCGTGATGCCGGTAAAAGCGTTTGTCTTCGGTTGCAATCAATGCGTTGATGAGGCTTTGCGGGACCTGGCTTAGTCGCACCAGCTCCCGATCCTCGCCCTGATGGGGAAAAATACCCCCGATCATCATAGGGTCCAGACGAACGAGATTTTTGTTTTCCCCGGTCAATTTATCGACAATGCGAATAATTTGATTGTGGCCGAATTTTACCTTGATATGTTCGACTTTTTGCTCGCCATCCCAAAAAGTAAAGGGCCGGGTAGATATTTCAATAGTGTCGCCGTCTACGCGGTATTGCCCGGACTCTTGCACCGCCTTAGCCGAACGATAATTTGTGCGCTCGAGTTCATCGAGCAGTTGTCTTTGGCTGAGGTTTTTTTGCGCATGAAGTTCCAAGGGTCGGGCAAACACCCGGGCAGGCAGGGAAAAGCGCTTGCCTTCGAATTGCGCTACCACTTGCCGGTCGAGGTAGATCACATACAAGGCGAAAGGAATGCAAAATCCCAATGCAATGAAGATGAAATCCCGTCTGCGAAAATGCAAAAAGCGGCGTCGCGATTTTTTTCTGGGCAAGTGGCTATCCTGGGAGATGAACTGAGCGCGTATTATAACCGCGCCGGCACTACTGCGGACGGTTAAACGGATGCTCCTGGTAAAGTGTGTCGCGCAGTCCCGCCAGCTGTTCGTTATCGCCCAGCCAGCCGTAAAGATGCTTGGCGATCAGCTCGGCCAGGGCGTTGATATGAATATCCTGATCATTTAAGGCGGGAATATAGTGAAATGACTCACCTCCCGCGGCCAAAAAATATTGCCGATTTTCCATGCCAATTTCTTCGATGGTTTCGAGGCAGTCGGCGGAGAAACCGGGACACACCACTTGCACGTTGGTCACGCCTTTCGCAGGCAGCGATTTGAGCGTTTCATCGGTGTAGGGCCGAAGCCAGGGCTCGCGCCCGAAGCGTGATTGAAACACTGTCAGGTATTCCCTATCCTCTAGCCCCAGCGCGGTGGCCAACAGGCGCGAAGTTTTATGGCACTGGCAGTGGTAGGGATCGCCCCGGTGCAGGTAGCGCAAGGGCACGCCGTGGTAGGAAAACAGCAGCAATTCCGGTCGGCCGTGGTCCTGCCAAAAGTTCTTAATGGATGTCGCCAAGGCTTCAATATAGGGCAGGAAATCGTGGTAGCTGGTGATGAAGCGCAATTCGGGAATCCAGCGTCTGCGGGTGAAATCGCGGGCGAGCGCGTCAAAGGTGGATGCGGTGGTCGACGCCGAATATTGCGGATAGAGCGGCAACACCAACAGCTTGCGAACCCCCCTTGCCAACAGGTCCTGAATCTTACTTTCCACCGATGGTTGGCCGTAGCGCATGGCCCACTCGACCAGCAGCCGTTCCCCCCAGGTTGAGGTCAGTTTGGCTCTCAGCGCGTCGGCCTGATCTTGGGTATGGATCGCTAGCGGCGATCCGTTTTCCGTCCACACATTCCGGTAGGCCGCAGCCGAACGACGCGGTCGTATGCGCAGAATAATGCCGTTGAGAATCAGCCACCACAGCAAGCGTGGAAACTCCACCACTCTGGGGTCTGACAGAAATTGCTTCAGATAGCGGTGCAGGGCCCTGGGCGTCGGCGCCTCTGGCGTCCCCAGATTGGTGATTAACAGGCCAACCCTGTCGTTCTGTTTGTGATCAAAATACGAGGAGTCTTTGTATCCCACGATTGGTCCGGCGTAAATTGTGGTGGTTGACGGTTTCAACATGCGCCGCGTCGGACGGCGCATGAGAGTCTATTGGAATTGGGTCGGCAAAGGGAAGGCCTTTCTCTTAAAATCGCCGCTATTTGTAGGGACTACCGAGGGGTCAGAGAGCGCCAGAGGCCAGGGCTTCAAATATTTCATTGCTTTAAGCTACTGATAAATATAAAGAAATTTTACCACGTATAACAATCTGGAATGTATCATATGTCACTATGTCACTATGTCACGTTAGATCTGCGCATGATGTTGGCGATGAAACACGTGAATCATGGCTGGCATTGAGCCCCCGAGCATCAGGGCAGCGGGTGGCGCACACGCTGTGAACCCGTGCCTGGGCGCTCTACTGCCGCTCCCGGCGGCAGAAGGTGCGCCACCCGCTGCCCTGATACTCTGGAATATGGCAAGCACCTTGGCTTCGATCTGC
>JAAUXX010014730.1_pt1 | contig 18949 bp, 16 predicted proteins | sample 7278111 | NCBI WGS metagenome assembly JAAUXX01 (sample SAMN14350116, study PRJNA611818) | marine sediment metagenome | isolation source: surface marine sediment (1.8m) | place: French Polynesia: Moorea | collected 2018-08
CGTAATGACGAGGCCCGCAACACAGATCGGCGCGCCGTTCGCGAGTGACGGCAGATCGGCCGCGGGCCGGTACCGGTACCGCTCGAGCGGCATCCGCTCGCGCTCCTGCGCAGCCGGCTCGAGCGGTACCGGTACCGGCCCGCGGCCGATCTGCCGTCACTCGCGAACGGCGCGCCGATCTGTGTTGCGGGCCTCGTCATTACGAAGCAGCGGCCGGGCACGGCCAGCGGTGTGACGTTCGTGACGCTCGAAGACGAGACGGGGCACGTCAATCTTGTAGTGTGGAAGACGCTGGCCGAACGCTATCGCGCACCGCTATTGAATGCACGTTTGATGGGCGTGCGTGGAGAGCTTCAGATCGAGGGTAAGGTCATCCACGTCGTCGCCCACGAGCTGGTCGATCACTCGGAGATGCTCGGCGCTCTGACCGTGACGTCGAGAGACTTTCGCTAAAGCCTGGAAATCGTCAGCTAGAGCTCGTCGTCGAGATTGAAGTTGTAGGTGCCGTCCAGGTCTTTGTCGCGCTGCTCGTGCAGTTCGTCGAGCCGCTTGCGAACCCGTCGCTGTTTCTCGGGGTCGTCTTTCGGTGTCGACTGGATCTTCGCGACGAGCGCTTCGACATTGACCTCACCGGTCATCTCGATGGTGTCATCGTCGGACAGTACTACCGTATCTTCGTCATCATTGACCTCATCGTCGTCGACATCCTCATCAACGATGCTACCGTCACCCAGTTCGTTCATTGCTTTCGCCCCATGCAATAAAAACTGCTACAGATAACGGCCTTGCCGGCCGGATTTGCGTTGTATACCGCGAAATATCGGAGCCTGCAAGAAGCCAATAGGCAAAAAAGCCGAGCATTCGCCAGAGTGTTACAGAAGCGTGAAAATGGTCCGCTTTCGGACAGCAATTCGGCCACAAACCCGCCGTAGCCTGGCGCGCTCGGGCGTCAGGCGATCAGGTTGTTGATTTCGAAAATCGGCAGCAGGATCGCGAAAACGATCATCAGAACGACGAGCCCCATCAGGACGACGAGCAGCGGCTGCAGGATCCCCAGCAGTGTTGCGATCAGGCCGTCGACCTCGCGCTCCATGCCGGCCGCGGAACGCTGGAGCATCTCTTCGAGCCGGCCGCCGGCCTCGCCGCTCGCGATCATGTGTATGACCATCGGTGGGAAGAGCTTGCTCGCGCCCAGCGATTTGGCGATCGAGGCGCCTTCGCGAACACGATGCGATGCCTCGAGCACGGCATCGCGCATTGGCAGACTCTCGATGACCTCGGCGGAGATCTTCATGCCCTCGAGCACGGGCACGCCGCTGCCGGCCAGGATGCTGAACGTCCGGGTGAATCGCGCCGTATTGATGCCGCGTGAGAGCTTGGCGGTCAGCGGCAACTTGAGCAGCAGGTGGTGATAGCGCCGCCTCGGGCCTTCTTTCTGCAACAGTTTGTAGGTGCCGAAAATCACGGCGCCAAGCACCACGATAATGGCGAGCCAGTAGTCCCGCATGAAGTCGCTGATCGTGATCAGGCCGCGCGTCAGTGCCGGAAGCTCGGCGGAGGTATTCTGGAACACGCTGACGATTTTCGGCACGACCGTGGCGAGCATGAAGGCAATGATTGCAATGGCAAAGGTCACAAGCGCTGCCGGATAGATCATCGCGTTCGAGACGCGCTGCCGGAGCTCCTGGCGAGCTTCGGTGTAGTCGGCGAGGCGCTCGAGCACGACGTCGAGATGCCCGGACTGTTCGCCCGCCGCGACGGTGGCGCGATAGAGATCCGGAAACGCCTGGGGAAACTCGCCGAGCCCGTCGGCCAGCGTGTGGCCCTCCATGACCTTGCCGCGAACGCCCAGCAGGATGCTCTTCGTGCGCGGCGTATCGTTCTGCTGCGACACGGCGAGCAGCGCTTCTTCGAGCGGTAGCCCCGATTGTGACAGCGATGCGAGTTGGCGCGTGACGAGCGCAAGCTCGGCAGCCGACATACCGCGTCGGAGACCGACGCTTGCCTGCTTGCCCGCCGATTTCTCTGCGACCTCGGAGACGGCAACCGGCATGAGGTTGCGTTCGCGCAGAATCTGGCGAACGTGCTTCGCTGTGTCGCCTTCTATAAGGCCCTTGGATTGCTTACCGGCGCGGTCAAGCGCCGTGTATTCGAAGGCGCCCATGGATAGCTAGTCCTCGCGCGTAACGCGAAGCACTTCCTCGAGGCTCGTGCTGCCCTCGAGTACGCGGCGGCGCCCGTCTGCGCGGATACTCGGCGTTCGATCGCGCGCGTGACGTTCGAGGTCCTGCTCGGACACGCCGTCATGAATCATGCCGCGCATTTCGTCGTCGACGACGATCAGTTCGTAGATGCCTGTTCGACCCACAAAGCCGTCGACACCGCCCGTGCCCGGCTTGTAGAGCGTCGGCGGGTTGTCCGGGTCCGCACCGAGAATGCGGCATTCGTACTCGCTCGCCGTGTAGGGAATCTTCGTTTCGTCGTCGAGAACGCGGACAAGGCGCTGTGCGAGGACGCCGATCAGGCTCGACGAGAGCAGGAAGGGCTCCACGCCCATGTCCCGAAGACGCGTAACGGCGCCCGCCGCCGTGTTCGTATGCAGCGTCGAGAGGACGAGGTGACCCGTCAAACTGGCCTGTACGGCAATTTCCGCGGTTTCGAGGTCGCGAATCTCACCGACCATGACGACGTCGGGGTCCTGGCGCAGGATCGCGCGCAGTCCGCGGGCAAAGGTCATCTCGACCTTCGTGTTGACCTGCGTCTGACCAATGCCGTCGATGAAATACTCGATCGGGTCTTCGACCGTCATGATGTTGCGGCTGTTGTCGTTGATGCGCTCGAGCGAGGCATAAAGCGTCGTCGTTTTACCGGAACCCGTTGGACCCGTGACGAGGAGGATGCCGTGCGGCTTGTGGATGAGCGAGTCCATCGCATCACGGGATCTGGGGTCCATGCCGAGCGAGCCGAGGTCGAGACGCCCGGCCTGCTTGTCGAGAAGTCGAAGCACGACGCGCTCGCCGTGCCCGGATGGCAACGTCGAGACGCGAACGTCCACGGCGCGTCCGGCAATCCGGAGCGAAATCCGGCCGTCCTGGGGGAGGCGTTTTTCGGCAATGTCGAGTTTCGACATGACCTTGATACGAGAGACGACGAGCGGCGCTAGACCGCGGCGCGTCTTCAGGACTTCGCGCAGCACGCCGTCCACGCGAAAGCGGACGCCAAGGCGATTTTCGTACGGCTCGATGTGCACGTCGGATGCGTTTTCCTTGACGGCTTCGGTCAGCACGGCGTTGATGAAGCGAATAATAGGCGCATCGTCGTCGCTCTCGAGAAGATCGGATGGCTCCTGCAGCTCCTGCGCGACCTGCGACAGGTCCATCTCCTCGTCGAGACCGTCGACCATCTGCATGGCTTTCTGCGAGCCCTGTTCGTATGAAGCCTGCAGCAAGGCGTCGAACTCTTCGCTCGTGACCTTCTTGAGACGGAGCGGCATACGTGCGAAGCGGCGCACTTCGGCGATGCTGATGGCGGTCGCACCTTCGCGGTAGACGGCATCGGCTTTGTCGCCTTCGACGTCGCTGATCAGCACGCCGTGTCTTTTGGCGAACGCAAACGGCAGAACGAGCGTGTCCGGGTTTGCTCCCCCTTCGGTTTCCGTCGCGGGTGGCAGATCGTCTGCGAGCGCCAGCTGATCCGGGTCAATTGCCATTGCTTTCCTCTGTCGGCCCGCCGTTGTCGTCCGCCCCGGTGCCGCTGCTTTCTTCGGGGCCCGGCGGTACGAAACCGGGCAGGCCGGCATTCGGCATGTTCGACACTTCCTCGAGCGGCGGGACGTTGATCCGCTCCAGGCCTGGCATGAGCTGTACGCCTCTGCCGCGGCTGCCTTCGAGCACTTCCTGGATCATCCGGTATTTCGCATTCGTTTCGGTCGCAATACCGATCTCGTCACGAAGGATCTTGGGCCGGATAAACACGATCAGGTTGGTCTTGACCGTTTGCGTGCGCTGCGCACGAAACAGGGCACCAAGCACCGGGATGCTGCCGAGCACCGGCACTTTTTGTTGGCTTTCACGCAGAGAATCTTCGATCAGGCCACCCAGCACCAGGACCTGGCCGTCATCGACGATAACCGTGGTCTCGATGATGCGCTGGTTCGTAATCAGGTCGACGGCGCCCTCGGACGACTGCGCAATACTCGAGATCTCCTGCCGGATGTCGAGCAGCAGAGAATTGCCTTCGTTGATTTGCGGCGTGATGATCAGTTCGAGACCCACCTGCTGGCGCTGGACGGTCTGGAACGGGTTGACGGCGCCGCCCTGGCCGCCGGTATTCGTAAACGAGCCCGTGACGAACGGAACCTCCTGGCCGACATTGAGCGTCGCTTCTTCATTATCGGTCGTTACGACCGACGGCGTCGACAGGATGTTTGTGTCGGCATCGCCCTGGAGAGCGCGCACCACCGCCGCGAAGCTGATGCCGGAGTCACTCAGTCGACCGACACCAATGGTTACGCCATCGCCGATCAAGCCGGTCGGGTCGGTCGTGCCGCCGTCGCCGCTATCGATGGCCGCCCCGAGCTGGGCCACACCGGGACCGAAGCTCGGAAAGTTTGTCAGGCTGATCGGTGCGTCATCGCTCGCGCCCTGGATGGCCCATGTCACACCGAGTTCGGCAGTCCTGTCGGCGATGACCTCGACAACGATCGCCTCGACAAGCACCTGTGCACGGCGAATGTCGAGTTTGTCGACGACGGTCATCATCGACCGCATGATCTTCGGAGGCGCGTTGACGATCAGTGCATTGGTCTGGGTGTCAGCCCAGACGCTGATTTCCTGGTTCGGTAGCGCCGCGCCGCCACCGCCGCCCGCGCCGCCGGCCGTCGCTCCGGCGCCGGTTCCGGCGTACTGCTGCTGCAGCTTGGTCGACAGCTCTTCGGCGTCGGCGTAACGCAGGTAGCGCACCTGCGTATCGCCACCGTCTTCGAGCGGCGTATCGAGGTGAGCGACGAGCGTACGAAGCTTCAGGCGCCCAGCGCGGCCGCCGCCGATCAGCACGCTGTTCGTACGGGCATCGGCCACAAGGCTCGTCGTGACCGGTGCGCCGTCAGCACGCGGCGCCTGCGTCAGGCTGGTAAGTACGCGGACGACCTCAGCCGCGGATGCGTGCTGGAGCGGGACGACTTCGACGTCGTCGTCGTTCGACTGGTCGATGCGGCGGATGATGCTCGTTATGCGCGCTACGTTGCCGGCACGGTCCGAGATGATCAGGATGTTCGAGCCCTGGTGTGCCACGAGGTGGCCGTACTGGGGGATCAGGGGGCGGAGGATAGGTACGAGCGCCGTCGCCCCGACGTTCTTGAGCTGCAACACCTGCGTAACGATGTCGTCATAGCCATCTTCTCCGCCCGCACCGACCGGACCGCCATACTGTCTTGCGGACGCATTCGGGATTATCTTCACCAGGTCACCACTCTTGACGGCGACGAGCTGGTGCACTTCGAGAATCGACAGGAAGGCTTCGTAAAACGCGTCCGGCGACATTGGCGTTGTCGACAGCATTGTTACGTTCTGCGCGTTGACGCGCGGATCAATGATGTAGTTCTCCTGCGTGACTGCGCTGACGGCTTCGACGATCTCGCGAATATCGGCGTCTTTGAAATTCGGCGTGATTGTCGTCTGCTGTGCACTGACACCGAGCGACAGCAGTAGCGCGCTCATGGTGGCCAGTACGCCGGCGACAGTCCGGCGACCCTGCCGGCTAAGAGTGTTGTGCATCATTGATTGTCTTCTTCGTCAAATTCGAGTTGGCTCGTTTTCAGCACGAGTGCCTGCGGCTGGCCGTCGCGCTCGACCGTGACCGATACCTGGTCGGCATTGCCAAGCGACTGGAAGATTTTCATCGCCTGGGTCGGGTCCGTCAGCGACTGACCGTCGATGTCCTTGATCAGGTCGCCGGGGCGCAGCCCCAGCGCCGCGAACTGCCGGCGATCACGCCCCGGGTATACGCGATAGCCCTGCTGCTGTCCGTTGACGAAGTAGGGCGTTGGCCGAATCACGTCGGCGAGACGCGAGACGTTCTGCGCCACGACCGACTGGATACTGTTCGCGCGCGAATCGCGGCGCACCGTGTTCTGGCGACGCACAGGCTGTGTACGCACCTGGGTGAACTCTGCCGGCAGCACGAGGCTGGTCAGCGTGCCGTTTTCGTTCAGGACGACGCGGTCGACGTACACGGCGTGCAGCGAGGCGCCGGCGAGGATTGCGTCGCCGATCTGGTAGGTCGACTCGTCTTTGTTGCCGTCCTCGATGATTGCGGCCGAAAGCTCCGGCACGGTCGCGGCGATAATACCCTTCAACGTCAGATTCTGACGCGTTTCCTCGAGATTTTCGATGTCGTCGGGCGGGATAGCGGCGGCGGCTTCCTCTTCGGGCTCCTCCACGGCTTCGCCAAACAGCTTGGCGCTCGCGATCCGCTCCGCCACCATGCTCGAGCCCGGTCCGCTGCTCGGCACAGAGGCGCCAGCGCCAGCCGGAATCTGCACAGGATCCCCCGCGGACGGGCCCGGCACGAGGGCCCAGCCGATCGCCGCGATTTGCCAGCCAAGGACAATAACGAGTCCGAGCGCCACCCAGCCCGGCAGGAGCTGATTGGCGGCAGAGATGGTTCGCGAGCCGTCGAGGCTCGCGAGATCCGACCATTTCGCGGTATCTGACATACGTGTAAGCGCTTTTTTTCGGTATTCCAACCGCTGTAAACGCGGCTTGGGGATGATACGGGTTCGATGTTTTCTGTCACAAGCACGAAACCGTCGAATCCGGCACCAAAACCCCGTATTTCGGGCATTCCAGCCCCGTAACCCGCAGGAAACGTGACAAATCCTTAAATTTTGTCGTACCGCGTGAAATCGGGCGATGCCGTCCCTATATAATGGATCCACGCATCGGCGGCCGCCTCGCGCGCCGCCTATGACCGGCCATCAGTGGATGACAAGCCCAATTCGGTATGAGTGAGCAACCAGACAACCCGGAACACCACGGCAGCTATGACCTTGCCGTCGAGGAAGCGAAACCGAAGCTCAAAGAGCCGCCGCTGTATCGCGTCGTATTGATAAACGACGACTACACCCCCATGGAGTTCGTTGTGGAGATCCTGCAGTCGGTGTTCGGGATGGAACGAACGCAGGCAACGCAGGTCATGCTCGAAGTACACACTAAAGGCAAAGGCGTTTGCGGCGTGTACAACTTCGAGATCGCGGAGACCAAGGTGGCCCAGGTCATGGGTATCGCCAAGCAGCACCAGCATCCGCTCCTTTGCACCATGGAACAATCCTGACCGGAGAACCCAGACTCTAATGCTATCGAGTGAACTCGAATTTTGTTTGAACGAGGCCTTCCAGCGGGCCCGCGACCAGCGTCATGAATTCATGACGGTCGAGCACCTGCTGCTTGCGCTCCTCGACATCCCGCGCGTGCACGAGATTATCAAGGCATGCAACGGCAACATTCCGGAGCTCAGGCGGCAGCTCGCCGAATTCATCGATGAGCAGACGCCGTTACTCGCCGAGGATGACGAAAACGACGTGCAGCCGACGCTGGGTTTCCAGCGCGTGCTGCAGCGCGCGGTGTTTCACGTTCAGTCGAGCGGCAAGCAAGAAGTGTCGGGCAGCAACGTGCTCGTCGCAATATTCAGCGAGAAGCAGTCGCAGGCCGTTTACTTCCTCAATTTGCAGGACATTACGCGCCTCGACGTCGTGAACTACATCTCTCACGGGATGCCGCAGGTACCAGGCGAGCGCGCCGACGAGGAGCGTGAGCCGACCGAAGAGCACGAGGGCGAGCCGGAGGCGACGCCGCTCGAACGATTCGCGACGAATCTCAACGCCCAGGCCGAGGCCGGCAAGATCGACCCGCTCATCGGCCGTGAACTCGAGATCGAACGTACCGTTCAGATTCTGTGTCGGCGCCGCAAGAACAATCCGCTATACGTCGGCGATGCCGGCGTTGGCAAGACGGCACTTGCGGAAGGCCTCGCGCGCATGATCGTCGAAGAACGCGTACCGGAGGTTCTCCGCGACGCGACGATCTACGCACTCGATATGGGCACGCTGATTGCCGGTACCAAGTATCGCGGAGACTTCGAGAAGCGCTTGAAAGGCGTCATCAAAGAGGTCAAGGAAGATCCGGGCGCGATCTTGTTCATCGACGAAATTCACACGGTCATTGGGGCCGGCGCTGCGTCGGGCGGCGTCATGGACGCGAGCAACCTGATCAAGCCCGTACTGGCAAGCGGCGAGATTCGCTGCATAGGCTCGACGACGTACGAGGAATACCGCGGGATCTTTGAAAAGGATCACGCGCTCGCCCGTCGGTTCCAGAAGATCGACGTGCCCGAGCCGAGTGTCCCGGAGACGATCGATATTCTGAAAGGCCTGAAGAGCCGGTTCGAGGAACACCACGGCGTTGCGTACGATTCGGGTGCACTCGAGGCGGCCGCCGAGCTGGCGGCCAAGCACATAAACGACCGGCGTCTGCCCGACAAGGCCATCGACGTTATCGACGAAGCCGGGGCCAACCTGCGTCTCCGGCCGGCGGACGATCGTGAGGATCGCGTGTCGGTCGAGCACATCGAAATGATCATTGCGAAAATGGCACGGATCCCGGCCAAAAGCGTGTCCGCCTCGGACCGCGACACGCTGCGGACGCTCGAACGCGACCTCAAACTCGTGATCTTCGGGCAGGACCCGGCCATTTCGGCGCTGGCGTCGGCAATCAAGATGTCACGTTCGGGATTGCGCGAGGAAGAGAAGCCGATCGGCAGCTTCCTGTTCGCCGGACCGACGGGCGTCGGCAAGACCGAAGTGACCCGCCAGCTTGCCATGCAGATGGGCGTCGAGCTCTTGCGTTTCGACATGTCGGAGTACATGGAACGGCACACCGTTTCGCGACTGATCGGCGCGCCTCCGGGCTACGTCGGCTTTGACCAGGGCGGCCTTCTGACCGAGGCCGTCACGAAGAACCCGCACGCCGTCGTGTTGCTCGACGAGATCGAGAAGGCGCACCCGGAAGTCTTCAACCTGCTGCTGCAGGTCATGGACCACGGTACGCTGACGGACAACAACGGACGCAAAGCCGATTTCCGCAACGTGATCCTCGTGATGACGACGAACGCCGGCGCCCAGGAAATGAGCCGCGCGTCGATTGGCTTCACGAAACAGGATCACAGCACGGACGGCATGGAGATCATCAAGAAATCCTTTACGCCCGAGTTCCGCAATCGACTCGATGCAATCATCCAGTTCGATTCGCTTGATGTCGATTCGGTACGGCGCGTCGTTGACAAGTTGATCGTCGAGCTGGAGGCCAAGCTCGGTGCCAATGACGTAACGATCGAGCTTGACGATTTGGCGCGTGACTGGCTTGCAGAGCGCGGCTACGACCCGAAGATGGGTGCGCGACCGATGGCGCGCCTGATATCGGAAAACATCAAGCGTCCGCTTGCGGAAGAGCTGCTGTTCGGCGTGCTCGCGGAGGGCGGGCACGTCCGGGTCTCGGTCGACAAGAACGACGAGATCACGCTCAAGGCCGAGCCCGCCGTCAAGGAGCTCGAGCACCTCGACGCGGAAGACTGATTCGGTATTCTTGGATGGCGGCCGGGAACGGCCGCCTGTTCAGGCTTCTAGCGACCGCGGTAGACGATCCGGCCCTTGGAAAGATCGTAGGGCGTGAGTTCGACCGTCACCTTGTCGCCGGTGAGGATACGAATGTAGTTCTTGCGCATCTTGCCCGAGATATGCGCAGTCACGACGTGCCCGTTTTCGAGTTCTACCCGAAACGTCGTGTTGGGCAGGGTCTCCGTGACCACGCCCTCCATTTGTAAGGCTTCTTCTTTCGCCAAAACTATAACCTTGCGGCATCAAAGGCCGGGGATTGTGCAGAAACCCGCGAGCCTTTGCAATGCGTGCTGTCCCGCATTACGCCAGGTCTTTTGCCGCGAGCGGCGCCGCGGGCCAGGCGTGAAACTGGCTGCGTTCACGGGTGTGCTGTTTTAGCGTTGCGATGAACTGAGGTCGCGGTATCAGTTCCGCTCCCAGCGTCATGAGATGGCGCGACGCGACCTGGCAATCGATCAGTGCGAAACCCGCTCCTTCAAGGATCCTCGTGAGGCCGGCAAGAGCTATTCTCGAACCGCCCGTTCTGCCGCTGAACATAGACTCAGCGAAGAAAACGCGGCCAATGGCGAGCCCGTATAGCCCGCCAATCAGCCGGTCTTCCTCGTGCACCTCAACCGAGTGTGCCCACCCGGCGTTGTGCAGGTCGACATAGGCGGCTTTCATTTCGGGTGTAATCCAGGTGCCGGGCTGGTCGTGGCGTGGCGCCGCGCAGGCGTCGATTACGGTTGTGAAGTCCTCGTTGAACCCGAGCGTGGCGTTGCTGGATCGTAGCGTTCGTCGGAATCGTCGTGGCTGGTGATAGCGTGATGGAACGAGAACGCAACGCGGATCGGGTGACCACCAGAGAATGGGCTGGCCGTGATCGAACCACGGAAAAATGCCCCGCGTGTAGGCTTCGACGAGCCGTTCGACCGACAGGTCTCCGCCTGCGGCGAGCAGGCCATCCGGTTCGACCAGTGCAGCGTCGACTGGTGGAAACGACCCGGGCGGGTCAGTCGGCGTCAGCCATGCTATCCGGCTGTTGCTCACTCGTCAGCCGATTCGCCCGCCGACTTGTAGGGCGTCCGTTCGCCTACCGCGGACATGTAGCTGTCGATATGGCGGCCTTCCTGCTCGAGGTAATCGGAAATCGCCGAAAAGAACTCGGGCTGGCCCAGCCAGTGAGCAGACCATGTGCTTTGTGGCGCGAAGCCGCGGCTCACTTTGTGCTCGCCTTGTGTGCCCGGTTCGAACAGTGTGAGGCCATGTTCGATGCAATAGTCGATACCCTGGTAATAGCAGGTCTCGAAATGCAGGGCGTTGACGTCTTCGTCGGCGCCCCAGTAACGGCCGTACAGCGCGTCCGGCCCTTCGAAGAACACGGCGGCCGCAATCATGTCGCCGTCGCCGTGACCGTCACCGCGGAAAGCGCCGATCACGAGCACGTGTTCGGGCTGCGATTTGCCGATCGACTGAAAAAAGTCGAGGTCGAAGTAGGGCAGCGATCCTCGACGCATGAACGTCATGCTGATCAGCCGGTAGACCTCGGTCCACAGCGCGGCATCGAGATCGTCACCCTTGAAACGCCGAAAGCGGATGCCGGCTTCCGCGACGTGGCGCCGGTCGCGTCGCGCCTTCTTGCGTTTCTTCGCTGAAAATGTCGCGAGAAAGTCGTCGAAGGTCGCGTAGTCCCGGTTATGCCAGTGAAACTGGCAATCCTTGCGGAGTTTGAGGCCGGCTCGTTCGAAATGCTCGAGTTCTTCCTCGAGCGGAAACAGAACGTGGAACGACGAGCAGCCAGCCTCGGCCGCCAGCATCGTTGCTGCGGAGATCAGGCCATCGGCCGCCTGGGTATCATCCGGGTCGGCAAGCAACAGGCGGCGGCTTGGCGCCGGCGTGAACGGCACGGCCGATACGAGCTTCGGGTAGTAGTCGAGGCCCGCACGACGATAGGCATCGGCCCACGCCCAATCGAATACGAATTCGCCCCAGGAGTGGGACTTCTCGTAGAGGGGCATAGCGGCACGCAGGCGGTCGCCGTCGAAGATACCAAGATGCCTCGGCCACCAACCCGTTTCGGGCGAGACGCACCCCGTCGCCTCAGCGGCGGCGAGGAAATCGTGGCGGAGGAAGGGGTAATCGCCGCCGGCGACCCGATTCCAGTCGGCGGCGTCGAAACTCCTGATACTGCCGTGGACGGCGACCTCCATGCGGCGTCAGGCGGCGTCGTCCTGCTCGGCGTCCGTATCAGCCTCGAGGGCATCGAGGTATTTCTCGGCGTCGAGCGCGGCCATGCAGCCTGCCCCGGCCGAGGTGATCGCCTGCCGGTAGACCTGGTCGGCAACGTCGCCAGCCGCGAACACGCCGGGCACGCTCGTCGCGGTGGCGTCGCCGTCGATCCCGGACTTTACAGTGATATAGCCATTCTTCATGTCGAGCTGGCCATCGAAGAGCCCCGTATTCGGCTTATGGCCGATCGCGATGAACACGCCGGCGAGGTCGATGTCGGTCGTGGTCTCAGTGTCCTTCGTGCTGCGAATCCTCAATCCCGTCACGCCGGCGTCGTCGCCAATCACTTCGTCGACGACGTTGTCCCACGCAAGTTCGACGTTGCCGTTCTCGGCCTTGTCGAACAGGCGGTCCTGCAGGATCTTTTCGGCCCGGAGCGCATCGCGCCGATGTACGAGCGTCACCTTCGACGCAATGTTGGCCAGGTATAGCGCTTCTTCTACGGCAGTATTGCCGCCGCCGACGACCGCCACGTCCTTGCCGCGATAGAAAAAGCCGTCGCAGGTTGCGCAGGCCGAAACGCCACGGCCCTTGAACGCTTCCTCGGAATCGAGCCCGAGATACTGCGCCGTGGCGCCGGTCGAAATGATCAGCGCGTCGCAGGTGTAGCTTCCGTAGTCGCCCGTCAAGAGGAAGGGCCGTTGCGACAGGTCGGCCGTGTGAATGTGATCGTTGATGATCTCGGTGTCGTATTGCTCGGCATGCTTGAGCATCCGCTGCATGAGTTCGGGGCCCTGAAGACCGTCCGGGTCGCCTGGCCAGTTATCGACGTCGGTCGTCGTCATGAGCTGACCGCCCTGTTCGATACCGGTCACCATGACCGGGTTGAGATTGGCGCGCGCGGCGTAGACCGCAGCTGAGTAGCCAGCAGGCCCCGAGCCCAGGATCAGCACGCGGCAATGTTTCGGGTCACTCATGTATAATTCGTCCTTAATGTTTGGGGGCGGTTCAGCTTGGTGGAACTAGCCTTGATCCCATACTTCTGGCGCGTACGGGATCACGAGAAATGAGATCAACCATAGTGGAATCAAGGCCCGGAGTGCCCACTTTAGGCCCTGCGGACTAGTGTAGGCGAATCGCGGGCTGCGAGCACCCGTGCGCCCACGCGCTGGAGATCCGTGTAGCATGTCCCCGGCGAGTAAACTTAAGATAATTTGAGTAAAGTCAGGCGATTAGACAATTAATCGTGAAGTAACCTGAAGATGGCAAAAGCCCGTAAAACTGCCGAGCCTGCCGCGACGCTGTCGGCGCCGGTCTCGAGGGCGCTCAGAGAAGGCGCGCTCTACGTATTCGGCGCGCTGGCGCTCATCCTGTGGTTCGCGCTGTTCACCTACAGCCCGGACGATCCCGGGTTCTCGCAGGCAACGGCCGCCGGTAGCGTCAACAACGGTGTTGGCCGCGTCGGCGCGCTGACGGCCGACCTGCTGTTCAACCTGTTCGGCCTGCCCGCGTACCTGTTCACGGTCATGGTCTTCTACCTGGGCTGGATGCTGTATCGCGAACAGAAGACGCGTCAGCCGATTACGCGGACCGACTTTGCACTGCGCTTTGCCGGGTTCTTGCTAACGCTGCTGACGAGCTCCGCGCTCGCCACGCTGCATTTTTCGCCGGCAGGATTCAACGAGTCGGCCGGCGGTATTCTAGGCAAACTCGTCGGTCTTGGCCTCGCGGGCGTCATGAAGCCGCTGGGCGCGACCGTGCTGCTGTTCTTTACCTGGGTCGCCGCCATCTCGCTGTTCCTGGGTGTCTCGTGGTTTGCGGTCATGGACGGTATCGGGCGCACGTGTCTCGGCACCTTCGATCGCCTCGTCGGGGCGGCCCGGAGCTGGCTCGACGCCGCGAAGGACCGGCGCGAACTCAAGCGCCAGCAGAACCTGCGCGCCGAGGTGCAGCAGGTGGAGAAGAAGCGCAAGGCCGTCAAGTCCAAGCCGCGCATCGAGCCCGTGCTGCCGTCGCTCGAGCCCAGTGTCCGTGCAGAGAAAGAACGACAGGTACCGCTCTTCGATCCGCCGGCCACGGGCGAACTGCCGCCGCTGTCACTGCTCGACGATCCGCCGAAACAGGAGGAGGGATACTCGACCGACACGCTCGAGGCGATGTCGCGCCTTGTCGAACTCAAGCTCCGCGACTTCGGCGTCGAGGTCGAGGTCAAGTCCGTCTCACCAGGCCCGGTCATCACGCGTTTCGAGCTCGACCCCGCGCCGGGCGTCAAGGTCAGCCAGATCGTCAACCTGGCCAAGGACATCGCACGGTCGCTGTCGGTCGTAAGCGTGCGAGTGGTCGAAGTTATCCCGGGCAAGTCGTTCGTCGGTCTCGAGATTCCGAACGAGAATCGGCAGCTCGTGACGCTGGGTGAAATCCTCAAGTCCGAGGCCTACGACAAGCTCGCGTCGCCGCTCACACTCGCACTGGGCAAAGACATCGGCGGTAACTCGGTCGTTGCGGATCTCGCCCGCATGCCGCATCTGCTGATCGCGGGCACGACGGGCTCGGGCAAATCGGTCGGGATCAATGCAATGATCCTGTCGATCCTCTACAAGGCCGAGGCCGAGCAGGTGCGCCTGATCATGATCGATCCGAAGATGCTCGAGCTGTCGGTCTACGAAGGCATCCCGCACCTCCTGAGCCCGGTCGTCACGGACATGAAAGAGGCTGCCAACGCGCTTCGCTGGTGCGTCGCCGAGATGGATCGTCGTTACCAGCTCATGGCGGCGCTGGGCGTTCGCAACATCGGCGGCTACAACCGCAAGGTGCGCGAGGCCGAGGATGCCGGCGAGCCCATTCTCGACCCGACGTTTACACCGCCACCGTTCGACGATCCCGACAAGACCGTCGAGCATCCGACATTGGCGCCGCTGCCCTTCATTGTCGTCGTCATCGACGAGCTTGCCGACATGATGATGATCGTCGGCAAGAAGGTCGAAGAGCTCATCGCGCGGCTTGCGCAAAAAGCGCGCGCATCGGGCATTCACATGATTCTCGCGACGCAGCGCCCTTCCGTCGACGTCATTACTGGCCTTATCAAGGCGAACGTGCCAACGCGCATTGCGTTCCAGGTTTCCGCCAAGGTCGATTCGCGCACGATTCTCGACCAGATGGGTGCCGAGAACCTGCTCGGGCACGGCGACATGCTGTACCTGCCGCCGGGGACCTCGCTGCCCGTTCGCGTGCACGGTGCCTTCGTTGCCGATCACGAAGTGCACGCCGTCGTCCGCAACCTCAAAAAGGCGGGCTCGCCGCAGTACCTGGATGAGATTGTCGAAGGGCCATCGGCGCCGACGCCGGGACTGACCGGCCTCGATCAACCCGCGGCCGACGGTGACGACGCGGAGCAGGATCCGCTGTATGACCAGGCTGTGCAGGTCGTTCTCGAGACGCGGAAAGCGTCGATCTCGGGCGTCCAGCGGCGTCTCAAGATCGGCTACAACCGGGCAGCGCGCATGGTCGAGTCCATGGAAGCTGCAGGTCTCGTTGGGCCGTTGCAGCCGAACGGTTCGCGCGAAATCCTCGTGCCCAACAATGCCGAGGAGGGCGCATGATGCGGGCGTTTCGATTGTCACTGTGCAGTCTGAGCCTTACGGCGCTGGCAACTGCCACGCTTGCAACGGAAGACCCGAACACGGCGGGGCGTCTGCTTGTCGAAAGCTTCCTGACTGACGTGACTACGCTCTCGGGCAGCTTCGAGCAGTCCGTGCTCGACCCGGAAGGCGCCGTGCTCGATACCTCGAGCGGCACGATCGATATCGAGCGTCCTGGCCGATTTCGCTGGGCGACGATGGAGCCCTACGAACAATGGCTCGTGGCCGATGGCCTGAACATCTGGAGTTACGATGTGGACCTGGCCCAGGTCACCGTGAAGCCGCAGGCGGACGCACTCGAGAACACACCCGCTTTGTTACTCGGCGGCGACAGCAGCGCGCTCGAGGACTTTCGGGTCGACCAAACGGTCCGTGAAGGTCCCATGACGTGGGTGCGTCTCGTGCCGGTCGACGCGGACGCCGGCTTCCGCCAGGTCGAGTTGGGCTTTTCGGGTGACAAACTCGCGCGCATGGTGTTCCTCGACAGTCTCGATCAGCAAACGGTCGTTGCGCTTTCGGCTGTCACGGTCAATGCCGAGATCGATGCCGCTCGCTTCGATTTCGTAGCGCCCGAGGACGTCGACGTTGTGGGTACGCCTGCCGTAGCCGAGTCGCCCTGATGCTGGAACTCCGCTTCGTGCGGTTGCCCGCTTTCGCCTGGTTGGCGGCGTGTTAGAGCTGCGCTACGCGCGGAGTTGGCGCGCCGCTAGCCTGACCCTGCTCATTCTCGTCCTCGCGGCCACGCTGATGCCCGCGGTCTGGTTCTGGTCTGATCGCGTCCAACTCGCTCGCTGGATCGGCGGCATCGACAAGTGGGCGCACTTTTTCGCCTTCTTCGTTCTCGCGGTCTGGTTCGGCGGCCTGTACACGCGACGCAACTACTGGCGAGTTGCCGTCGGCCTCCTGGCCTTCGGCGTATTCATCGAGCTATGCCAGCGAGGCGTCGGTTATCGTTCGGCCGAGTGGCTCGACGTGGCGGCAGACGCGCTCGGTATAGCGGCGGGTCTTGCCATGAGCTTGCTGGGTCTTGGTGGCTGGAGCCTTCGCTTCGAAGCCTGGTGGTTCAGAAGGCAAAGCGCGTGAGCGACTTGTTCGCGGGAATGACCGCCGAGCGGGTTCGGCCGCTCGCGGATCGAATGCGCCCGAAGAGCCTCGATGCCTTCCAGGGCCAGGCGCACCTCGTCAGCGACGGCCAGCCACTGGCAAACGCAATCCGGTCCGGCCGCCTTCACTCGATGATCTTCTGGGGGCCGCCCGGTACCGGCAAGACAACGCTTGCTCGCATGGTTGCGGAGGAGGGCGACGCCCACTTCATCGCGCTGTCGGCCGTCATGGCCGGCGTCAAGGACGTTCGCGCGGCGGTCGCCGAAGCCGAGCAAACGCTTGCCATGAGTGGGCGTCAGACCGTGCTGTTTCTCGACGAGGTTCACCGCTTCAACAAAGCGCAGCAGGATGCGTTCCTGCCGTATATCGAAGATGGAACCCTGTTGTTCATCGGGGCAACGACCGAGAACCCTTCGTTCGAACTCAACAACGCGCTGCTCTCGCGCGCAAAGGTTTACGTGCTGCGTGCTCTCGACGAATCGGCGATCGAGGCAATCCTGACGCAGGCGCTTTCGTCGCCGGATGGATTCGACGACAGCAAGACGATCGACCCGGAATCGTTGAGTCTCCTTGCCCGGGCTGCTGACGGCGACGCCCGTCGAGCGCTCAACCTGCTGGAGCTCGCAGCGGACCTTGCCAGCGACGGCGTCATTACACCCGAGATCACGGCTGAGGTCGCTTCGGGTACCCGGCAGCGTTTCGACAAGCAGGGCGACGCTTTCTACGATCAGATCTCCGCGCTGCACAAGTCGATCCGCGGATCCGATCCGGATGCATCGCTGTACTGGCTTTCGCGCATGCTCGACGGTGGCTGTGAGCCGTTGTACGTGGCGCGGCGCATGATTAGAGTGGCGTCCGAAGATATCGGTAATGCTGACCCGCGGGCGCTTCAGCTCGCGCTTGACGCCTGGCAGGCGCTGGAGCGTCTCGGCTCGCCCGAGGGTGAGCTCGCACTCGCGCAGTGCGTCGTGTATCTCGCCTCAGTGCCAAAGAGCAATGCCGTCTACGCGGCTTTCAACGCGGCGATGCAGGATGCTCGTGAATCCGGATCGCTCGAAGTGCCGCTGCACCTTCGAAATGCGCCGACCCGGCTCATGGAGGATCTGGATTACGGCAAAGGCTATCGCTACGCACACGACGAAGAGGATGGGTTTGCGGCCGGCGTCGATTATTTTCCCGAGGACATGCCGGCGCGCAGGTATTATCATCCCGTGCCGCGCGGGCTGGAGCGAAAGATCGGCGAGCGCCTCGCCGAGCTCCGCCGGCGCAATAGAGACCAGCCGGAAGACCCAGAACAATGATTGACCCAAAGTTGCTCCGCTCGTCGGCGGAGGACGTCGCTGCAAATCTCGCACGGCGTGGATTCGAATTCGATGCGGATGCCTACCTGGCGCTCGAGCAGAAACGCAAGTCGCTGCAGGTTGAAACCGAGACGCTGCAGGGCGAGCGAAACAGCAGCGCCAAACAGATAGGCCAGGCCAAGGCGCGTGGCGAGGACATCGAGCCCTTGCTCGAGGCGGTAAAGGATTTGGGTGACCGTCTCGACGCTGCAGAGGCGTCGCTCGCCGCCGTACAGGGTGAACTCCGGGACATCGAGCTCGGCTTGCCGAATTTGCTGGCCGACGACGTGCCGGACGGCACGAGCGAAGACAACAACGTCGAAGTTCGCCGTTGGTCGGAGCCGCGGGAGTTCGACTTCGAGCCGAAAGACCACGTAGCGCTGGGCTCGGACATCGGGCTCCTGGATCTCGACGCTGCGGCGAAAATCTCGGGTTCACGTTTCGCCGTTATGCGCGGCGACCTCGCGCGTATGCACAGGGCACTGATCCAGTTCATGCTGGATGTCCAGACACGCGAGCATGGGTATGAAGAGGCCTACGTCCCCTATCTCGTGCATGACGCCGCGCTCGTTGGTACGGGGCAGCTTCCGAAGTTCGAGGAAGACCTGTTCAGGACGAGCAACGAGACTCCGCATTACCTGATACCGACGGCAGAGGTCCCTCTGACTAACCTCGCCCGGGAGCACATTTTTGAGGCCGGGGAGTTGCCCCTCAAGCTGACGGCGCACACGCCGTGTTTTCGATCCGAGGCGGGGTCCTACGGCCAGGACACGCGCGGTTTCATTCGCCAGCATCAATTCGAGAAGGTCGAACTCGTCCACCTTACGACGGCCGATCAATCGGTCGATGCACTCGAGGCGTTAACGGGTCATGCCGAAGCCGTCCTTCAGAAACTCGAGTTGCCGTATCGTGTGGTCAGCCTTTGTGCGGGCGATATTGGTTTCGGGGCTATGAAGACCTATGACCTCGAGGTCTGGCTGCCTGCCCAG
>JAAUXX010020607.1_pt1 | contig 18902 bp, 13 predicted proteins | sample 7278111 | NCBI WGS metagenome assembly JAAUXX01 (sample SAMN14350116, study PRJNA611818) | marine sediment metagenome | isolation source: surface marine sediment (1.8m) | place: French Polynesia: Moorea | collected 2018-08
CGTAGCTCTACCCGAAGGGGCAGCGGCTCGCCGGCGGCGCGGCTTCGCCGACCTCTTCGAGATCTCTGAATAAAAAGTATCTATCAATACTTTAAAGCGAATTACACATAAATTAACCAATACAACTTGGCAAAATTAAGGTAATAGTGAAGAGGGATAGGGAAATAAAATAAAAACCATCAACAATGAAATATTAATCATGGATCTCCAGTTTGGGCGGGAAGTATGTAGTAACTTAAAAATTGCGGAGTCGAGAGAATGGTTAGTTACTAATGGGATTGGCGGTTATGCTTCAGGAACAATCGCAGGTATCTTAACCAGACGCTATCATGGCTTTCTGGTCGCTGCTTTAAAACCACCTGTAGCCCGAAGTTTACTAGTAACTAAATTTGATGAAGTTGTTCAGTACAACGGACAATTTTACGATCTTTATACTAACCGTTGGGCAGATGGCACAGTTGAACCCCAAGGATATCTGAATATAGAGAGTTTTCATTTAGAAGGTACAACCCCAGTCTGGAATTTTGCCTTCGCTGATGGGTTACTAGAAAAGCGTATTTGGATGGAGCAGGGAGAAAATACTACCTATATTCGCTATAGCTTTCAGCGAGGTAGTCAGTCTTTAACTTTATGCCTCAAAGCATTAGTTAACTATCGCGATCATCACGGCAAAACTGAAGGGAGATCGTTATTCTCGATCAATAGATACCGAGAACAGGGTTTAGAAATTAAAGCCTGGGCTGATGCGCCAAGCTTATATTTATTGGCTACCCAGGAAGATCAAAAAAGTAACTTTCGTTGGGAAAACAATAATACTTGGTATCGTGATTTTGCTTTAGCTGTCGAGAAATATCGAGGATTAGACGATCTAGAAGATCATCTTCATGCTGCTACAGGCAAGATTAGCTTACAGCCAGGAGATTCGATAACTGTTGTTGCTAGTACGAAGAACGACCCTCAATTAGATAGCAAAGTTAGTTTGCAGAAGAAAAGTAGTAGAGAAAGTAAATTACTCAATCTTTGGTATTTTTCTAATTTTTTAGCTACAAACCCTGATCCTGGTAAATCTAACCATTGGAGTGAACAGTTAGTTTTAGCAGCAGACCAATTTATTGTCGATCGCCCGTTACAGGATAACCCTGAAGGCAAAACTATTATTGCAGGCTACCCTTGGTTTACTGATTGGGGTAGAGACACGATGATTGCTCTACCAGGATTAACGATCTCTACAGGGCGTTATGAGATAGCGAAAACTATTCTCCGCACTTTTGCTAAGTATGTAGATCGGGGAATGTTACCCAATCTGTTTCCCGATGCTGGATCAACCCCAGAATACAATACTGTAGATGCTACTTTGTGGTATTTTGAGGCGCTTGGTAACTATTACACTGCAACTGAAGATCAAGAATTCTTAGCCGAATTATTTCCTCTCTTAGCGGAAATCATTGACTGGCATATTAAAGGTACTCGCTACAAGATTCAGATGGATGATGATGGTTTACTCTATGCTGGGGAAGCAGGAGTACAACTTACTTGGATGGATGCCAAAGTGGGTGATTGGGTCGTTACACCGCGTATGGGGAAGCCTGTAGAAATAAATGCTCTTTGGTACAATGCTTTAGTCTGTATGGGGTATTTTGCTCAAGTTTTGGGTAAATCTGGCACTAAATATCAAGAAATCTCAGCCAAAACGCGATCGCACTTTGATCGATTTTGGTATGAAGCTGGCGGTTACTGCTACGACGTAATTGATACTCCCGAAGGAAATGATTCTAGTTTTCGTCCCAATCAAATTTTCGCTGTTTCTTTGCCTTCAATGGATTTGGGGAAGGATACGGGCAAATACCCTGCGCCCCTACATAAAACTCAACAGAAAATGATTGTGGATAAAGTTGGACAAAAATTACTAACTTCCTATGGATTACGTTCTTTAGATTCAGATAACCCTGATTATGTGGGAATTTATGGTGGCAATCAATTACAGCGTGATGGAAGTTATCATCAGGGAACTACTTGGGGTTGGTTGATTGGTCATTTTGTTCAGGCTCACTTGAAAATTTATCAAAATCCCGAACTAGCTCGTAGTTTTATCGAACCAATGGCTAACCATTTACAGGATGGTTGTATCGGAAGCATTAGCGAAATTTTTGATGGCGATGCACCTTTTACTCCCAGAGGTTGTTTTGCCCAAGCCTGGAGTGTCGCAGAAGTATTGAGAAGTTGGCTGATGGTTAAGGAGAAAGGTTAAAGAACCAAGGGAGGTGATTGGCAGTATTTAAGATTGTTTTTCCTTGGCTACTTCTTCCTGCAATTTAGCTAACTCTTCGGGAGACATTTCTTCCAGACGTTTTTGTAGCACCGCCTCTTCATAATCTTTCAACTGCTGGTTATAGGTCATATTCTTGGTCAATACCCGCAACAAATAGGTCAAAGACCAACCAATTACCCCAGCAATTAAGATAGTTTGACTCCAAATTCCCGCTGAGATACTATCTAAACCAGCAAAATTAAAAAATAAAAAAATGATTCCCCCAGTAACAAAAATACCAAAAGAAATCGCGATCGCATCTATTCTACGCATATTGAAAGATTAAGCCTTGAGTTTACGAGGTTTGGGACGAAAATTCAAAAAAGGACTAAGAAGCAACATTCCCGGGAAAGATAGGAAAACGAATAAATACATAATCAATCTTTCTACCGAGCTAGCAGTGTACCAACGATTGTTAAGATAAAAATATACCAATGCAGGTAACACTACGAGATAAGTTCCACTGAGGACTAAATACAATAAGGCAACTAATTGAGTTTCCGTTACTGGCATAATTTCCTTTGAGCTTTTTTAATGACGATATCTGGTATCAATAATAATATACACGACTTGGCAATTCATTATCTCGGTGAAGACTGGGGATAGCTTAATTTGACTTGCCAACGCTGTGAACCAGCGATTGCTGATCCACAATTGATCCAAAAATCCTTATTAGTTAAGTAATTTCAATCAGATTGAACTTATTTAACTAATACCATAAAGGAAGGCTGAAAGCTAGATACCAACGGAGAGAGGGGGATTCGAACCCCCGTCAGATTATTCATCTGAAATAGTTTTCGAGACTACCGCATTCAACCACTCTGCCATCTCTCCAAAAATCAAACAGTAGGCACTTTGTTATTTTACCAAAAAGAATTCTTGTTTCTATTGTGCAATAGTTGAGTATCGAATCCAGAGTCAGGTTTCCAGCTAATTGCGCCATCTTTGCTTACTATGTAAACTACCGCTAAGGAATTACTCGGGTTAAAATTAGCATCAGATAAAATTGCGGTCTGAAGATTTAGGCTATTTAACCAGGAAGATTCTAGGTTATTGTCCCACCATAGCAATGTTGAGATGTCATGTTGTTGAAGATATTGTTTGATGAATGATAAATTATCTGATGTTGAATTTGTAACTAATAGCCAGTTTTGGTTCTGAATTCCTATTGCTAATGCGGGGATATCTTGTTTGATAATTGACACTTTTGTAGAATTAGTAGTAATAATATTTTTGAGGTTTAATTGATGCCAAGTTTTTTCTGCATTATTTACTAAATTTGGTTTGAGATTTGTCGAAAATTTACTCAAAGATGATTCGTTATTGATAACTATATTATAGTCAATTTTATTAATGCCTTGCTTAGCTAAAAAAGGTAGTAAATTATATTTGATATTATTTGATTGAACCTTATTGTTATTAATTACAATTACATTAGCCTGATCTTGAATAATGATTATTGGTGTTGGTTTAGTTGCGAGAATAGTAACCTGAGTTAAATTTAAGTGACTATAGATAATGGGGATTGAAATTAAAGTAAAAATTGACAATAGTATATAATGCCAGTATTTATGGAGTCTTTGATTGAACCAGACTAGACAAATTACAAAATAGATCGCAATCAATAATCCCAAAGATATTTTTCCGATCGCAAAAACACTTCCTGGTAAGTTACTAAAAAACTTGAGTATTGCTATTAAAGTTAAAATTGGATATAACAACATCCAGGATAATATACTGCCCAGGAACGGAAAAATTAAACCAGCAAAACTACTAATCATACCACCTAAGCTAATAATAGTAACTAAGGGAGTAGTGATAATATTAACTAAAATACTATAGGTAGAAATGCTATTGAAATAGTAAGTAACTAAAGGTAGAGTCCAAATGATTGCAGCTAAAGGGAAAGCGATCGCGATCGCAAATGAGCTCGGTATCCAGTCGAGTTTTTTTTCGATCACAGGAGCAGTTACAAGTAAGCCTAAAGTGGCAAGAAAACTAAGTTGAAAACTTAAACTCCAAATCCACAAAGGATTAATCAATAAAATAATTACGGCTGATAATAATAATGAGCCTTGCGGTTTAACTTTTCCTCCCATTGCTGTTGCAATTAAAACGGCAAATCCCATTAATGCTGCTCGTATTATGGAAGGAGAAAATCCCGTAAGTGATAAATAAATTAGCAATATGATTGTGCCAATTATTAATTTTAATTTTGTTGATAAAGAATTAGTAAATTTTAAGATAACTCCTAATAACAAAGACACATGAAAACCTGAAGCTGCTAAAATATGAGCTAATCCTGCGGTAATAAATAAATTGCGGATATCTGCTGGTAAATCTACCGCTCTTCTTCCTAAAACTATAGAACTTAATAATTGTCCTAGAGGACTACCTAAGCCTATGACTTGAGAACGAATAATTCTCTTGCGTAGTTGACTCCATCCATAATTAGGTTCTATTTGAATATTATTAAAATCAATTGATAATCCCTTTAGCCCAGCAAAAATACCTTGCCGATAAAGATAAGTTCTGAAATCAAAACTGCCAGGATTCTTTGGGGAGCTTGGCTGATACAAAATTCCTGTGATTTTGATAACTTCCCCTGGATAAATTTGATTTCCAGATAATAAGGGGACTGTTACGTATAATTTACCTGATACTTTTTCTTCTCTAATTATTGCTTCTTTTTCCCCTAAAGACACTTCTTTAGCTTGCAACCAAAACTTAAGTCTTTGATTGTTAGATAATCTGGGTTCGTTCAGAACTTTTCCAGTAACAATTGCCAACTGAGATTTCTCTGAGGTGATTTGATAACTAATATCATTGACTTGAGGATAGGGAATTCTGAATTGAAAATAGATTACCGCAAATAATGAGATCGCGTAGGCAATCAACCAAACTTGTTGTTTAATCTTTAAATATTTAGAGATAATAAAGCTACTTATAAACGCTACAATTCCCAAACCAATAGCAATAATAATTAAGTCAAACCAAGAAGGGTCTAAAGTATCAAAATAAAATAAGCCTGTGGCAAGTAAACCTACTATATAAGCTAAAATGATAACAATCCAATCAGATTTATTCATCTAAGTAAGCTAGACTTAATTAAATATGAAATAGTTAGGAATATCGCTCCTTTCTCTTTGCAAAAATACGTAGCAAAAGATCGGGGCTGGGGGAAAGTTCAACTTATAATCTTACTCATAGTTTCTAGATCTAAAACTTTAGCTAATTCAGCCTCACTCATCAGGTTTTTTTCCAATACTATCTCGCGAATTGACTTACCTGTTGTTAAAGATTCTTTAGCAACATTAGCCGCATTCAAATAACCGATGTGAGGATTCAAGGCTGTTACCAAGGCTAAACTCCCTTCAGCATAACCTAAACAGCGATCGCGTCTAGCAGTAATTCCCGCCAGACATTTGGTGGTTAAAACTTCGATGGTATTACCCAAAATTTCGATACTGTGGATCAGATCGTAGGCAATCAAAGGCATCATCACATTAAGTTCTAATTGTCCTGCTTGCGCGGCCAAAGCGATCGCGGTATCATAGCCCATAACTTGAAAACATACCATTGAGGTCATTTCTGCCATGACGGGGTTATATTTCCCTGGCATAATCGACGATCCTGGTTGTACTGGCGGTAATTGAATTTCTTTCAAACCCGTTTGGGGACCAGAATCCATCAAGCGCAAATCATGGGATATTTTGACTAAATCCTGGGCTAAATTCCTTAAGGAACTAGAAACATTAACAAAGGGCGACATACTTTGCATTGCTGCCATAAGGTGGCTTGCAGGAGCTAAAGGTTTACCAATAAATTTGGATAATAACTCGGCAACGCGATGACGATATTGGGGATGAGTATTTAATCCAGTTCCTGCGGCACTCCCACCTAAACCAAGAGCATATAAATCTTTTTCTGCTTGAGATATTCTATCTTTATGAGCCTGTAATATGGTTTCCCAAGCTCGGAACCCTTCTCCTAATCTTACTGGTACGGCATCTTGCATATGGGTGCGACCAGATTTGACAATATCCTGGAATTGAGTTGCCTTATCTGCCAAAGTTGAGATCGCCTTATCTAATGCAGGGTATAAAATATGTTCTAATGCCAATAAAGAACCGATCCGAATCGCAGTCGGAATGACATCATTGGTGGACTGACCGTAGTTTACATGATCGTTGGGACTAACTTGTTGATAATTGCCTTTCTCATCTCCTAAAATCTCTAAGGCACGATTTGCTAAAACTTCATTGACATTCATATGATGGGATGTCCCCGCACCAGCTTGATAGACATCCACGACAAATTGTTCCCGTAACGCTCCTTTGAGTATTTCATTGGTTGCTTGAACGACCGCATCGGAGATATCCTGAGGAATACAACCTAATTCTCCATTTGCGATCGCAGTTGCTTTTTTGATTAGTAAGCAAGCATCCACATAGGTTGGTAAAGGTTTAATCCCACTAATAGGAAAGTTTTCTGTCGCTCTTAATGTTTGGATACCATAATAAACATCTGCGGGAATCTTTCTTTCCCCCATAGAGTCCTTTTCAATACGATAGTTATCATTAGCCATAGCAAATTACTGAGGGTAGAGTTAAGGGGTAGATTCAAGACAACAAGTTTAGAAGCAAGAATCAGAGATTCAGAATATCATAATCACACAAGTTATGATTCTAGTTACATTATGAGGTTTTGCTTGGCAGTCAACTTATCTTAATAAAACTTAAGGGAAGTTAAGTGATTAAAATTATTTTAAAAAGGGAACACTCTGAATTAAGGATGGAAATTTCCCGCTCACTACTATTTAGTGCTTGTGTGGGGAAATGACCTTGAAACCTTGATAAATTAGGGATTTCTTGAATTGTATTCTACTGAAGAAGATCAACCGTTATCCCAATTTCTTTGTTAATTCATAAGTGCTATTTATGAATCAATCCCTAAACTGCGTAGAATTATTAACAGAAGCATCTAGTTCTAAAAATAACGGCTCTTTTCAATTTTCTGGAAAAGGAGTCAATTGGAGAATTTATTTGGAACAAGGTCAACTTAGAGGTGCAGCCAACTCCATTAGGCTTCCCTTTGCCTTGAATTATCATCTTCGTAAACTAGATTTTGGCTATCTAATCAATACTATCAAATCAATTCCGGCATCGGAACTCGAAACCCATAATAACGAAGGCGATAATTGGTTAGAAGGTGGCTCTTGGATTCCCTGTTTAAGATGGTTAGTTTCCTATAATCATCTTAAGTTATCTGAAGCAGACCGAGTTCTAGCGAGTTTAAGTGAAGAAGCACTAGAAACCTGTCTCTGGTTAATTGCAGGAGAATATAAATGGATTGAGGGACAAAGTCTTCCTCAACAAGTGACAACAGCAGGATTTATGAGTCAAAAACTTGACCTAATTTCTTTAATTGAAAAATTTCAAAATCGGTTACAAGCATGGCAAGAATTTCGCTCAGTAATTAATTCTCCCTATCAAGGTCTGTTTCTAAATCCTCAAGCAAATCCCAGCAAACCTTCTGCTCCTATTTTGCTAAAGTTAGCTAAATTTTTGAAAGGGTTGAGCTTTCGTGAATTGAGCATTCTGCTTAATCAAGATGAATTGAAAATAGCACAACTACTGCTTCCTTACATTAAGACTGGAGAAATCAAACTACAAGAGCCATCTTTTCCCCTTAATTTTCTGCCTTCTATTCCTCAAAAATTTGTAGATTGTGGAAGTCAAAAGCAGGCTCTCAAACAACAAAAAAAATTTAAAATTGCTTGTATTGATGATAGCCCGATAATTTTAGATGAAATGCAAAGGTTTTTGGGTGAACAGAATTTTGAAATCTTCAGAATTGATAATCCATTAGAGGCAGCTTCCAAATTATTAAAAATCAAGCCAGATCTAATTTTTATGGATATTTCCATGCCACAAATTAATGGTTACAAGCTATGTAGTCTTCTGAAAAAAAGTTCTGTTCTCAAGCAAACTCCAATTGTTATGGTAACTGGAAGAACAGGATTTATTGATAAGACTAGAGCACAAATGACTGGAGCTTCTGATTACTTAACAAAACCTTTTACACGTAACGATTTAATGAAGGCTGTTGAAAAATATCTACCAGATTTTACATTATCTAAATAATATATGAGGCGATAATTATCGAGTAAATTTACTAGAAAATTTCTTAAACTTTTTCCGATTTCACAAACATTAGGAGTAATAAAAATGACGAAAACAGTCTTAGTTGTTGATGATATGAAGACTCAATTAGATTTAATTAATAATTATTTAGGCGAAGCTGGTTATAACGTTATAAAGGCTTCTGATGGGGAGGACGCACTTAATAAGGTGAGTCAACATCAACCTGACGTGATTATCACTGATTTAGTTATGCCAGAAATGAGTGGCTTAGAACTTTGTCGAAAATTAAAAAAAGATTCGGCTACTGCTGATATTCCCGTAATTGCTTGGAGTACTAAAAATCGTTCCATGGATCAAAGATGGGCGATGAAACAAGGTGTAGCTGCCTATTTAGTTAAAGGTTGTGGGAAAGAAGAAATTGTTCAGGCTGTTGAGGGCTTAACTAGTTAAGATAATGGGTAATTCAACTGCCACAGATAGGCTCAAAGAATTATTACCTGAACTATTTTCTGTTCGAGATATTGAGGGAGATTCTTATCTGCGATTACAGCTAAATTCTGAAATATCAGCTCTCATTGATTTAAATCAAGTACAAGAATCTTTGGTTGTACCTAGTAGAGAAATAACTACGATTCCTAATGTCCCAGAATATGTTTTAGGGTTAATGACTTCTCGGGGTGAAGTTTTTTTGGCTATAGACTTCGCTCATATGATTGGGTTGGAGCCAGAAATTTTTAATTGTCAGCAATATCAAGTCATTGTTGTCAAAACTTCTTTTACTGATAAAGCAACAAGTTCAGCTTCTGAGGAATCTGCTACTTCTGGTTTTCTAGGTTTAGTCGTCAATCGTATTGTGGGGGTTTCTCGATTTGTTTATGATAATTTTGAGCCACTGAAGAGAGATATTCCGAACATATTAGCACCTTTTGTTTATGGCTCTATTAAACAGCAGGATCATCAATATCTTGTGCTTGATATTAAATCTTTAATTGCTAATAAGATTGACAAAAATAACTAATTTCTTTAGGTTACAGCTTCTAGATCAGCAATATTTATAGTTGAATATTATGATAAATCTCAAAAATAAGTCTTGGCAATTGCTTACCAAAGCAATTAAGTTGAGTTTTGGCAAATCAAGCAAACAATCTCGTTATTGGATTGTGTTAATTAGTTTTACTGGTTTGTTGTTACCTTCGGTAGTTCCTCAAATTGCAACCAACTCTCTAACCAAAAATATTTTATCAGGATCTGCGATCAGCGAAGCTGGCACTAACGTGATCGCAAATAGTGATAATAATCTAATAGCTCAAGTTAATAGCAAGCCTGTCGCTACAAAAAAAACTGCTCTCAAAATTGCTGTTTTAGCAAAACGAGGAAGAGAAAAAGCTTTAACTCAGTGGCAACCATTAGCTGAATATCTATCTACAAATATTCCAGAACATACATTCCAAATAGTACCTCTGAATTTTGAGGAGATGTATCAATCTGTCGCAGACAATAGTATCGACTTTTTTCTAGCTAACCCTGGAATGTATGTAGATTTTGAAGCTGACTATGGAGCGAATCGAATTGCTACCCTCAAAAACCTCAGATTGGGGGATCCTTATACTGTTTTTGGTGGTGTAATTATAACCAACGCCAACCGGCAAGATATCGAAACTTTAAAAGACTTAAAGGGTAAAACCTTTATGGCAGTCAATGAAACTTCCTTGGGTGGTTGGCAAATGGCTTGGGGCGTACTTAAAGAGGAAGGGGTTGAACCCCAAAAAGATTTTAAACAGTTGAGTTTTGGTAATACCCACGACACTGTAGTAGAAGCAGTCCTGAACGGAGAAGTTGATGCGGGAACTGTAAGAACTGATACGTTAGAACGCATGGCAGCAGAAGGAAAAATTAAACTAGAAAATTTTAAGATTATCAATCAGCAACAAGATTCTGAAGGTAAATTTCCTTTTGTGCATAGCACTCCACTTTATCCTGAGTGGCCCTTTGCTGTAGCGAAAGACGTTCCTATAAAGATCTCGGAAAAAGTGTCGGCGGCTTTACTCAGTATGCCTGAAGATAGTCCAGCAGCAATAGCTGCTAAATCTGAAGGTTGGACTATCCCCTTAAACTATCGACCAGTACATGAGTTGTTTATCGATCTTAATATTGGTCCCTATGAAGAACTTGGCACAATTACCCTTAAAGATTTGCCCTGGTATTGGTTTTTAATACCTAGTATGGTATTAGTCTTTACAGGGATAATGATCTATATCCAAAGACGTTCTCTAGCTCAGACGTTATTCAATGAAAAAACTCTGAATGCTTTGAATAGTTCCTTAGAACAAAGTGCTAACGAGCAACGTCAAGAAAGAGAAGCATTAGAAGAAGCAATTTCTTCTCTGATGGATAGTTTAGAACCTGCATCAGAAGGAGACTTAACAGTTCGTGCCCAATTATTAGAAGGGGATGTGGGGATTATCGCCGATTTATTTAACGCCATTGTAGAAAATTTACGGGCGATTGCAATTCAAACTAAAAGTTCAGCTAGTAGAGTAAGTCTTTCTTTAGGCGATAACGAAGTTACCATCAGACAATTAGCAGAAGAGGCGGTTATTGAAGCGGAACAAATTAAAGAAACTCTGTCGTTTGTGGCTAATATATCTGAGTCAATTCAAGAAGTGGCAGATAACGCAGAAAAAACCGCAACCATCTCCAATGACGCATTCGCCACGGCTCAAGAAGGGAACCAAGCGATGGATCTCACAGTAGAAAGTATTCAAGGTTTACGGACTACAGTGGGAGATACTGCTAAGAAGATTAAACGTCTAGGAGAATCCGCGCAACAAGTCTCGCAAGTAGTATCTCTGATTGATGAAATTGCCCTTAAAACTAACTTGCTGGCGATTAATGCTAGTGTGGAGGCAGCTCGCGCAGGGGAATTAGGTCAAGGCTTTACCGCGGTTGCAGAACAAGTTGGAGCCTTAGCGGAGCAATCAGCCAACGCGACTAAGGAAATTTCTCAACTAGTTCAGGGGATTCAACGGGAAACTCAAGAAGTAGTTGCTGCCATGGAAGTCGGTACGACTCAAGTAGTTGCCAGTACTCATTTGGTGGAAGATACCAAGACAAGGCTGCAAGCAGTATTGGAAAAATCCCAAGATATTGATCGTCTCATGCAGTCTATCTCCCAGGCTACAGTTTCTCAGGCAGAAACTTCGCAAATGGTTACGGAAACTATGAAACAAGTTACCACTGCATCTACGCGACGTTCTGAATCTTCCCGTCAGATAGCCGAAGCAATCAAAGGAACAACCAATATTGTACAAGAACTACAAGAGTCCGTTGCTCAATTTAAGGTAAGTGGGACAGAACAAGAAGCTGAAGCCGAGATTGCATAAAGATATCTCGATGGCAAATTTTAGACAATAAAACCATATCAACTACTTCTGTAGATAGGCTAATCTGGCAATGGATAGAGAGCAACAAATACAATTGGACTTTCTTGAGGAGGCTCAAGAATATTTTGATAATCTAGAGTCAATTCTTCTAGATTTAGATTCTCAGGAAGTTAATACGGAACTCCTCGACAAAGCAATGCGGGCTGCCCATTCCCTTAAAGGTGGCGCGGCGATGATGGGATTTACTTTTTTAAGCAAGATTGCCCATCGTTTGGAGGATTTTTTGAAAATCCTGCGAGTACGCAAAGATGTTGATTTGCTAGATCGAGAAGTTACTACTCTATTGCTCGAAGGAGTTGATTGTTTAAGAGAAGCAGGAAATGCCTATAAGAGTGAAACTGTAGTTGATGAAGAATGGATTGCTCAGATTACTGCTCCTGTTTTTGACCCCTTGTATCAGAGGCTCGGAGACTTAAAAGAGGAAGATGAGGATTCTCTGTTAGCTGAAGAAGAGGCAGTTGATGTTTCTAATTTAATTTTTGAGACTGGTGTTGAAGAATGTCTCGATAGTCTAGAACCCAAGCTAGATACTTTAACTCCCCAACAACTACGATTAGAATTGACATCTTCCTGCGAAGAATTAGCTGATTTTGGACTAATGAGCGGTTTGGATGCTTTTGCCTCTCTCTGCCAGTCAGTTCAAGCCAGATTAGCAACAGTCTCGGATGAGGGAATTAGAGATCTGGCATATCAAGCTTTTAATACTTGGCAAAGATCCCATGCTTTAGTTACTTTAGGTCGTCTTGACCAGATTCCTCAGGATTTACCATCTACAGAACTTGAAAATTCAACTGTCAAGGATGACCAGAATCTCAGTAACCTTGAGGATTTCGATTTCTCTGAAGTGGATCAATTACAGGAGATGGTTGCCTCGGAGTTGCAATCTGATGACTCATTTTTTGCAGAAGAGCATTCTGAGATAGAAGATCTAGAGCCAACTAAATTAGTATCACCTGCGGTAGATTGGGAACAAATGAGTCCCGATCTAGATGAATTGGCTGATTTACAAGCAACTTTTGAGAATCTAGAATCTTTACCAGAAGAAGCAGCAGCAGAATCTCCGACAGTAGATTGGGAACAACTAACTCCCGATCTAGATGAATTAGCTGATTTACAAGCAACTTTTGAGAATCTAGAATCTTCACTAGAGGTAACAGAAGCCAAATCTATTCCCAGTAAGCAAGTCCCAGAAGCCTTTCCTAAACCAATTGTCCATTCTCCTAAACCTTCAGTATCTGAAAGAATGGTTAAGGTTTCCGCTCAAAAACTACAAAAGATTAATGTCTTATCAAGTAAGTTGATCTTAGAACGTAATAGTGCAATTTTGCGTTTAAATCAACTGCATAATTATTTGGCATTAACTAAAGAGAGAATTCGGACTCTAGAAAAATCTACTAGTCAAATTCGCAAATGTTATGACTGGGCTTCGTTAGAAGGGATGTTACCCAAAATAAATCAACCCAACGAGGAATTAGCCATCGGTAGTTCTCCCTGGCAATCGAGTAACTCTAACTCCAATCAACAAGAGTTTGACTCTCTGGAAATGGATCGTTACAGTGATCTACATTTAATGTTCCAAGAACAGATTGAGACTATTTTCCAGTTACAAGAGGTAACAACAGATATTGACTTGGGTTTACAGGAAATGTCCCAAGTAGTCAGAGATTTTAGTTACACCACTAGAGAATTACAGCAAAATGTAACTCGCTCTCAAATGCGTCCTTTTGGAGATTTAGTTAGTAGATTTCCGCGATTTATTCGAGATTTATCGATTAAGCATAATAAACAAGTCAATTTGAAAATTGAAGGAGAAACAACTCCGATCGATCGACAAGTCTTAGAACAACTAATCGATCCTCTCAATCATTTGCTCCGTAATGCCTTCGATCATGGGATTGAGGAACCAGTCGTTCGCCTGTCTCAAGGTAAACCAGCCGAGGGCACGATTTTATTAAGAGCTATGCAAAAAGGTAATAAAACTATTATTATCATTGAGGATGATGGTAAAGGAATTGATGAACAAAAAATCCGCGATCGCTTTTGTCAAATGGGTTTGCCAAGAGAGCAGGTAGAACAAATTCCTACAGCAGAAGTTCTTCAGGCTATTTTTGAACCAGGATTTAGTACCGCAGAAAGAGTAACAGAACTTTCCGGGCGTGGGGTAGGAATGGATGTCGTGCGCTCTAATCTGCAACAAGTTCGAGGCGATATTCAGGTAGAAACGAATTTAGGGAAAGGGACAAAATTTACGATTACGGTTCCGCTTTCATTATTAATTCTCCGTGTCAATATCTTAGAAAGTGCGGGGATGGTTTTTGCTGTTCCGGTTCATAGTATTCAAGAGATGATTCGCTTTGAAAAAGATTCTGTGACTAAAGATTGCGATCTCGAACAAGTGAGCTGGCATGATTTAAAAATACCGCTGATTCGCTTGGAACAATGGCTGACTTTTAGTCGTCGAAGTAAATCTTTTCAAATGGATAGTAAACCTACTATTGATACTCCAACCGTATTAGTTTTTAGTCAAGAAAATCACTGGAATGGCATTTACATAGAGCGTTATTGGGGAGAACAGGAGGTGGCGATTAGATCGGTTGCCAGTCCGATTACTCTTTCTCCAGGTTTTACCGGTTCTACTATTTTGGGAGATGGTAGAGTTATTCCTTTGATTGAACCAAGTTTCTTAGGTGATTGGATTGCCAAGGAAAGGAAAAATCAAGATTACTTGGAAAAGAATAATGAAGATTCTCTTTTGCCTGACTCAGATATAGTTAATTCTCAACCAGATTCTCTCAAGATTGATAGTCCCACAATTTTAATTGTAGATGATTCGGTTAATGTTAGACGCTATTTAGCATCAATTTTGGAACGAAATGACTATCAAGTAGAACAAGCAAAAGATGGTCGAGAAGCAGTAGATAAGCTAGTTAGTGGATTGGAAGTACAAGCTGTTATTTGCGATGTGGAGATGCCCCGTTTGGATGGCTATGGAGTTCTCACAGAAGTGCGATCTCATGCCAAATTTGCTAAGCTGCCGATCGCTATGTTAACTTCTCGTAATAACGATAAGCATCGCAAACTGGCGATGAAACTCGGGGCTTCAGAATATCTTTCTAAGCCTTTAGATGAACCAAAATTATTAGAAATATTACAGAAATCTATTATTAAGAAAGGCAATCAAGAGAATGTTAAGTCACAAGGGAGTTGGTTCTCGAACTACGTTCATGAACAATCTTGATTCTTGTTCAATATTTTGAACCTGATAAAATTATTAGCTCAGTTTAAAGTAGGGATTGTGTCATAAAATAGCGAGTACCCCCATACTTAGCGATCTCAATTACTGCATTATGAACTTATCTCAATTTGGTATGCAAATGTCCCAACTCACAGGAGTTCGGGCAATTATGAAAGATATTATTGAGACTTTGAGAAATAGTGCAGACAAAGAATTTATCAATTTGAGTGCGGGAAATCCTGTCATTTTGCCAGAAGTAGAGCAATTATGGCGCGAATGTACGGAAGATTTGTTAGCAAGTTCCGAATATGGTGAGGTGGTATGTCGTTATGGCTCTTCTCAGGGTTACGCACCTTTGATCGAAGCGGTGATCAAAGATTTTAATAATCGTTATGGATTGAGCTTAAAAAATGAGAATATTTTAATCACACCAGGTTCCCAATCACTCTATTTTTATGCGGCTAATACTTTTGGAGGTTATACGAAAGAGGGAGAATTAAGACAAATTGTTTTACCTTTGAGTCCTGATTACACTGGTTATGGTGGGGTAAGTTTGACTCCCGAGGCTTTAATTGCTTACAAGCCTACCTTAGAAATTGACGAAGATCGACATCGGTTTAAATATCGTCCTGATTTTAGTCAATTGCAAATCAATGAACAAACTGGTTGTGTAATTTTTTCCCGTCCTTGTAATCCTACTGGTAACGTTTTGACAGACGATGAAGTTAGTAAAATAACTTCGTTAGCTGAGGTTTATGATGTACCTGTCTTAATAGATTCTGCCTATGCGCCTCCCTTTCCCTGCTTGAATTTTACTTCCATGAATCCCCAATTTGGCGATAATATTCTGCACTGTATGAGTTTATCTAAAGCAGGTTTACCTGGAGAAAGAATTGGGATTGCTATTGGAGATCAAAAATGGATTCAAGTATTAGAATCTTTTCAAACGAATGCGGCTATTCATTCTTCTCGTTACGGTCAGGCGATCGCAGCTAGAGCAATTAATTCTGGTAGATTAGCTGAGATTTCTACTAATATTATCCGCCCCCATTATCAAAAGAAATTAGAAATTTTAGCTGCAACTTTAGACAAAGCAATGCCTCAAGATAGACCTTGGTTTTTACATCAAGGAGAAGGAGCAATTTTTGCTTGGTTATGGCTAAAAGATTTGCCAATAAGTGACTGGGAATTTTATCAAGAGTTGAAAAAAGTGGGAGTTATTGCGGTTCCTGGGGGTAGTTTTTTCCCTGGTTTAACAGAAGATTGGCAGCATAAAAAACAATGTCTACGGATTAGTCTAACTGCTACAGAATCAGAAATCGCAACGGCAATGGAAAGATTAGCTAAAGTTTATGAATTGACAATTATTTGATATTTTAATGTTTTGAAGATCTTCGATTATCGGTCAATCAGCTGGCTCTCTTACTCTAAGATCTTTAATACGGCTTTAGGTTGCAATTTATTTTTAAACCAAATAACTCGATTAGGTAAGTCAGTAAAACTAACTCCTGCCTTCTCTAAATTCAATCTTTCTGAAACAGCTAAAATCAAATTTGTAACATCGGAATTTTTGACTTGATAGAACTTTTTTTTAAGATATTCTGGTCGCCAATAACCAACTATTTCTAATAAGAAATCTCGACCATCGGGATGGACTAAACGAAAGTCAGGAATCATCACACTTCCAGGAAGGGGAACTAAGTCTACTTCCCTTTCTAAGCGCCATTCAGTCTTAGTTTTCGCCCAACTTTTGGCAAAGGAAGCCTCTAACATACTGTCATAGGGTTTTCCTGGAGGATAATGAGTCACTAAATAACAGCGATCGCTTTCTAGGGTAAATCTGCCAGATTTAATATTACCTGAATAGGGATCTCGTTGTTGCAATTTCGCTTGCAAACTCCATTTACTAACATGTAACAATGCTGGTATCATTTTTGCTAGGGATAAACCATATCTTGTACTAGCTTTAAAAAGACTTGCTGGACCATCTAAGGTAATAGTAAAACCTGTATCAGAATCTCCTTCAATATAGGACATTAATTGAAATAATTTGAGATAACGAAACAGGAGTTTATATTCTCCAGGATCGTTACGATGGGCATTAATAACAATATTGCTGGCGCGATAGAAAATACCTTGAACTTGAGAGAGATTATAACGATGAATTAAGGCATCGGGAATTGGCGGATCAAATTCAGTTAAAATTCGATTTTCTTGTAAATCTGCATACAAACCTTTTTCGATTTCCTCACGGGATATTTTGCGATTTAATTCTGTGGATAAATTATGAGCGATCGCGTCTAACGTGAGACTACGATTACGAGGAATGGGAGTTTTTTTGGCAGCTTCAGTAAAAACTTTATGTCTTAGTTCGGATGGTTCTAAAGGGCTAACAATTTCAAAGGTAGAAAAGCTACTTCTAAGAATATGCGCGAGTCCCCTTTTTACTCGATAATCAGGACTATCCCCCTCCATTTTTGCCAATTTTTCATTTAATTCTCCTTGAGTTTTCCCCACATATTCCTGAAAACATTCTATGCGATCGCTCGCTAAGCCGATACTTCTACTATCAAGTGGTAACTTTTTGGGAACTACCGTTTCGCCATTTTGTCGGTAAATTAGCAGATCTGAAGGAAGCATCTTTTTAAGTAATGAGTAATCAGTAATCAGTAAATCCCCTTGCTTCTCTTCCTTGTCTCCAAATTTAGGCTATTCCAGGAAAACGCCGGTATTTAAGCATAAAACCAAGTATCATAACCAGAATAATAACTGCTGTACCAATCCCAATGGGACTAGGTAACCAAAAGACAGCTTCAATATGATTTAACTGCCCAGATTGTAATTGCCAGACTAGTCCTCGATCGGAAGAAATAGGTTCAAGGTTATCGGTATTAGAGACATTGTGAGCAATCCAAGGCGTATTTAAATGAAATTCTAAATCGAGTAGAGAGTTCGGATCGATTAAAATTTTGCTTTGATGAGTCAGTAAATTTAAAGCTCGCAAATCTATCGTGATATCGAGATGATTCCGTTCCACGAATAATAAATTACTCTGTTGCAAAGAAATCCCTGAACCCAATTGTACTAACTCTGCTTCTTCTCCTACTACCACTCCAGAAGTATCAGGAACATTCGAATTAAATAGCTGATTAAACTTACTTGCTAATTCTTGTCCGTTGTTAAAAGGAACAGTCACCACTATTTCTTCGGGGTTCAACTGCTTAACTTTACCTTGTAGCTGACGCGATCGCGATTCGATACTTTTGAGCCATTCGATAGCTTCTGATTGACCTAATTTAGAAAATTGCTCTCCAATCTTAATATGTTGAACCAGCGTACCGTTATAGGGACTCTTAAAATTAATTCCCACATCGTAACGTACACAACCAGTGAGCAAAGTTAAGAGACAGAATATCAAAGGGAACAAAAATAGGATCGGATTTCTGGCTAGATTTATTGAGGCATTTCTGGATTCTGATCGCTCACTCATTAAAGTTTCTCCTGATATAGCTTATTGCCATCCAAACAACAATATTGACATACTTCCTAGCTGTCTGACACAGTTATATAGTTGGCGATCACGTTTAATAGGGTCAATCTCTTTGAGAGTAAATGAAATTTGTTGCTAGACTATTTACATTAGTTAACAAAAGATCTCAGGAGATAGAGCAATTAATCGCAGTGGTTGGTCGTTAGACATGAGAAACCCCCAAACAATTCAGAAATTAATGCCCTTGTGGGGTTTTTTTTATGATTATTATTTTCGAGTA
>JAAUXX010005743.1_pt1 | contig 18829 bp, 18 predicted proteins | sample 7278111 | NCBI WGS metagenome assembly JAAUXX01 (sample SAMN14350116, study PRJNA611818) | marine sediment metagenome | isolation source: surface marine sediment (1.8m) | place: French Polynesia: Moorea | collected 2018-08
CTGTAAACCTAATGCTTTGTTCCACCAAAATCTAGAGCAGCCAAATTGCTTAGCAAGTAGCTGTTTTTGTTCTGGATTGGGATAGAGTCTCACCTTAGCTGCTTTTCTCATACAATAATTATAGAGCGCCCTAGCCAAAATTCATCCCACCAACTTGCCCAGCTCCGTGTTCTGGGTAAAGTGAGGGACTTCTTTTGGGAGCATGTTAAATTTCTTCTGGATTAATGCCTAATTCCCTTAGTTTGGCTGCTAATTTTTCAGCCCGTTGATGTTCCTGTTGCGCTTTTTCTTTCTCCTCAGAATAACTCGAAAAAGGCTGTCCATCGGGATAATAAATAATCAATTCTGGTTCAGCTAATTGAAAACGAATCCCCAAACGCGGACTGATCCAATTATCTATCTCTTCGATAACTTCTAACTCTTGCCCATTTCTTAATAAGCCGCTAAAGTCATTTTTATCTGGATCGTAAATATAATATTCTTCTACCCCATTATGCTCATAAAATAGTAGTTTTTTGTTCATTTCCATTTGGGTATTTCCTGGAGAAAGTATTTCAAAAACCACTTGAGGCGCAATATTATTCTCTTTCCATTGTTGATAAGATCCTCTGTCACCTTTAGGACGACCAAAGACTACCATAACATCAGGTGCTTGCCGTTTTTTATTATTATTCTCTATCGGATACCAGAGTAAATCACCTGCCACAAATACCTGTTTATCTTTAGCAAACAACCAATCTAAATTAGATTTAATTGTGGTAATCCAACGAAATTGAATAGTATTATCCGACATAGGATTGCCATCTCTTTCGGGATAAATGATTTCTGATTTATTAATACTTTCTAGTTGAGAAACCATAGGAATAATTATTAAGCATTAAAGTTGCTTGAGTCCCATCCTGCTAGATTGCGATCGCGATCTGGGCAGATATTCAGATTCTATCTCCACTATCCTGACATTTTTTCAATACATTTTCGATATTTTATTCATCTAATCTTGATGGAGCAAAGACCCTGGTTGTTATATCGTTATGTTACAACAGTAAAGGCTGCCGTGAGCAAATAATATTAACCACGATCGGTGATCTGATATTTACTTTGCCCAGAGTCTCTTGCTGTACTGATTAGTTCCCAAGACCGCAGTAAGTGACAAGTTTATTCGAACAAAAGATAAATCCCCTGGGGAATAAAATATATCAATTTTGGTTAAACCTGCCTGTGCATCAACGAGGGTTAGTCATTGTGGCGATTCCCATTACTTGTTTGATAACTTGCTTAACGGTCTTTAGAATAATCCCACTTAAGCTAATTGAACAACAAAAACAGGTATCTCAATCCCAAAAGATTTACGTTGAAACTAAAAGTTTACTCACAGCAATTATGAATGCTGAAATAGGAGTGCAAGGGTATTTAATTACTGGACAACAAGATTATCTAGACTCTTATGAAAATGCCCTGACCATTATTCCCAAGTCTTTTCAAAAACTGCAACCTCTAATTCAGCACAATGTCTCACAACAAGAAAGATTGGAATTAGCTCAAAAACTGATCCCAGAAAGTTTGACTCTACTCAAAGAACTAGTGCAAAAGCGAGAGCGACTAGGAGCCAACACTTCTGACATTTTTCCCTTAAGACAATTATCTCCAGAACTAGAAAAGAGTAGAGATGTTATTGAAGAAGCTAAATCGTACCTCTACCTAATTTCAGCTACGGAAGAAGATCTTCTGCTTCTCTATCAAAGGAACTGGGAATTACAGAAACAACTTTATTGGCTATTTCTAGTAGTATTAGTAATAATTGGTATTTTAGGAACTTTATTAGCAATTTATTTAGTTTGCCGTCTAGATAGAGAAGTGGCAGAACAGGCAAATCGCCTATATCAATCTAATCAACAACTTTCTCAAGTCAACAAACAATTACAGTTTTTTACTGCTACTGTTTCCCACGAATTAAGAACCCCGCTAGCCAAATTATTGAGTAATGCTCAAGCTGGATTACTCGCTCCCCCAGAAGATCTGAATCAACCTCGCAAAAGATTAGAAAAAATTGTCACCATTACTAAGTCAATGAGCGAACTAATTAGTAACTTGTTGTTGTTAGCTCGCCAAGAAAATATTCTCCAATCATCTGATTTTGAACCAGTAGATTTAGTTACCTTACTCCAGCAGCTCACTGAAGAATTTTCCCCTAAAGCAAGGGAAAAAGAGTTATCCCTGCAAAGTCAATTCCCTAATTCTCCCCTAGTTCTCCGAGTTGAAAAAACGCTGCTGTACCAAGCTGTTGCCAATTTATTGACTAATGCAATTAACTACTCATCTCCAGGGGATCGAATTTTCTTAGGATTATGTATACAAGCTGAGGTTATTTTGATCCATGTAGAAGATAGCGGCATCGGCATTCCTGCCGATAGACTACCCCTTATTTTTAAACCTTTCTATCGGGTAGATAAGGCGCGATCGCGGAACCTCGGAGGGTTTGGTTTAGGATTGGCGATCGCTCAACAAATTGTTCAGGCTCATGGAGGCGGGATTCAAGTTAAGAGTGTTGTTGGTCACGGCTCAATCTTTCAAATTGAACTACCTCGAAAACTGATTCAGTAAAATTACCAGAGTTTAATAATTCTTAAAGATCCTGGGAATCCTTGAAATAGCGTCAACGGTTTCTCCATGAGACTGGGACGGAAACGGAAATTAGTCTCTTGACATATTTGTGTCATATTTGTTTTTCACAATAATCATAGTTAATCTTCTAAGTCAATCTAAGGAGATTAATTTTCTAAGTAAATATGTCCATATTTAAGGAGAAAAAAATGTCTGAAAATAAGAGCGTTGCTCTAGCTTTATTTGCCGAATGTGACAGTCTTTTCCAAAACTTATCTGATGCTGATGAATCTGCTATTTCAGGTGGTACTAATGGTCGCCGACGTCCTCGCCGTCGTCGCCGTCGTCGTCGTCGTGCTCGCCGTCGCCGTGGATGTGGTAATGGTGACAAGTAGTCAATCTTAGTTCTTTTTCCAGGTGAATATTAACCCGCAATATGCACCTCAGGAGACTAATCTTCTAAGCAAATATGTCAATATTTAAGGAGAACCAAAATGACTGAAAATAAGAGCGTTGCTCTAGCTTTATTCGCAGAATGTGACAGTCTTTTCCAAAACTTATCTGCTGCTGATGAATCTGCTATCTCAGGTGGTACTGGTCGCCGTCGTCCTCGCCGTCGCCGTCGTCGCCGTCGTCGCCGTCGTCGTGGATGTGGTCGTGGTGATGGTAAACCTACTTAATCAATCTTGATTATGTTTCAAGGTGAATATTAACCCACAATATCCACCTCGAAAAGATAGCAAAGGGATAGTTTGCTCCCTAAGCAATTAGTCTATTTTGATTATACAGACGTTTGTATAGCAAAACAAGGGTTTTTAGCGTCGAAACATCGGTGTTAAAAACCCTACTTTATCTCTTTAGATCAATTCCCACTCAATGAAATATCATAATGTCTTGCAGCATAGCGAAGAAGACTGTGGTGCTGCTTGTTTAGCAACTATTGCCAGGTTTTACGGTCGCAACGTGACTCTCAATCAGATCCGTGAAGTAGTCGGTACAGGTCAATTAGGCACGACTTTACTAGGTTTGCGACGGGGTACAGAAGCAATGGGTTTTTACGCCCGTTCTGGTAAAGCGTCGGAGGAATTACTCGACCAGCTAGATAAAGTGCCTTTACCAGCGATTATTCATTGGCAGGGCTATCATTGGGTAGTTTTTTATGGAAAAAAGGGGAGAAAATATGTCATTGCCGATCCCTCTGTCGGGATTCGCTATCTTTCCCGTGAGGAATTTAGTGAAGGTTGGGCAAATGGGGTTATGCTCTTACTTAAGCCCGATTCCGAAAGATTTTTCGCTTTCCACGATCATAAAGTTGAATCGAGAGGGTTGTTGCGTTTTGTTGAGCGGGCTTTACCCTATCGTAGTTGGCTAATTCAAGCTGCTTTTTACGCCATAATTGTGGGGGTATTAGCCCTAGCTTCTCCGTTTTTAATTCAGATTCTGACTGATGATGTCTTGGTAAGGGGTGATATCAGTTTATTAGCCTCGGTTGCGATCGCAGTTATGGTAATGAAAATTGTTGATGCGATCCTGCGAACAGTAGAAGAGAATCTCGTTGCCCATGTTAGCGAACGTTTAGAATTAGGGTTAGTTTTGGACTTTGCTCGTCAAATTTTACGGTTGCCTTTAACCTATTATGAAACCCGTCGCAGTGGAGAAATCGTCAGCCGACTCGAAGATATTCAAACTATTAAAGAATTAATTTCTGAGTTGATAGTCAGTTTACCTAGTCAAATATGTATTGCGATATTTTCCCTTGGCTTGATGCTTTTTTACAGCGCTAAACTTACCTTGCTGGTGGTTGTTATTGCGGTAATTATGACCATCTCGACCTTTTTCTTGTTACCCACTTTGCAACAAAAAATTCGTCAACTGTTAGTCTTAGATGCGGAAAACCAAGGAATTTTAGTCGAGAGTTTTAAAGGAGCATTAGCCCTCAAAACTACTACCGCCGAACCCCAATTTTGGGATGAATTTCAAAATCGCTTTGGTCGGTTGGCTAATCACAGTTTAACTACTACCCACATCGGGATTATTAACAATCGCTTTTCTAGCTTAATTTCTGGTATTGGCAGTGTCTCTTTACTCTGGGTTGGCAGTCTCCTCGTAATCGCTCAACAAATGACTATCGGGCAATTATTGGCATCTTACGCCCTCAGCAGTAATGTTTGGGACTTAATTAGCTTTTTGATTGATTTTATCGATGATATTACCCGTGCCCAAACCGCTACTCAAAGGTTTACCGAAGTTATTGACTCTACCCCTGAAACCCTAGCTGATGATAAAAAGCCTTTTGTAACTATTCCCGATGATGCGGATATTATTTGTCATCAAGTTAACTTTTGCTACCCTGGCAGAATTGAATTATTAGAAAACTTTTCTCTAACTATGCCTGGAGGTAAAGTAATTGCTTTAATCGGGGAATCTGGTTGTGGGAAAACTACATTAGCTAAAGTTATTGCTGGCTTATATCCTCTGCAATCGGGGAATATTCGTCTGGGGGAGTACAATTTATCAGATTTATCCCTAGTTTCCCTGCGTCAGCAAGTAATTTTAATTCCTCAAGATGCTCATTTTTGGAGTCGCTCGATTGTGGAAAACTTCCGTTTAGGTACGCCCCATATTCCTTTTGAATCAATCGTTCAAGCCTGCAAAATTGCCGAAGCTGACCAATTTATTAGTAAATTACCCGATAAATATCAAACGGTTTTGGGGGAATTTGGTTCTAACCTTTCTGGAGGACAAAAACAAAGATTGGCGATCGCTAGAGCTATTGTTACCGATCCGCCTATTCTGATTTTAGATGAATCCACATCAGGACTCGATCCCATCAGCGAAACTAAAGTTTTAAACAATCTTTTATCCCATCGCCAGGGAAAAACCACAATTCTAATTAGTCATCGTCCTAGTGTAGTCCAATTAGCCGATTGGATTGTGATGCTAGAAGACGGACATCTCAAGATCCAGGGGGCTCCCGAAGATTTACGTTACCAAGCAGGAGAGCATTTAACTTTTCTCACTGGTTCTCAGGAATTCGCAATGGGTTGAACGAGGTGAGCAAAGATGAAAACTATCAGAGAAAAGTTAGAAACTATTTTAGAACGAGAGCCCAATTTATTGAAAGATATTTCCATTGATGAATTGGCAAGAGTGATTGCTCTAGTTGATCGAGACGATATGCCAATTAGTCCGAGATTATCTAGTAAGACTGAAAGCAATATTTCTGAACTGAGGGAATCTTCCCCGAGCACTGCGACAACAAAATCTGATTCTCAAGTTAGAACAGCTCAAAAAAATATGAATTCTAGCAAAAATTCGGTTAATCATCCGCAAGATAGCTTAACCGTTGATAAAAAGTATTCTTCTGGGAAATCAAATCTGGTTTCTCGTGCTGCTGCTCCCATAGTACCAGTTGATTCCCAAATTACTAAAGGCAATATGGTTCCTATTGAAGCAAACGAACTGTTACCATCCGTTAGTATTTGGACAATTCTTGGTGGTTTGGTTACGGCTGGTGCGATCGCGATTGCCACGATCATGGCAACAGTTATTCAATATAAAGTTGTAGTTAAAGGAAATGCGATCGTGCGCCCAGCAGGAGAGTTAAGATTAGTCCAAGCCTCTACAGAGGGGGCTGTAATTGGTATTTTTGCCAAGATTAATCAGTCAGTCAAAAAAGGAGATATCATCGCGACTCTCGATAGTTCTCAGTTGCAAACCCAAAAAATCCAAATGCAAACCAGTATTCAACAGGCGCAACTACAATTAACTCTAATCGAGGCGCAAATCAATGCCCTAGAAAGTCAAATTCAAGCAGAAACTGACAAAATCGACCGTAATATTGCTTCGGCTAGGGCAGAATATGAGCTGCGTCTGCGGCAATATCAAGACAGGCAAATTACCACAGTAACAGAAGTAGAAGAAGCCCAAGCCAACTTGAAACTTGCCCAAGATGAATTAAGCAGATATCAACAATTAGTTAATAGTGGGGCAATTTCCGAATTACAATTAGCCGAAAAACAAGCAGCTCACAGTACAGCTCAAGCCAGATTAAAGGGAGTTAAAACCGCTCTCAATCCTAGTAATGCTGCGGTGGCAATGGCATTAGAAAGCATCGCTAATCAACAAGCTACGGGCAAAGCAACTTTAGCAACTTTAAATAAGGAAAGACAAGCTTTAATTCAACAAAAAACTGCCATTAATAAATTATTATCTAGCGATCGCTCTTTGTTAAAACGAGTAGAACTCGACTTAAAAAAAACTAATATTGTAGCTACTGCTAACGGCATTATCGCCAAACTGAATTTAAGGAACCCAGGACAAACAGTTAAAGCGGGAGAAGAAATTGCCCAAATTGTTCCTAGCAACTCGGCAATGGAAATTAAAGCCCAAATTAGACCTCAAGATATTAGTAAAGTTCGACTAGAACAGCCAGTAGATCTGAGAATTTCTGCTTGTCCCTATCCTGATTACGGTACCCTTTCCGGAGTAGTAAGTAAAATTTCTCCTGATGCTTTTACGGTAGATCGCAGCAGTAATATTTTGCCTTTGAATTCTGCAACCAAAGCCGTTTATGAAGTTACCATCACTCCAGCTAGTTTAGTTCTCAGTCAGGGAAGCAAAAAATGCTCTTTACAATTAGGCATGGAAGGTAGAGCGGATATTATTAGCAATAAAGAAACCGTCTGGCAGTTTATCTTAAGGAAAGCTCGGTTAAGTACTAATTTGTAACTTGCTGAAATAGCCATTGAAATTAACAAGATCTTTCCATGACAGATTTGAAGATAAGTATTATTATTCCCGTTCTCAATGAAGCAAAAAATATTCAAGACACTTTAGCGTTAATACAAAATCATGTTGTCTCTTCTCGCATAGAAATCATTGTGGTAGATGGGGGAAGTTCTGATAACACAGTCTCTATTGCCAAGAAACTAGGAGTAAGAGTAATTGATGCTCCTGCTAGGGGAAGAGCCAAGCAAATGAATGCGGGGGCTGCGATCGCAAAAGGAGATATTTTATTATTTCTCCACGCAGATACCAAATTACCAAACAATTACGATCAATTAATCACAAATACTTTAAGGCAACCTAATGCGATCGCTGGTGCATTTGAATTAGCTATTGATAGTCCACGGAAATCTCTACGATTTATCGAGGCTCTGGTTAAATTGCGAGCGCATATATTTTCTCTCCCCTATGGTGATCAAGCATTATTTATGAAAAGATCGACCTTTAACAAGGTTGGTGGTTTTCCTAATTTGGCGATTATGGAAGATTTTGCTTTAGTCAAACAGTTAAAACATCAGGGTAAAATAGCGATCGCACCTGCGGCTGTGACAACATCTTCTCGTCGTTGGGACAAATTAGGAGTTTGGCGCACCACATTCATTAATCAATTGATGATTATTGGCTATTATCTAGGGATTTCGCCTGATAAGTTAAGGAAATTTTATCTAAAAGGTAAGAGATAATAGTTACTGATAAATGTTTAATGGTCAAACTCGCGCGTTCCCTAGGTCGGGCTTGTCCTCGAATGGGGAGAACCCGACCGGGGTCGCTCGTCAATGTTAAATGTTAAATGATTACCCTTCAATTCTGTTATCCTAAAGATTAAGATAAAATGACAAAACTAGATAATAATTTAATCTTGCGGTTTATATGACTTCGGCAATTGCAGTAGAAAAGAAAAAGCTAGAACAAGCACCATTAGAACTTCATTATTTAGGCGATCGCGTTTTACGTCAACCAGCCAAACGTGTTGCCAAGATTGATGATAATATCAGAAAACTGGTCAAAGAAATGCTGCAAACTATGTACAGTAAGGATGGCATTGGTTTAGCAGCACCTCAAGTAGGCGTCAACAAACAATTAATTGTTATTGATTGCCAACAGGAGCAACCAGAGATCCCTGCTTTAGTTCTCATCAATCCCAAAATCACTCGCTCTAGTAGCCAAGTCTGTAGTGAGCAAGAAGGTTGCTTAAGTATTCCTGGGGTATATCTCGATGTAAATCGTCCCGCCGCGATCGAAGTATCCTTTAAAGATGAAAATGGTAAACCCCGAAAAATCCAAGCCAAAGATTTATTAGCTCGGGTTATTCAACATGAAATGGATCATCTCAATGGAGTAATGTTTGTCGATCGGGTAGAAAATGAAATTGCTCTCAACGAACAACTTAAAAAACAAGGCTTTGCGGTAAGTGCAGTCAAGCACGTCAAATAAAGAAATTATCAATCTAAGTTTAGGAGAATTTAAAAATATGACCCCCATAACCCCTAAAAGCGGAGTGTTGTTAGCTTTGTGTTGCATTACCGCGATCGCAGCAGTAGGATCGATATTTGAACTGTCCTCTGGAGATCCCGAACTAGGTAGCCTTACCACAGAAGTTATTCTAGCTGCTAGCATTCCTTTAACCGGTGTCTTTTTCTGGGTAGCAGTTCAAGACACTAGAGCTAATCAACAGAGGTGATAGGTGATAGGTGATAGGTGATAGGTGATAGGTAACTCCCCTAAAACCTAAAACCTAACCCCCAAAACCTTTTCTACTTTTTAGGTGATAGCATCATCATAATATTGCGTCCTTCTCTTTTCGGTCTTTGCTGCACTTCGCCGACATCTTCCAAATCCGCAGCCATTCGCTTGAGAAGATCTATAGCTAAGTTAGAATGCTGGATTTCACGACCGCGAAAACTAACCGTCGCTTTAACTTTATCCCCTGACTTGAGGAAGCGTTGAGCATTTTTTACTCGTACTTGATAATCATGCTCTTCAATTTTGTAACGCATTTTAACTTCTTTTACATCGGCATTATGCTGCTTTTTCTTAGCTTCTTTTAACTTTTTATCTCTTTCATATTTATACTTGCCATAGTCCATGATTTTGCAAACAGGAGGTTTGGCAGTTTCGCTCACCAGAACAAGATCTAAATTTTTCTCTGAGGCTATAGCCATAGCTTCTTTAGGAGTTATTACCCCTAATTGAGAGCCGTCAGAATCGATAACTCTAATGTTAGGAAAGCGGATTTGTCCGTTAGTTTTGGTTAGATCGCTATTATGGGTGCGTCTTTTATCTCTCACAGGCGTATTTTGTTGTTTTTTGTAACTAGAATGTAATTTGGTTAAACTATAAAGATGGCTCAATAACTTTCACTTACTTGCTATTCTACCTATCTTGTTAAGATAAGGATCGTTAAAATCTAAAATAGCTATACTTCTTAATTTAACTTATTTGACATTCGAGCATCAATCTAGCTGCAACTAAGGAACAGATAGAAGTTAGAAAGTTTCTATGATGACAGAGTTTCATCGATTAGAGTGTAAACATTTTTGAAGTAATAAATTTTAATGCACCAGAGATCTTGGCAAGAGCGAATTGGCAACCAACGAGATTGGATCTGGCGAGGTTGGCAAACCCGCTACAGTTATCTAAAGACTCATGCAACCGCACAGCAGACTCCCTTGATTTTAATTCATGGTTTTGGGGCTTCGATTGAACATTGGCGGCATAATATCCCAGTCTTGAGTCAAGAATATCCTGTTTACGCTTTGGATTTATTGGGATTTGGGGCATCTCGTAAAGCCGACACCCAATATACAGTTGAGCTTTGGGTAGAACAGGTACATGATTTTTGGTCAATTTTTATTGGGGAACCAGTGGTACTTGTGGGTAACTCCGTTGGTTCATTAGTTTGTATGAGTTTAGCAGCTATTTATCCTGAAATGGTTAAAGCGATCGCAATGTTAAGTTTACCCGATGTCTCGATAAGACAAGAAATGATTCCATCTGCGATTCAACCTTTGGTGACTTCCCTAGAAAATTTGATCGCCTCTCCCCTATTGATTAAAACGTTATTAAAAATACTCCGTAAACCTTCTATCATTAGCCGTTGGGCAAAAATTGCCTATGAGGATAAGAATGCGGTTAATCATGAACTAATACAAATTTTGTCGGCTCCTGCCTATGATCGAGATGCTGATAAAACTCTGTATAAATTATCTCAAGGAGTTAGAAAAGCAAATTTTTCTCCCGCTGCCAAACAAATATTGCCTCAATTAGCAATCCCCATGCTCTTAATCTGGGGTCTTCAAGATAGAATGGTTCCTCCTAAGTTAGCTTCTGTTTTCGCTAGTCTTAATGACAAAATTGATTTAATAGAACTAGATCATATGGGACATTGTCCCCATGATGAGTCGCCAACAAAATTTAACCAAATTCTCTTAGATTGGTTAGAGAGAATCATTGAACATTGAACATTGAACATTAAACATTAAACATTGAGCATTGAACATTGAACATTTATCCTTCATTCCGCAGAACAATTTTGATTCTTAAAGCGATCGCGATTTCTTTATTGGCGATCGGGACATATCGTTCTAAATTAGTTTAATATAGAAGTTAAAAAACAGTATTTTTAGCTCTCAAATTATTTTATTGAGTCTATGTTTTATTTGCAGAATCAGAGGGCAAAATCATCGGAGAACTTATGGCTACCTTGAATATTAGACCAGTTATATTCCTCGTTACAAAAAGCGATCGCAGTTAGTAGTCTAGATGAATTTCCTTCCACATAACCTATTCGACAGTTGTTGTCGGTTACATATTTTACATTTATCCTAATCACATCCTTGTAAGATACTACGATCCGATCCGTAACAAGGAAGTAAATATTATGGGATACGAGCCACGGAACCAAGCTATCTATCAAATTACACATAGAAAGCCAATTCCAGTTGAGCCTCCAGAACTCTTAGAAGACATCTGGGCAACCGATGTCTTTAGTTTGAACAAGATGCAAGGTTGTCTTCCTAAAACTGTTTTTAAATCCCTGAAAAAAACTATCTTATCCGATGCTAAACTCGATCCTTCTGTAGCTGATATCGTAGCCTCAGCGATGAAAGACTGGGCGATTTCTAAAGGTGCGCTTTATTACGCTCATGTTTTTTATCCGATGACCAATGCTACGGCAGAAAAGCATGATGGTTTTATTTCAGTACAAAATGATGGCACCGTTATCTCCGAGTTCTCTGGCAAAACTCTCATCAAAGGGGAACCCGATGGTTCTTCCTTTCCTAATGGAGGTATTCGTTCTACTTTTGAAGCCCGAGGCTATACAGCTTGGGATGTTACCAGTCCTGCCTATGTCATGGAAACTGATAATGGGGTAACTCTCTGCATTCCCACTGTCTTTGTTTCCTGGACAGGAGAAGCTTTAGACAAAAAAATTCCTCTTTTGCGCTCTATTAGTGCGATGAACAAATCTGCCACTAAAGTTCTTAAGTTATTGGGCTATGAAGATGTGTCTCGCGTCAACTCTAGTTGTGGTGCAGAACAAGAATATTTCTTAGTAGATGCTGCTTTTGCTAACAGTCGTCCTGATTTACTGTTGGCGGGTAGAACTTTATTTGGTAAGACTCCGGCTAAAGGTCAGCAATTTGACGATCATTATTTTGGCGCGATTCCAGAACGGGTTCAAGTATTTATGCAGGAAGTAGAAAGGAGAATGTATCGCCTCGGTATTCCTGCAAAAACTAGACATAATGAAGTTGCTCCTGGTCAGTTTGAGATTGCACCGATTTTTGAATCAGCCGATGCTGCTGCGGATCACCAGCAGTTAATTATGACTATTCTGCGCAATACTGCTAAAAAACATGGTTTTGCTTGCCTACTTCACGAAAAACCCTTTGCGGGGATTAATGGCTCAGGGAAGCATGTCAACTGGTCAGTTAGTAACTCAACTCAGGGTAACTTACTCGATCCAGGAGATGATCCTCACGAAAATCTTCAGTTTTTGACTTTTTGCGGTGCAGTAATTCGCGGAGTTCATAAATATGGACCATTACTACGGGCTGTCATTGCCTCAGCTAGCAACGATCACAGACTGGGTGCCAACGAAGCACCTCCAGCAATTATGTCTGTTTACCTAGGTAGTCAATTAGAAGATGTCTTCGCGCAAATCCAAAAGGGCGATATTACAGGCAGTAAATCTGGTGGCATTATGGATCTAGGCGTAGAAACCTTGCCCACATTTATGAAAGATTCTGGGGATAGAAACAGAACTTCGCCTTTTGCTTTTACTGGCAACCGTTTTGAATTCCGTGCCGTAGGTTCCCATCAATCTGTTGCGGGACCTTTGATTGCCATGAATACAATTTTGGCAGACTCTTTAGATTGGATAGCTAATAAGTTAGAAAATGCTTTGTCAGCAGGAGGTGACCTTAACATTACTGTTTTTGGCATCCTCAAAGAAATTATGGACGAACATGGTGTCGTTGTCTTTGGTGGAGATGGTTATTCTGAAGAATGGCACAAGATGGCAGTAGAAGAACGAGGTTTACCCAATCTACCCACTACAGCAGATGCTTTACCAGTTCTAACCGAAGAGTATATTGAAGATTTATTTGAGAAAACTGGAGTTCTTTCTCCAAGAGAACTAGAAAGTCGTTTTGAAGTTTATTCTGAGCAGTATATTCTTTCAATTGAGGTAGAAGCCAAGCTGGTTATAGATATCGCAAAAACTAAGATTTATCCCGCAGCGGTCAAATATGTATCCGATCTTTCCGCAACTATTTCTAGTCTCAAAGAACTAGGCATTGACTTCGACGCGACAATTGTGAAAAAAGTTGCCACTCTAACCAATGAGATGATGTCGGCAACCAGTAAATTGTCAGCAGCTTTGGAGAAAGAAGATTTTTCTTCAACAGAAGAACATATGCAATATTTTGCGAAAACTATTCGTTCTTTGATGGATGAGGTTCGAGAATATGCAGATTCTTTAGAAGGTGAAGTCGCAGATGATTTGTGGCCGTTACCTAAGTATCAAGAAATGTTATTTATTAAGTAGCTTAAAATATGTGGGTTGTACAAGTAAGTGCAGCCCACCTCTAAAACCTTTGTTAAACCGCGTCTAGTTTGAAACCTGTATTTTTCGTGATTGTTTAGGGAAAAGGTTAAAGGGAAAAGGGAAAAGGGTTTACAGGATCTATCTTGTTATTTCAAAACTCCAGTTTTGGATATAGAAGTGGGTTAGATAAGAGAAACAAAGATTTCGATGACTCAAGATTAAAGTGTTATATGGTCTAAACTGACCAGGAGGAATTATGACAGAAAAACTCCTGTTTTGGGGAATTTTAGTATTTTTGTTTGCTACCTTGGCGATTGGCATGTGGGCAGCAAAACAAGTCAAAGGTGATAGTGAAAACTATCTTGTTGCTGGAAGAGGATTAGTTTTACCCCTAGCTGCGGCAACCTTAATGGCACAGTCAGTCGATTCTAACGCTACTTTAGGCAATACAGATTTAGCGGCAGAATTTGGTTTTTGGGCTGGAGCATCTTTACCTATTGGCTTGGCTTTATGTTTATTTTTAACCGCACTTTTTTTTGCTAAACCTATGAATCGTATGGGTTTGATTACCCTACCAGATTTTTATCGAGTTAAATATAATCGCAAAACTGAAGTCGTAGCATCATTTTTAATGGTGTTGAGTTTTTCTTTTCTGTTAGCTGGTAACTTAGTGGCGGGAGGCTATTTATTTCAAGCTTTCTTAGGTACGAGTTATACGGCGGGAGTGATGCTGTTAGCCATTGTCGTCTTTATTTACACTGCGAGTGGGGGACTATTTGCGGTTGCCTATACTGACGCAATTCAAGTCGCGATCGCGTTTATTGGTTCTATAGGTTTACTGGTATTTATGGCTGCTAACTTTGGTTTGGCAATTCCTGCGGATACGGGACCTTTAGCCTTGGCACAATTAAGCGATCCTGCTGCTGGGGCGGCAATCAACTGGGCGACTTTATTAGCCCTAGGATTAGGAGATATTGTCGCGATCGATTTTATGGCAAGGGTTTTTGCTGCGGAAAGTCCAGAAACTGCCCAAAGAGCTTGTTTGATTGGCTGTGCTGGCACGTTAATTATTGGTGTTCCCTTTTCGTTAATTGCTTTATCGGCTCCTCAAATTCTGGCTGATGCAGGAATCACTCCCGATGCTCCAATTCTTTATGCATTGCTGGATGGGATTGTGCCTCCGTTATTGGGATTATTAGTTATTGTGGCAATTCTTTCGGCTTCTCTTTCCACTGCCGACGGAGCAATTCTCGGGACTTCCTCTGTAATTGCCCATAATATTATTGGCATTCGTCATGATGATCATAATGCTGCTGGAGACAGACTGTTAATTGTTACCAGAGTAATGGCTTTTTTCATCACCATTTTAGGCGTGTTTTTTGCCTTAAAAGTTCCCCAAACAGGAGTTTTATTGTTATTGGCTTTCGATTTAGGATTTGCAGGTCTTTTAGTTCCGCTGGCTGGAGGTCTTTATTGGCCAAAAGCTACTTGGCAAGGTGCCCTTTCTTGTATTGTTTTAGGCTCTTTAACCAGACTAGTATTATTTGTCTTGATGCCGACGACTTTTGGGATTGACAATACGCTTTTATATATTCCTAATAATATTTTTACTCCAGATTTTGATGGGTTTCCTACTCTGATTAGCCCTCTGATCGGGTTAGCAGCATATATTATAGTTTCTAATTTAACTGGAGGAAGTAAAATTACTAAGCAGCCAATAAGAACTGAGGAGAGAAACACAATTATACAGAGGTTAATATAAGATTTATATTTCCTATTGCTGAGTTACAATTTTACCTTTCAGAATCAGAGGGAGAGAAGTTGATCTTTTCCCTCTGCTTTCTTGTTTATTATTAGCGATAGTAGGTAACGCCTCGATATTTTAATTTCGTTTTTTGTTTGGGCTTTAAAGTTTTACTTAATTCGATTTGCTTAGTTAAATTCCAACAGCGATCGAGTTTTGCTAAATTATCTGCCAGCAAACAATCGTCTAAAAATGCTCTTTGATGGTTATACCAAAATGTAATCGGGTCAAAAACTGGTTTGGATTCAGACTTATCAAATAGCTGTTTAATATATGTTATTAAAGGGTATCTGGTGTTATTAATTATTCTCCCTTGGGGAGAATTGCCTCGATAAACAATATTTTTATTGGCTAAGGAAGTTGCTGGTTGTGAAATTGGGGAAATTTCTTCGCTATATTGAACTCCCCGATAGGTTAATTTCATAAATATCACCTCTGTCACGATAGTGTTATAAGTCGTCCATTATTAAATTAGGGATCACTAGGGATTATTATGGATTTCTATTTTCCATGTACTCCCCCTATTCGTTATGAGGCGCGTTCCTTCAGGATATTTCAGTTACTCCTTACTTCCGTCTTCCCTCAGGTAATTTAGGAAAAGATGAACGATTTGGTAATTCTATTTTAATGATAATCAACTGGTTGACTTCAAAAACTTATGACCCTCAGTTCGTAATGGTATCCTGATTGAGTTTTGGCTCTTGGTAGTCATTGAGTTCTCATTCCTTACAGGAGCTATAAGTATTAATTATATTAAAGTAGTTTCAATTGCCGATAACTCGGCGAACTGGCAATTGAAACTAAGATATAATAAGGGTTGTAGCGATTGATAACTTAAGCTTTGATTTTTATGGAGAATCACCTCAGTTATTGCTAATTCTCTCTCGTTATTGCCACAATACGATAAGATTTGCTTATTTTCAAGCCATATACGTCATTATATTCTGAATTCAGGCAGTCATCTTACAATTTGCGAATATTGACTTAAAAAGCTTCACCCATAATGATGAGTGAAGCCCAAATTAATTATTATTAACCTATATATTTTCGGTATCGGGAATTAGTTGTACATAAGCATCGAAATCTGCGATCGCTTTATTGTATGCTGCAATAGCATCACTATAATTTTTCTCTTCAGCAGCAGCGTCAAGATTTTCCAGACGCAAAAAGAGGTCTTCCGAGATCTCAAGAGATTTTTCTTTATCATCAGTAAGCAGTGCTTCTGATAAATATCTTAAATCTCTTCTTAAAATGCCTAAAGGACCATGAATAACGCTTTTCACATCTGTCCAATTTTCATCACTGATTAATCCACTAAGAGTATAGATTTCCTTCTTAGCAATATCTACAGGAATACGATAGATTTTGATGGTCTGGAGTTTCTCAGGCGTATAAACTTCTGGGACAGAAGCCGTGGGACTACTACAACTAACTAAGACAGTAGCAACCAAGACAAGCATCAAGGAAAGAAGAGAGCGAAGAATTCTCATATTTATGAATGGTCTATATATGTTTACTAAAAGAATTGTCTCAAGAATTAGCCTTTTTAGAAAACTTTGCGACGGAAAAATTGAAAAATTTCTGTGGCAATCTCTTCAGACCAATGTTCTTGCGGATAATGTTTAGCCTCGGGGAGTTTCACTATGTCAATCATGGAGTTAGATTTTGCGACTTTTTCGCCTTCTTCAACATCTAGCCAAGGATCTTCTTCTCCCCAAAGAATCAAGGTGGGAGTCTTAAATTTAGCTAAACCCTGGGAGATTTCTGTCGTAGCTTGCTCTAATTTTAAACCTTTGGCGATCGCCATTAACGCTCTTCCCACCGCAGAAGTCTCTAAAAACGGCTGGCGATGAACTGCCAAATCTTTTTCGGCAACGACAAAACCGCTTCCTGATTCTAGAGTGCGATCTACCTGTAAAGGATCTTGAGTCAACATATCCCCAACAAAGGGCAAACTCCATTGTTTCATTTTCCAGGGCAACTTATCCTGATTTGTCAGAGGACAATTGAGAATTACTAACTTTTCGATCTTTTCCTCATGCCGTAAAGCGTATTGAATTCCTACTGAACCTAAAAAACCTTGAACTACTAAATAAAATTTATCTAATTCTACAGCAGCCACAAAATCTTCTAATGCTGGGATAAAAGCATCGGGACTATAGTTAAAATCTCGTTTATCTGGTTTGGCGGAAAATCCACAACCTAACCAATCTGGTGCAACCGAACTAATTTTTTGTGCTGCTAATTGATTCATTACTCCCCGCCAAGTATAGCTATGGGTAGGGATTCCATGGAGCAATAATATCCGAGGGCGTTCACTTTCTACTTTCGTTTCACGATAAAACCATTGCCATTTACCAACTTCTATTTGATGTTCTTTGATAGCCACAAACTGTTTTTTCCTTAAATCTATATTTTTGTTTTATTTGTTTTAGATTACAGGTTTTGGGCGATCGATGATAGGGGTTAGGAGTGAGAGTTACGGGTAATTAAAACTTTATGGCCAATTTTTGTATAGCGATCGCATCTAGTCAAGGTCTACTTCTAAGAAAAAGCGAGTTTATTTCCTTGCTGATCTTTCTAAGAGGTTATAGATAATGGCATGTATTAAACTGAAAAAAAACTTAAAATAAATATAATTTAAATTACTTTATAATAGCAATTAGGGCAAAAAGCTCCCTCTTTACCCAAACACTGCGCGGTTTATTTTTGCAGTTGTATTAGAAATTGAAGTCCGATGTATGACCTTGAAGGATCAAGAAATATTGCTATTGTTTTATCGCTATTAACTCTATTATTTGGTTATTTAGCCTATGATTCTTTATTACAAGAATCGATTAACTCTCAGTTGGGAATAACATTCTATTCTATAGGATACTTATATCCCACTTATCACTTTTATCCTCGTAGTATTTTACGTTTTCTATTAGGTATTCTGTTGGCAACAGTTACTTTTTCTTGTGGATTTGGCAGCCTTTATTTTATGAATACATATCTAAATTTGAAGGAAAAAATCAATCGCAACCATGATCTCTAGTACTATTATTTAGTTGTAAAAAATCTATTGAGGTTCTTTGGTGTTTCTTTAATGGACTAATTAAACTAAAGATGTTGAGTAATTTTTCTCTTAAAAAACATCTAAACTATGGCATTTGAATTCGATAACCTTTTTATTTATACCGATGTCGGTGCTTCCGAGGCCAAGCGTTTGACATCATTCGGTTTGATTGAAGGCTCACCTAACATTCATCCTGGACAAGGTACAGCTAATCGTCGATTCTTCTTTGGTAATATGGTGTTAACTTTTTAATTAATCTGTTCTATACTTTTTGAAAAAAGTGATCATTTAATTTTTTCGTTCGAGTCAGTCAAAGTTAACATTGCGATTGTAACTAAAGCGATCGCGTTTGCTTGAGACTACATGTTATAATCAAGCTTATATTGAACTATAAAAGTAGCTCATGGATTGGAGAAACTACATTCATTCAAATCCAAATATTTTTTATTAGGTAAACCAGTAGTTAAAGGCACTCGTTTATCGGTTGAGTTTATTTTAGGTTTGTTTGCTGCTGGTTGGACAGAAC
>JAAUXX010022398.1_pt1 | contig 18685 bp, 10 predicted proteins | sample 7278111 | NCBI WGS metagenome assembly JAAUXX01 (sample SAMN14350116, study PRJNA611818) | marine sediment metagenome | isolation source: surface marine sediment (1.8m) | place: French Polynesia: Moorea | collected 2018-08
CCATAAAAAGGCTCATTGCCGCCAGCTGTCCATACGAGCGTATCATTGTCAAGCGCTTCACCTAGTGGAATTTCGGTAGGCATATCAAGATATGGAGTGTTTTCGGCAAAATATTCATGGCTATCTGCGTTTTCAATTGCCAGGTATGGGCTTGTTATGGCAAGGGCTTTCGCATCACTATGGCCATAAGCATAATCATAGGTGCTTGCAACAATGTGAAAATGGCTAAGTTCGTGGACGATTGTGCCGGCTTTTGAGTCTGTACCGGTTAATGGTGCATACCAGAAAGCATTGCAGAGGTAGATGCCAAACGGATCATATGGATAAACATATGCATAGGCAGACTCATTGCAGCCGCAGTCAAATTCCATGGTGTAAGTGCGAACGGCGTAATAGAGGTCTTCGAAATTATCGAGTACAAAGTTATATCGATAGGAATTATAACTTCCGAACCATTCGATGTAACGAGCAGCATCGCCTCGGTTATAGACTGGAGTACTTTGCAGATCGTTATAAGCAGTTTTGATAAGACCTTCAGCCTCTGTGAGCGCTGAATCTAAAATTGATTGCTCTGAGCTTGAGCAATTGGAGAAATCAGGAGTTTGCTTAAATGTGCGAAATTTGCCGGTGTCTTCTATCTTAAAACCTACACTGCCTGATTGTCGAAGTGTGGCATTACTCCTTCTTCCCTGTCTGCCTTTGTTAGTGTATTCAAGGCTATAATTACCTGCTACAGATACATCATAGGCGTCATAAAGATCTACAACTGCACTGATGGATTTACCTGCACCAATCTCTCTGTAATCACCGGCTGTTGGTTTGCCTCGTTTATACATACTTCCCATATACGTCAGGGGTGAGCCGTTTTCGAATCGGACATCAAATATGTCTGCATTGATTCTGCCTTCAAAGGGTGTTCCCCATACCAGGAATTTCATCCTCTCTGAAGAGGTATTCGTAAATGTAACTTTAATCAGAATATTTTCAGAATTGTCATATTTCGCCTGAATGGGTGTGATGCTTACCGCAACGTTATCCGGATATGGGTTTATTTGGGAAGCTAGGCACAGCGTTGGAAGACACAATACAATTAGTGTAAGTAAGATTTTTTTCATGAATTCCCCTTAATTAACCAGTAAAAAAAAGAGTTAGGAAGTTTTATTTGTGGAGAGAAAATGCATAATTGTGGTGAGAGAATAACTGTTTGAAAAATTATAAGTAATTCAATTCCTTTGCTAAAACTGCATTAAAAAGTGTTGAAGATTCCTAACATACATAAAAGGTATAAAATTATTATCAAGAAAGAATATAAAAAAGCAAGAACTATCTGTTATGATTTTTAAGCAAGTTTTCTAAAGTTGTGGTTAAGTCTTGGATTTTTGCATGATCAAGTACACATTATAGCAGTGATAGATGGTTAATCTATTCCTACCCTACTTTTGAATTATCATTAATGTTTGAGTGTTAATTTCACTCTTTTCTTGTGTATTCCTTTTGGCTGTGATTCCATTAAAGCAGAGGAGAGATATAGTATCGTTGGAATATCCTCAGCTATTGCACAATCTCCATTGCCTAATAACTCTTGAAGAATAGGGGAGGAAGACGTGATAAAGTCCATTGTCACCACAGTAATAGCTTTAACTGTCGTCTGCTTTTCATCACTAAAAGCCAATGAAATTGATGTATTAACGGAAGAGTGGGCACCCTTCAACTACATGGCTGATGATAAAGTGGTTGGAATGAGCACAGAGCTTGTCGAGGCAGTACTCACGCGAGCAGGACTGGAGTATAGTCTGAAAATTTATCCTTGGAAAAGAGCGTATAAAATAGCTTTAGAGACTGCCAATACATTTCTGTATACTACCAGTCGCACTGCCCAAAGAGAGGAAATGTTTAAATGGGTGGGACCGCTTTATCCACGTCAGATTATTCTCTATAAGCTAAAAAGCAGAGAGGATATAACCGTTGGTGATCTTGAAGACTTGAAGAATTACAAGCTCGGGATTCTGTTAGGTGGTTCTGTAGAAGAATATCTCCTGGCACACGGTTTCGAGTCGAATACACATTATGAAGCTGTTCCTAAAGAGGCACAAAATATAACTAAATTATTTGCTCAAAGAGTGGATCTCATCCCTGGTTCTGAGGTGAGCATGGCCTTTCGCTTAAAAAATTCTCCGTATAGTTATGACGATCTTGAAAAGGCATTTGTCTTAATAGATCAGGGCGGCTACTATCTGGCAGTAAATATTGATACTTCAGATGAGGTGGTAGACCTCCTTCAAAATGAACTTGATGTGCTGATCAAAGAAGGAATGCGTAATCGAATCACACAGAAATATCTGGGATATTCATTTGGCGATTAGCACACTTCATACATAGAAATTCGTTGTAAATTCAGTCTCCTGGGAAACTGATTATAACGTAATAGGTGTTATCTCAAGGTGGCCATAAAGGCCATTTATTGCAATCCAACCGGATCAACAACTCCTTTAGAACAGCCAATATTATTGGCATCGGGTGCGGCAAGCAGAGCTTCGCTCATGCTTATCTCTCCTAAATTACCCTGTAGACCTATGGTGATTTCAGTAATAAGCAGACGATTATCATCTCTTTTGCAGGTGATTTTGATTTTGCGACCAGTGCCGTCACCAAAGCTATCCTCAAAGGCATCTATGATTTGGGTTGAGTTGATTTCAGCACCGATATTATCGGCAAAGAGATTGCGGAATGCTGAAGTGTTGTCGTTTATTTCCCGCATCAACTTCAAGGAATCGCTGTAATAGGTTTCTGGAGTTTCACCATTGTAGCAGGTTCCATGTTTTATCCATTCATGACGATGGAGAAACGACTGTGTACCAGGCATCACCATATTTAATTCATTACGTGTTGCATCATCTAAACTGAGCTCCTGTAATTCACGCCATTTTTTATTCTTGTCTTTTGCCACTTCGGCCGGATCCACAAGACAGTAGATATTTTTTCGGGGCTGTGGCCATAAACCATGCAGCGTAAAATGGGAAGCATCGAAGCGACTCTCCGTTTGAGACCGGCATTCGGGTTTGTTAGGCCGTGTCTCACAAAAACCTGGTTGCCAACTAATAGCAAGGATGTAGCGCGACGCTTCAGGTGGATCTGTTTGATCATCGATTGGTTTGACGATTGCATCAACCGGAACCACGTGTTCACCACAACTCACGGCCACCCAGCGGTTGTTTGGCTGTGCTGTGGTTCTTATGAGATAATGTGATGCCGCAGGCTTATTCTTGGCAATCAAATCATAGGCGGTATCTACATCTGTCATAATATTGCCAGGATTAGTTTTCTTGCGAAATGACTGATATGCAGGACACTTCTCTCTGGCAATAAAATACCCAGATAGTTTAATCTGTGAAAATGAAGGGGAGGCGATAAGCGATGTAGCCAAAAGAGTCAGTATAATCTTTACAGTTTTCATATTCACTCCATAGGTTTTAATTCTACCGATTGAATAGTACTGAGATCAAAAGGGTCCAGACGTAGATATAACGTGCTCAATCCGCTTCATCTCTTCTTCAACCACTTTCGAACAGCTTGCAAAAATGCAATATAATCCTATAGGTCGAAGCTATGAGTCTTGGGGAATTACACAAACATCAATTCACGGTGGTAAGTGAAACGCACTTGTCCTCGTGGTTATTTTAATTGCCATATTGGATTTCGTTTTTCCAGAAAAGCAGAAACACCTTCTTTGGCATCTTCTGTGGTGCACAGCCTGGCGAAGGCTTCGTTCATATGGTGAAATTGCTTGTGATAATCCATATCTTCTGACTGATAGAAAGCACTTTTGGCATTTTGCACAGCAAGCGGACTTCTCTTCGCCAGGTCTTCTGCCCATTCTAGTGCTGCCTGCTCAAGTTCATCATGGGGTACGACTCTGTTGATCAAACCAAGCTCCAATGCCTCTTGCGCTTTAAGAAGATTGCCATACAGGAGCAGTTCCAGTGCTTTCTTGCGCCCAACGCATCGTGCAACTGGCAATATCGGACCGACACAATTGAGCCCAACATTTATAGCGGTGAGTCCCATCTTTACCCGCTCGGAGGCAATCACTAAATCAGCGGCAGCAGCAAGTCCCATGCCGTTGGCTGTTGCAACACCCTGAAGCTGGGCTATAACCGGCTTTTTAAGAGTCGAAATTGCAACCAAAGGATTTTCCATCCATTCAATCCACTTGCGATATTCGGTAGCAGATTTTCCTTCGAGTTCTTTAACATCAATCCCTGCACAGAATGCCCGTCCAGAACTCTTAAGCAATATAACGTTGACATTCAGGTCATCTTCCAGTGCAAGAATTGCAGAGTGAAGCTCACCGGCCATCTTGCTGGTGAAAGTGTTGAGTTGATCAGGACGGTTAAGGGTAAGGACTCCAACATGACTCTCGGTGGTTTCAACAAGAACTGTTTCAAACATGAATGTTGCCTCCTAGTTTGTCGACTGATTCATGAAAGGTAATTGTATCATCATGGTTGATGAAATATAAAGTTACAACAATGAGAGATCTGATCAAGAAAACAGTTATCTGAATCTCGATATAAATACACCATAGTCCTAACCAAAGCCAGTTTCTTCTTTGAGGATATCGACTTAAGCAGGTTGGAATAAAGAGCACCAGCTTAGATCCAAGTTTTCTCATATATCTTCTCTCAAATGCGATGTTGAGACTAAAACTCATGGCAACTCCAAGAAAAATAAACCGAACTTCAGGAATAGAAAAGAGCCTTTTAGGGGAGAGTTCTGGATGCATGGCGTTGAACCGAAAAGAACGAATTCAGAGAATTCTAAAAATACAAATGTTTGGAATACAATAAAAAATATTTGACCGGATAGACATGCAAACGAATATTTATGTTAATTACAGCATAATAGAATTAGTTTATTGCTCAACAGTGTATAGGTGAGTGGCGGGTAGTGTATACATAGAAGTGTTCACTCATTAAAAGAAAAGGTTAAAAGCAAATACAAAAGATGGATACTTCAAACAAAGAAAACTTGTCCCAGCCAGCATATTTTGTCGGGGTAGGCGCGTCCGCTGGTGGCCTGGAAGCAATAGAGCAATTTTTTCAAAACATACCGGATGATTCCGGTATGGCATTTATTGTGATCCAGCATTTATCACCTGATTATAAAAGTATGATGGTTGAGCTGCTTTCCAAAAAGACACAATTGCGAGTATTGCGCGCTGAGGAGGGTATGGCTGTAGAACGTGACACCATCTATCTCATACCGCCAAAAAAGAATCTCACCATTTTTCACGGCAAGCTTCTCTTAAGTGATCAACCACCTCATGAGCGTTGGATTAATTTGCCTATCGACATCTTTTTTCGTTCGCTTGCCGAAGATCAGGGTGAGAAGGCGATTGGAATTATCCTCTCCGGGACCGGCAGTGATGGTAGTCGAGGAGTCAGGGCAATAAAAGAGTACGGCGGAATTATCATGGTTCAGGATGAGAAGGATGCGCGATTTGACGGCATGCCCAAAAGTGCTGCCTCCACGGGGATCGCTGACTTTGTCTTGAAAGCCAATGAAATGCCAGAGAAACTGGTGGGCTACATAAAACATCCTTTTCTGACGAAAAATCAGATCAATGAAAAGATTGTGCATGAGGAAGAAGGTCTTACCGCTGTTTTCTCAATGCTCCGTTCAAAAACGAAGGTCGATTTTACTCATTATAAACCATCCACGGTTATACGCAGAATAGAGCGAAGAATGGGAGTTAACCAGTTGGATGATTTGGAGATGTATATTCGGTTATTGAGATCTAACAGCAGGGAACTGATCACACTATACCATGAGCTTCTTATCGGAGTGACTTCATTTTTCAGGGATAAGGAAGCCTTTGATCATCTTTCCGAGGATATACTTCCTCAACTGCTGGAACGGAAAAAAGATGAAGATATCCGCTTTTGGGTCGTAGGATGCTCGACTGGGGAGGAGGCGTACTCTTTAGCAATTATCCTTCAGGAAATATTAGAAAAAACCGGTAAAAAGGCTAATATTAAAATTTTTGCCACTGATGTTGACAGTGATGCAGTAATGGTTGCAGGAAGTGGTATTTATCCGGAATCAATAGCTGCGGATGTCGGATCTTCACTGTTATTGAAGTACTTTCAGAGACAAGGTGATAACTATATCATTTCTAGGAAGATTCGAGAGATGGTGGTATTTGCTCAGCATAACCTTTTGCGGGACCCGCCATTCACCAACATAGATCTTGTCAGTTGCCGTAATCTCCTCATTTATCTCCAACCGGTATTGCAGCAAAAAGCCCTGGAAATGTTCAATTTTTCTCTGAATCCAGGCAACATACTGTTTTTAGGCAGCAGCGAGACCACCGGGGAGATGTCTTCCTATTTTACCGTAATGCATCATCGCTGGAAGATCTATCAGTCCAAGGGTAAGCATCGCGTTCTTGCTGGTAATATAGAGAACAAGGATAACTATGTGAGGCAGCCACCTACAAAGGTAACTGATCCTGCCGATAGTAATTATTATACTGCAAAATCAAATAGTGCAGGAAAACAACTGTGTGAAAAATTGGTAAAATCATTGGCAGGTGATGTAATACCTTTGACGGTGGTTGTAAATGAAGATCTAGAAATCGTTTATAGCATTGGTGACACGAAGGAATACTTCCGCATACCAACGGGGAGAATGGAGAATGATATACGCAAAATGGTGCGAAAAGAGGTATCAATACCTCTGACAATCGGCATCCCCAAAGTTTTGAAAACAGATGAGGAAATCCGCTATACCAATATTCGTTTTCATGGTGAGAAGGGCAGCAAGCTTATACATCTGGATATTAAACCTCTTTTGCCGAATAAGACACAACCCAGACTTATAGCTGTTGTTTTGAAGGAGGCGAGTAAAAAGGATGGTGAAAGTGGGGAAATTGAAAAGAACACGTATGATTATGACAAAGAAACAGAGCAAAGAATAATTGATATGGAGCAGGAACTCCAATTTACCAAGGAGAATTTGCAGGCAACCATTGAAGAGTTGGAAACCTCAAACGAGGAATTGCAAGCAACAAACGAAGAACTACTGGCCAGCAACGAAGAGCTGCAATCCACCAATGAGGAATTGCAATCAGTCAATGAAGAACTGTATACCGTCAACTCGGAACATCAGCGAAAAATAATGGAATTGACGGAATTGAACAATGATATTGATAATCTGCTTAACTCCACAGAGATTGGTACGGTTTTTCTTGACGAAAAGCTACATGTCAGAAAATTCACACCATTAAGCCAATCTGTTTTTAATATCATCGACAGTGATCTAGGGAGACCTTTCCACCATATTACCAACAAACTTGTTGATTTGGATATCAATAAAGCCATACAGAAGGTTATGGATAACTCTACCATGACTGATTTTAAGGTGAAGACAAAAGACAACAATTGGTATTTTATTCGCATCCTGCCCTATAATGTAGCTCCCCAAATCTTTGCCGGTACTGTTATAACGCTCATTGAGATATCAGATCTTGTGGATGTGGAAAATGCCCTGATTACAAGTAAAGCCAGATTAAATTTGGCTGAGAAGATAGCGGATTTCGCAAGTTGGCAATGGAATGTTGAAACTGGAGTAATTGAATTTAATAAAAATTTAGCCAAACTTCACGGTGTTGATCAGCACAAACTTGCAAATACATATGATGCTCTATTGGAGATCATCCATCCTGATGATCGTTCCATGTTTAAAGAGCATGTTGAAAAAGCGGTAGGAGAGGGTAGAGATTATGAGATTCATCATCGGGTTGGTTGGCCCGACAACACGATACATACCTTGAAACAAATTGCAGTTGCGACGGTTGGTGAGAACGGCAAAACAGAGAAGATGACTGGTGTTTCAGTTGATGTTACTGCATCATTAAGTAACGATGGAGAAGTGAGTGCTCCCTCGCTACAGAGTAAGAGTGGAGATGGACTTATAATTATTGATGAATTCGGGAAGATTGAATCGATTAATAGCGAGATCGAGGAGATATTTGGATATTCAGCAACAGAACTGATAGGTAAGAATGTCAATGTATTGATGCCCGATCCACATAGACTAAGGCATAACGAATACATTGAGCAGTATTTGAAAACCAATGTGGCGAAAATAATTGGCAAAGGCCGTGAAATAACAGCTCAAAGCAAAAATGGTTCAAAGATTGAACTCTTTCTCGCCGTTGGTGAGATAAAGATCGGTGATCGATCTTTATTTAGTGGTGTCTTACGGCGGAGAAATTGATATTTTTGAAAATTAAAGAAAGAGTAACTCTCAGAAATATTTTAGTTTTCCTTTTCTGCGATAATTTCAGTCTCGTTCATTAATATTTTTTTGAGCGAGTTAACAAAGCCATTGTTATCAAAAGGTTTCTGGAGAAAACCGTTTGGCTTTTCTGCCTTAAAACCATGATCTATCTGCTCTTCAAGATAGCCACTGATAAGAAGAACAGGAATCTTAGGAACGATCTTGCGTAGCTCATTAAGTGTGAGATTGCCGTCAAGATCCGGCATGGCGAAATCAAGGAGTACACAATCAATCTCATGTTTGTATTTCTCGACAATCTCTATTGCTTTTAATCCACCTTCGGCTTCCAGCACCTGGCAACCAACTAATTCAAGCATAGCCCGCAGGACAATTCGAACATTTTTATCATCATCAACGCAGAGAATTATTTTATTTTCAAAAGAAAATTCTGGAGGCGCAGCAAGTTGCTTGTTCTGTTCAGGCAGGAAGGGTTGAAACAGTGGGAGATAAACCGTAACTGTTGTGCCCTGATTTTCTTCGCTGGTGAGAATAAAATAACCTTTGTGTGAGCTGACTATTCCCAGCACCGCTGATATTCCAAGACCTCTACCGGTTACTTTCGTGGTGTAAAAGGGAGTGGCAGCCATTTTGAGAGTGCTCTCTGACATACCGCTGCCGGTATCGCGTACCTCAATGCAGACGTATTTTCCTGGTTTAATTTTTTCTCCGCTATACGTTACGGGGGCCTGAGAATCTTTTATGGTACTCTGCACCAGTCTCAGGCTGATGGCACCTTCATTTTGCCCGATTGCCTCCACAGAATTTGTGGTGATGTTGTTAATTAATTGTGCTATCTGAACGGGATCACCTTTGATGTATATTGGTCCCTGTTCCGGCTCATAAATCATTTGAATCTTGCCATGTACAGTATTGCGATAAATATCAAAGAGATTGCCGATTGTGTCAGCAAGATCCAGAGTTTTTCTTTGCCCGCTGGTTTGGCCGAGGTAGTGCAACATCATGACGCCAAGATCTGCAGCTTTAAGCGCAGATTGATAGGCCCCGTTGAGTAACTCTTCATCGCTTTCAGGATTCACCCGTTGCCGAACAATTTCAAGATTACCGATTACACCTGTAAGGATATTGTTGAAATTGTGAGCAATACCACCAGCAAAACGTCTGAGACTGTCGACTTTTTGAGAAATTACAAGCTCTTTTTCTAGTTTGTTTTTCTCTTCTTCGGTTTCTTTTTGTTTGGTTATGTCTACGACTGAAAGTCGGAGTTGTGGGGCATTGGTTTCCTTTTCTGCCGAAGGTATTAAATCGACCCTGCCGTGAAATGTTGTCTGGTCCGGACGGATAAATGTGAGTTCACAATTTCTGAACTTGCTGGATTGGTGGGCTTTTTGGCAAACTGTAAAGAACAGAGTGTGATCCTCCATCAGAACAAACCTTGATAACGGCTTTTTCAGCAGTTTAGAGATATCCACATCCAGCATTTCGATGAAAGTATCATTAACTTTCTCGATCATTCCTTCTTTGCTGATGGTGAGAAAACCTACAGGGGCATTATGATAGAGTTCGGCATATTCGTCCCGAGATTCAAGGAGCTCGTCCTGTGCACGGCGAAGTTCTTCTGCCTGAATTTCCAACTCAATCTGATAGACTTGAAGTTCTTGAATATAATTTTCAACATAATCAATTAGATTAGACTGTTTTTCAAATTCCCCTGATGCCAAGGCGCGTTCGGCCCGACTGCGTAGCTGCTCTAACGATTTTTTCGTCTCACTCTTCATGTTTTCAAAAGATTAAAAAAGTTCAGAATTTCAATGCATGAATTATTGCACATTTCTTTTTTGATGGTTCCATTGTGAGGTAGGGATCTTACAACTGTCAGGAAGAACGAAAGCTCCTGAATTAAAGAAATAAATCCTGCAATTACAAGACATTATTAGATGTTGACATCTACTACCGTTTTCAATTTAAGTAGTAATAATATTCAGACCTGGAAATTTATTCAATATTTTTAAATGTTAAGATTTGATTAGAAATTTATTCAATTTAGATTAGTGATCTTAAAAAAGCCATAATTTATAACTGGTTTAGCTACGTTTTCCTTCAGTTGGATAAGTTATAATCAAAGAATACTGTCCTCTGGCAGCTCAGTTATTTATGATTTTAGTTGTAAATCAGGTGCTAATTATTTTATCAGTTTTCAGTGGGCATCTGAATCCGATGTAGAGTTCAGAAAAGGAATAAAAAATACTTTCAAACTAAAATGCCACCATGAATTGTAACCAGAATTTTTCGGTATCGGTCTGGAAGTCATCGGCATTGTAATCAGCGTATTTAGCTAATATCGTGTAGTGCTTGCCAAAATTTTTAGACAATGCGGCGTTGAATTCTGAGCCAAAATCATTCCCACCACTATCTGCCTGATAATCATGATAGATGAGATCCAACTTAATTCCAGCTATAGTTGCGCCTAGGTTAATGTAAAAGTCCTCAAGTCCATCCGGAGGGACGGTCAGGAACTTATCAGCCCAACCATTAAATGCATGGTTGGTTCCCAGTGGGGTTTTAAATGAGACACCATTATCTGAACCCAACAACTCATATGCTACCTTGAAAGTGATATTAGTAATCAACGAGTCATTGTTGGGGAAGAGAACGCCGCCAATCACATGGAAATAGTCAGCAGTGTAGTCACTTTCATTATCCTGATAGTCAGACTGACTGGCATATTCGGCCGTGTAGAGCAGATTGAAGTTATCATATAACAATGCGGTCTTGCCGTTAAAACGCAATCCATATGTTTGGGTTGAAAAAGCAAATGGGAATGGTCCAGAATCATCAGGGTCATCATAGTCAAGCCAGTAGCCATAGCCTGTCAGCGTGCCGATATCTTTAAAGGTATAGCTAAGATTGAGCAGGGGAGATTGCATATTTACATCTTTACTGAAGATGGATTGAACATTCCAAATATACACAAGCTTGGCGGAAAAGTTCTCGAGGGTGGTATTGAATATTGAGACGGCATCAAAGGTCTGCTCCAACTGGCGCCAACCGACATTGCCTACAAACCTCTGGTTATCAAGGAGTATTCTTTGACGTCCCCCTTTAATTAGAGTGTCTGGGATAGTTGCATAGGAGAGCCATGCCTGGTTGAGTTCGGCCTCATCGGGGTCGGCAATAACCGCAAATGCTGTCTTGCCGTTGGTTGTGTCATTGTAGTCGTCCTCAAATACTGGTGTATTACCCTCAAATTCGGCAAATGCTGTAAAACCGGCGATTTGCGGTGTTTGATAACCTAATCGCAGGCGTATCGGATCGCCTTTTGCGGTTCTCAGACCATCCTGGTCTACATGTTCAAATCGATAGCGTAAATTGAATTTTATTTGGCCCCAATCCCCTTTTAGAAATTCTTCTACTTTGTTGTTGAAACTATCTTCAGCACTGAGCGCTGTCCCTACTGTTATAAGTGAAGTAGCCATCACAACTACGAAAATCAGCAGTTTCGCGATGAGTGGTATCTCACAAATTATTGCAGGTTTTTCTTTCATTTCAGCTTCCTCAATAGATAGATTGAACATGGTTTCATGAGTGTAAAGTATGCACTTCACACACATTGATGATAGTAAATACGTATTACTCAATGGTTTTTATTGGAGCATAGATAGTGCTGACTGCTCGCTTCAACCTATCTTCTTTACGCTTTTTTTCCAAGACAATAAATAAGTTAATTTGCAGATTTAGAGATGATTCAGCTTCACCTACTTAAGAATAGTGCAAAAAGAAAATTAGAGTGTATTGAATGTCGCAGTCTCTTTTTTATTGCTTGCAGGGAGCATCAGTATGAAACGATATCGGAGTGGAATGGTAAGAAAATTGCTCTAGGTTGTTGATGCTAATTTATCAGTCGTTATAGGTCTATTTCAAGAAAGGCTCGTGATAAATTGTGATTTCATCAGCCCATCTATCCAAACTAATTCCGCGCTCACCGAAGGTTCCATTATAACTGAAAACGAAAGATGAGACACTTGGTTGCAAAGGAAGTGTCACTGAAAAGGGAATTGTATTACGGGTAAAGGAATAGGCTGCAATAGATGCTCGTAGATTGTGTCTGCTTGTAACAACACCTGCTTCATTGAGTAGATTAGCATATACATCGAATGAATGAGCTATTGGGTAGCTGTATTGTATTCTATCGCTTATTTTGACAGTTCCCAATAGATTGAAGTTGTTGCCAGCTCTTTTGATCTGATATTCAATTTTCACATCTTTCGTTTGCCAAAATTTAGTAGTGGAGGTCTCTTCAATCCTAATTTGCTCATCAGGTATGGCTGTTTTCCCTACTGTGGAGAAGTTCCCTGCACATGAGGTAAATACAATAAGGTTAAGACAAAACAATATATAATGAGCTTTAATCCATGAATAGGTCATAATAGATTCCTTAAATCTTAGATACGTGAGATTCTCAAATTCAGTTGCGACGATTATTGAATTGAACCTCCCTATAGAATTAAACATTTGAGATATGTATGAAAGGTATGAAGTATCAAAAATGTATTTCACAATATTACCCATGAAAGGTAATTATAGAACGTAATCTATATGAGTTTTTTATAACATTTATAGTTCCCTAGAACTGTAAATGTCATGGTGGCGAACTATTAAAGTATCACAAGGAGATACTTCTTGAGGAAAACTAATGAAGAGGATAAGTTTTTATTTTTTAGATTAGTCTGGATACTTTTTTCAAAACTTGATTTGTCCGATATTGGTCATCACTCAGATAAAGCACAAGCTGATATATGAATTATTTAATAAGACTTTTTATAGCTCTACTTCTCTTGATTACCTTTGCAACTCCAATATCTGCAAGCGAAAGACCGCTGCAACGAATAGCATTATTGGTAGATGATGATGGTCCAAGCCGTTATCAAGAGCTGCTCAAGCAAGAAATTGAAACTTTGTTGGGTACCCGCTACCGCGTAGAATTTACACTCATCAAACTTGATTCTGATGCCCAATTGGAGTATCAGCGTAAAACTTTGCAGCAGCTTATGACAGATCCATCAGCAGATATCATTATCGGCTTAAGTATGAGTGCATCGGAACTGCTCGCAGAAATGGGCGAGTACAGTAAACCAGTTATTGCTGGAACAGTACTTGACCATAAACTGCAGGGATTTCCCCAAGAAGAAAACGGAACAAGCGGGATCGATAATTTCAACTACATTCAATCTCCCTTTGATGTCGAGAAAGATATAAAGACTTTCAGGAAGTTATATGATTTTAAGCATCTAGCTGTAGTATACGAAGAAAATCAAGTTACTATGTTTCATCTCCTCTATACCTATTTTGGTAAGGTGGTTGAATCGATTGATGAGGGAATCAAGCTTACTCTTACTGAAATTAATCCTGACACGATTTCCGAGAGTCTTGCTGCTTTACCTGAAACAGTTGACGCTGTTTATCTTCCACCACTTTTTCTTGGGAAACAGTCTGACAAGCTTGCCCTGCTTATTGAACAACTCAACCGTCGTCGATTGCCAACCTTTGCCTTGTTGGGAGAGGAGAATGTTCGCAGTGGTGCCATGGCTTCCATTGCTCCGGATCGTAACATCAGTGCCATCAGCAGGCGAATAGCCATAAATGTACTGGACATTGCTGCAGGTCGAAATGCCGGAAATTTGCCCGTTAAGATTTCGCAAAATGTTGAAAATTTTGTGGTAAATGTTGAAACATTAAAAAGAATAGACTACTACCCGAGCTGGTCCATACTCAATGACGCCAGGCTCATCAATGTTGAACAGGAGATTGACGGCAGCCAGCTGTTCCTAGTTGATGTCATTAAAGAAGCATTGCAGGCCAATCTAACCCTGCAAATCGAGAGGCTCAATACAGACCTGAGTAAGCAAGATGTCGGTCTGGCTAGATCACCATTACTTCCTCAAATTTCCCTGCAAAGTTCCTATGATGTAATTGATAAGAACAGAGCTGATGGCTCACCAGCGAGTCCTGCTCCATATACCTGGTCTGCTGGAGGACGTCTATCGCAGACTCTGTTTTCAGACGATGAATTTGCCAATTACTCTATTTCCAAGCTAATACTTGAATCCCAGAAGTTTCAGGAACAGGCGGAAGTGTTGGATACCGTGGTAGAGGCAACCGAAGCATTTATCAATTTACTTTTTGCCAGGACCAACCAGGTCATCCAGAACAATAATTTAGCTGTTACTCGAAAAAATCTCGACATCGCCAAGAGTAAAGAGGCAGTTGGGTCGGTTGGAGCATCCGAAGTGCATCGATGGGAAAGTGAGCAGGCAAGCAATAAAATTAGCTTAAATGATGCATACCGTGACGTCAGATTGGCTAAGTTGGCCTTGAACAGGCTACTGAACAGGGCTATTGATAACCCGATTAACCCAGCAGATATTGAGATTGCAAGTTCCATTGAACTTCTTATTACTGATGAAGAGGTGTATTCCTATTTGGAAAATATTCGGCAACTGGCATATTTTAACGATTTTCTTATTAGCGAAGCGGACAGAAATCTTCCTGAGTTGAAGGATATTGCAGCAATTGTTGAATCGCAGAAAAGGGAAGTGCTTAATAGGGAGAGGGCTTTTTATTTACCTGATATACAACTTCAGGGTCAGATTGATAAAGTTCTCGACGAACAAGGAACCGATTTTGACACACCTTCAGACCTTGATCACCCATGGAGTATCGCGGCTGTGGCAAGTTGGCCGTTATTCAGTGGAAATAGCAGAAGCTATGATTTGGAAAGAAGCAGACTCCAGCTGCGTCAGACAGAATTAGAGGCTGAGAATCTTCAGAAGGAACTTAATCTACAGGTTAGTGCGAATCTTGAGACAGCGGCGGTTTCCGCTCGCGAGATAGCTCTTTCCCGTGATGGATTGCAGTCTGCAGAACGAAACTTTGAGATAATCCAGGCAGGGTATGCTGAAGGGAGAAATACTATAGCCGATTTGATCGATGCACAGAATGCTAAGATTAATGCAGAGCGTGGAGAAGCTATTGCCAAATATCAGTTTGTGCTTGATTTTCTTATACTTGAACGCTCTGTCGGCAAATTCTATTTCTTAAGCTCCAGTGAAGAAAAGCAAGGATTTATTTATAGACTCCATAGTTACATGGAAAGCAGAAAATAATACAAGGTGGTAGAATTATTAGGCCATTAACAGGATAGGATTATGGTTAAAAACATTCCAAAGATCTTAATTATCTGGCAAACCATAGGTTTGACAGCCCTCACATTAATTTTATCTGCATGCTCAGATGAAAAACCGGAAGTTGAAGAAGTGGTAGCTCGGCCGGTTCGATATGTAGTCTTGGAAAGTGAAAAGAGTCAATTTAGTCGTGTATTCAGTGGTACAGCACAATCGAGCAAAGAATCAGCCTTGAGTTTCAAAGTGGCTGGCACAATAGAGGAAATTGCGGTTAAAGTGGGCGATCCAGTTCAACAGGGAATGATTCTCGCAAACCTTGATGAGGTAGATTTACAGGTTGATTTTAAAGCCGCACTTGCAAATCTGAAAACTGAAGAAGCAGATGTAAAAGCCGCGGAAACCAATGTCAATACTACCCGTTCTAATTATAATCGGATCGAGAAACTCTACGAGACGGATAACGTCTCTTTGAGTGAATTTGAGCAGGCAAGAGGAGATTTCGAGACCGCTCTGGCACAGCAGCAGGCTTCAATTTCGCAGGTAACGACAGCACAATCTAAGTTACAGGCAGCCCGAAATCAGTTGGAGTATGCCACCCTTAAAGCCCCATTTGAAGGTGTCGTTAATTCTATTTCAGTTGAAGAAAATGAAGAAATGAGTCCAGGAGAAGCTGTCCTGACGATTAGTCGAATAGACAATCTGGAAGTCGTTGTTAATCTCTCAGATCTCTTTATTTCAAGAGTAGAGAAGGGGATGAAAACAACGGTCACTTTTCCAACTCTTGTGGATGCCACATTTACCGGGGAGATAACAGAAATTCCTTTTGCTACCATCGACTCTCCAACCTATCCGGTGACAATTTCAGTAGATACCAAAGACAGTAGGCTCCGACCTGGAATGACGGCGGAAATACTCTTTGCTTTTGACGCAGTAGAGAAGATGGATAATCTCTATCTTCCAGTTGATGCTGTTGGCGAAGATTCGCAGGGTCGTTTTGTGTTTCTGCTGGAGCAAGGTCCTAAGAACGCTGGTATTGCCAGGAAAAGACATGTGGTTGTTGGTGCTCTTTCAGAAAGGGGTTTTCTGGTAAAAGAAGGAGTATCTAATGGAGATCTGATAGCTACATCCGGTCTGCAGCTATTGCTTGACGGTATGAATGTTGTGCTCCTGCAAGATCCGATACGCGACTGGTAAATATCTCCCACTTTGTACTGGTGGGTTCACAAATTATAAACCCGGCTGCACTTTAGTATACCCGTATGAATCTGACACAGTTTGCAATACAGAAGAATCGAATATCACTGAGTATCCTCGTTATTGTAATTCTCTTGGGAATCTCATTATATAAAGAATTACCTCGGGATAGTATGCCACCGTATACAGTGAGGGTGGCAACAGTTGTAACCCAGTTTCCTGGTGCAAATCCGGAAAGAGTTGAACTGCTGTTGAGCAAGAACATAGAAGAAGTCGTACAGGAAATACCTGAGGTAAAAACGATCACCAGCCAGTCAAGGACAGGGCTTTCGGTGGTCACCGTAACCCTCAAGGATGAGGTTGCACCTGACAATTTACAAGATACCTGGGATGAGCTGCGTCGTAAGATTGATGCAATGTCTAATCTTCCTGAAAATGTCTCACCTAATTTAAAGGATGATGATGTCGGTGTTGTCTATGGTGTCATGCTTGGTCTCATCTCTGAAGAGTTTACCTATGCTGAGATGGAGGATGTTGCTAAGCGAATCAGAGACGATCTTATCAAACTACCGGATTCCGCAAAAGTTGCTCTAGGAGGTATTCAAGAACAACAGATTGTGATTGAGTATGACAATGCGAGTTTGAGCAAATATGGATTATCTGTCCAAAAATTACAGCAAATTATTCAGACAACCAACATTCTTGATTCCGGTGGCGAAATTAATATTGGTGAAAAGCGGCTGATCCTTGAGCCCACTGGCAATTTCGATACCGCTGCTGACATTGGGAAGATCATTATTCCCGTCGGTGAGAACAACGAAACTGTCTTCCTCGATGAAATTACAAATATAAAGAAGACCTACAAAAATCCTTCCGAACATCTTGTCAGAGTCAATGGCAGGAAGGCAATCTCCATTTCAATCTCTCTCAAAGAAGGTGCCAATATTATTAAACTTGGCAAAATGGTGGATGAGAGGTTGATGCAGTACAATAATAAACTCCCCCTTGGTATGGAGATTATCAGACTCGCATCACTTGATGGCTATGTGCAGAAAAGCATAGAAAATTTCATTAGCAACCTTATCCAGTCCATAGCTATAGTCATGCTTGTTATGCTCATCTTTTTGGGGTTGCGCACGGGGATGGTCGTGGCAAGTCTCATTCCGCTTGTAACAATCATGACCCTAATGCTGATGGGTATAATAGAAATGGGATTGAATCAGGTTACCCTGGCAGCACTCATCATGGCATTGGGAATGATGGTTGATAACGGAATAGTAGTCTCCGAGTCGATTATCGTGAAACTTGATGAAGGTAAAAAACGACTGGAAGCAGCAATTGAGACCTGCCGTGAATTGATGGTTCCTCTGCTAATATCAACACTTACAACTTCTGCAGCCTTCCTCTGCTTCTTTCTTGCTGAATCGACTATGGGTGACATAATGGGACCACTATTTGTGGTGATCTCATTTGCATTGTTGTCGTCCTGGCTCATGAGCCTCACTATTATTCCTCTTCTGTCCTATTATTTTATCAAGGTTAAGAGAAGTCAGAATAGTGTAGATAATACTCCAGAAAAAAAGTCTATCTTTGATAGATTGCAGGTTTTCTACATAGGTTTTCTTAATATGGTTCTCAAGGCAAGATTGCTTTTTATTGCAGCGATGTTTGCTATCTTTCTCTTCTCTCTCAAAGGCTTTGGCTATGTACCATTCATATTCTTTCCAGACAGCGACCGCAACATGATAACCGTCGATATTAATCTGCCGCTGGGAACGAAGATTGGAAAAACAGAGGAAGTTGTCACTAAAATTGAAGAATATATAGCTGAGGAGCTAAAGGTGAGCCCAGAGAGACCCAAGGGCATTGTTGACTGGTCTTCTTATATTGGGGAGGGACCGGAGTCCTATGATCTCGGCTATTCAGCAGATGAAGCGAATTCTAGCTATGCCCATATTCTCATCAATACATCGAGCGGAGACGACAATGCCTACATCATCAATAAGCTC
>JAAUXX010010989.1_pt1 | contig 18636 bp, 32 predicted proteins | sample 7278111 | NCBI WGS metagenome assembly JAAUXX01 (sample SAMN14350116, study PRJNA611818) | marine sediment metagenome | isolation source: surface marine sediment (1.8m) | place: French Polynesia: Moorea | collected 2018-08
CTTTGGCAGGTAGGCCCGTGGCTGATAGTCTTGCTTCTCGCGGAATTGCTTATTTCCGTTCTCGTTATAAAAATCGTCCTAAGCTATTTTAGCAGGCGAGACGATTGACGCGCCTTTCGAGTCACGTTAGAGCAGCGCGAGCTGCTGGGGTTTTTTGTTCTCTGTCTTCGGCTCCCAAATCCACGCTGCCGAGGCCGTGGGCAGCTGACAAAGAGCGCCACGCATATGCTGCTGCCAGAGGGTGAACTCCATTGCCGAGCAATCGCAAACCGCGTGACCGGGAGGCCAGCCCATCAGCCATTCGACAAAGCCGACGTTCAGCCTCCGCTTCCGATAAGTCGCCCGCTTCGACAAGCGCCGCAAAGTAGCGGGAGAAAGCCGAGAGGTCGCCGAGCGAAATAGCCGGCGCGCCATCCGGATTGACTTTGAGGACATCACGCCAGATGTGCATGTCGTTTGGACCGGGCGGGTGAAGCGATCGATGATGACCAATGCCATGCGCTCCGCCTTGCGGGAAAAGTCTTTGTTGCCCGCCGCTGCGTTGCCGTTCTGAGCAGGCGTCCCCGCCATCGGCGTAGGCCAGTTTTCGACTGCCTCCTGAAGATCCGGACCACCAGCGCCTCTTTTCTCGCGGTGGCAATTCGCGCCGCCTGTGAGCGCCTTGGCTGTCGGCCAAAGCTGTGCTGCGTTCTCCAGTCCCACTGTGACCTTGCGTCCGTCCGGTGTCTTGCCCGTTGGTGATGTGCCCGGCGGGAGCGACCGGCCACCGCTCGGAGTATCTGCGGTAGGCCACGATGAAGACGCGCTGTCTTTCGTGCGACGTGCCTGTTTCTTCCGCTGAGAAAAGGCCAACCGCAACGCGGAAGTCCATTCCTTGTAGGGAGCGCACCACGGTTTCAAGGCCAAGGGTGAGGTGTCCCGCGACATTTTCGAAGAAGCACCAAGCAAGACCATCGCCAAGCTCTTCGATAATTCGCTCGATGTCTGGCCAAAGGTGTCGCGGGTCATCCTCGCCTTTTCGTTGTCCCGCTTGGGAAAACGGTTGGCATGGGTAGCCTGCAAGCAGGGTGTCGATTTGTCCGCGCCATGGTCTGGCGTTGAACGTCTTGAGATCGTCCCAGATGGGGGCCGGGTGCAGGTATCCGGAGCGCTGGCCCGCGATGATGGTGCTGCGGGGATACTCTTCGATTTCACAGTAACAGGAGGTGGCAAAGCCCGGCTCGGCAAGGCCAAGACCCATGTCAAGTCCGCCGCCGCCTGCGCAGAGGGAGAGGCCGTATCTGGGAGGTAACACCAAGCCATTATCCATTCTTTCGCCTTGAGGGGGCCTCAACGATTAAATGCTTCAGCAGACGCTTCGAGCTTGCGAAGTGCATCGCCAGGAGCGCCGCCAGACTTGAGGGTGATGCGGACCGGCGAACCGGGGCCTTGAGCCCGTTGATAGACGCCGTGCAACCCGGCACGGTCGCGCTTACTCAGGTTGCGCCACTTGGCAACGTCATAGTCACCGTACATGATGCCACGCGGGTCGCTTCGTTGGTTTCTGCCAAGACTGAAGCCCGCCTGATCAAGCGCTGCTTGCGCCGCATCTTCACTCGGAAAACTTATGGTCCAATCAATCATGAGGGGCCTCTAGTTCTGTTCAGCGGTGGTCACCATCACGCGGAACCACTCGCCATCCATTTCAAAGTTCCAAGACGCTTGCGCGCTTGGAGCGAATTGCAGCTTCTCGGCCATCTCAACAACCTTGTGGCCGATGGCAATTGCGTCCTCGTCGCCGAGGCCTTCCGACCAATCAATTTCGTTGGTTTCAGACATACGAGCCTCAAATTTCCAATTTGATTTCGGTTGCGATTTCCGCCTGGACCCGATGAAAGTCAGCCATTTCCGACCGGCGCTCACGTTCGACGATTGAAAGGCAGCGAGCCTGTTCAGCTCTGATAGCTTTTGCGATCCGCGCTGCAAGACGCCCACGGGCGTGTTCATCGCCTGAAATGCCCGTGACGGAATGAGCTATTTGATCGGCTACCAAGTCGATGTTCTTCATGTCAGGGGCCTTTCCGCTTATGCTTTGTACTTGGGGATTTTGGCCCATGCTTCGAGCCGATCAGAAGGGCCAAGCAACGCGATGTATGTCCTGTCGTTGTCGCCATCACCTTCTGGGTAAAACCAACCGGTTGTTTCCCGCTCGTATGGCTCGTCCTCATACTGCAAAGGGAAGCTGTTCAGGTATGACGCAGGGAAGGTGTAGACGTTGCCGTCATGCGCTCTGCGGACGGCTACAATGAACACCTCTTCGTTGCCTTCCGGCGTTCCAGGTGTTGACCCGTCTTTGATGAATTCCAGTGCGTATGTCATTGGATGGGCCTTTCCTATACAACGATGTTGCGGACGGTTTTTGCCGCGCTTTTGTAGAGCGGGCCGTCATCTTCCAGGACATCAGCCAGAGCGCTCAGCGCAGCCGAAACACACGTGCTGACGATGTATTCCGGCAGGACATGCTTTTCGGGGTCGTAAGCCTTCTCAGCAGCGGAATAGACGGCTTCTTGTATTTCTTGCTCAGTCATCGCTTTCACCCTCTTCAATGTCGCTTGGTTTTGCGTCATCAATGAAGGACTGGCCCTCTGCAAGCGCTGCGTCAGCTTGGTTTTTGAGCCAATCAGAAAGCGAACCGTCGGGAATATGAGCGCGCAAAATTCTGATGTGAGACATCATCGCGGCAACCCGATTTAGCCAAACTTGAGTGCCATACACATCGTCGTCTGCGCCGTGTAGCGTTGGGATATCTGGTCTCATTGCCGGGCCTATTGAGTCACGGGTTGAAGGGCAGTCTGAAAACCGGCTGCGTTGCGGTGTCCGCCGCCGCCAAGTGACTTGGCAATCTCGGAGACATCTTGCCGGTGATCTTCAGATCGAAGTGACCATTGAATGTGCCCGTCTGCTCGACGGAACCAACATGCTGCAAATGGCGCGTCGGGATGCGCCGCAAGCAGCTCGTTCGCGGTGTCGCTGGCATAGTGATAAGGCGCGTTGACAACTGGAACGGAGAAGCCGCCAACGGTTTCCATGTAGGTTTCGCCCATTAGCTTTTTGATGTTGGCCTGATGAGCCCGCAGGATGGCTTTCCCTTCATGGATCAGCGGCCCTGTGTCTTGGGCGATCCTGTCCCACGTCTTGAAGTCCATTGGGTGCGTGCGCAACGCTGCCGAGAACTGGCGGGTTTTGTCACCGAGGGCAAAGCGCCAAAGATCACGATCTTCAATGTAACAAAGCATTGTCGGGCAGGGGTCTTCCTGCCGGTTTGTTTCAGTTGCGAACTGCCAAGCCATCGTTGCGCCCGACTGTTCCATATCGAACCAGACAGCGATTTCTGGCGTGTTCTGCGTCCAGTTTATTTTGAACGCCATATCCAGACTCCTCATTGAGCCGTCGAATGGTGGAAGCCTTCCAAGGTCTGCCTGCGCGGTCTTGTGGTGGTCGATTATAACCATGGTGCGCGACTTAAAAGAGTGCTCGTAGATCCAATCAAGCTTCGCTGAAAAGTCCACAAACAACACATTCCTGCCGGTCACATCTGGAAGGTCTTTTCCGTAAAAGCCGGGGACGAATTCGCAGTCAGGCCAGCGGGTATTGATCGCCCATGCCGCACCGAAACCGTCATCGCAGTTGCCGTGATAGATGCAGAGATCTGGTTTATAATCCATGTCGATGGGGCCTCTGTGGGTTGACGGCGGCACCGGAGTCGAACCGGTTCCAGAAAGAGGGGTGGACACCTCAATCTCTGCCCGTGCAGCCTTCCGCCGATAATTCCTTCTCTAACCGCCTCCGATAGCTATGAATTGAACTGCTCATGAACTTCAGGCGGTTCGCTATGCTTCGCAGCTTTTCGGGGTCTTCGCAGTCGGTGATTGTGTCTACTAGTTCCCGCAAAATTGGGCCGAAGCGATTGTCTCCAACATCAGCCCAATTCCGCAGAAACTTGTCATTCATACGAGGATGACGCCGTGCGGCTTGAGCCGCGTTTTGATGATTGTCTGGATTTCCTGGTACGCGCCAATCAAGCCGCGATCCACCTCATTCGCGTCATCCAGCTTCGCGATTTCAGTGCTGCAATGCTCGTAATCTTTGATGTCGCGGGCGATCTCTACAGAAGTCATTTTGTCCACCTCATATTTGACTCATAACTAAGTTATTAATTAAGTCTTAACACTTGACTCTACCCACGTCAACAATTAAAGGTAAAAAAGGTTCAGAAAACGCAGGAAAGTTTGTCTATTGAACGAGTATCCCTATGAAACGCGGATCTACGGGTACGCTCGCGTCAGCACTGACGAACAGGAATTGCGTCATCAGCTCCAGGCTCTGAAGGAATACGGCTGCACCTACGTTTTCGAGGAAAAGCAGTCAGGCAAGAACATGAAGCGCCGCCAGTTTGAATGGCTGAAAAAGAGCCTTCAGCCCGGTGACAAGTTGGTGGTGACGCGGTTCGACAGACTGGGCCGGAATCTCGTGGAGCTTGAGCAGTTTCTTACGTCGCTGGAAGAGCGGGACATTGAACTTGTCTGCCTTCACCAGCCGATATACTTCAAATCTGCCAATGGGCGCATGATGTTCCGAATGATGGCGGCATTCGCTCAGATGGAAAGCGAGCTGGCTTCAGAGCGTACTATCCGGGGTGTCGCGGCGGCGAAGGCGGCGGGGAAGCAGGTCGGTGCCATCACCAAACGCGAGCTTTGGGAGACCAAAGAGCCAAAGAAAGCTAAGGCGATCATCGCCGACTGCGCAGATCCGGCAATGAGCATGAACGCCATTGCTAAGAAATATGGGATTACAAACCAGACGCTTCGCCGGAATTGGGGCTCAGAGCTTCAAGATGCTGGAAAAATGAAGCGGAAGTAAAGGAGCCCCATGGAATACAATTGGACCCTTTGGCACTTCGCCATTGCCATCGTTGCCGGTGTCGTGATCTGGGTGTTTTTTGTGTAGGGAGAAGTCCCCTCTGGTTCAATTGAACCAAGGAACACTTAACTTCAGAGTGCTAAGTTATTGAGTTTGTTGGTCGGGCAGGCCGGATTTGAACCGACGACCCCTTCACCCCCAGTTTTGTTAGCCTAAGCTAACCTATTGATTTTTGGCGAACAGAACACTTAACAAAGACCAAAAAAACGCACATATTGCTCTTTTGTTCACGGGTGATGGTTCAATTGAACCAAGGAGCACTTAACTGCAATCAGAAATTCAGGCGGGACGCAGCCTTGCGCAGAAACTCCGGGGAGTATTTTGCATAGTGCTTGCGCGTCGTGGCGGTGTCGCGATGACCTAAAAATTGCGACACCACCTCCATGTCTTCGCCATCTTCCAACATCCATACCGCTGCCGTGTGCCGGAAGACATGAGGTGATACGTCGTCAAGCTTTGCGCGCTTGGCGGCATTCTGGATTCCTTTTCGGACGCTTTTGACAGGGCCTCCTGCATATTCCACGACATAATTTGATGTGCGAATTGTAAAAGCCTCTTCGAGCGCACGTTCACTTTGCTCGTTCATTGAGACCATAGCTCGACCCTTACCGCGCTCTGATGTCTTAAGCTGGATTTTCCCACGCTCAAAATCGACACGATCCCACGTCAGGTCCAGTATTGCGCCCACGCGACCGGCAGTCGTCACCATCAAGATCATGGCAAGCTTAATATGCGGCGCGTTGGCAGCATCCAGGAGCTTGCGAAACTCTGCGCGGGTCAAATACCGGTCGCGCGGGTCGCTTTCTTCAGGGATTTCAATGAACGGGGCACGAGAAATCAGGTTGTTCTTTTCGGCCCAATTAAGCACCAAGCGCAGGTGTTTCAGCTCTGTCGCAATGGTGCTTTTTGCCTTGCCGGCGTCGTGCCTCTGTTTTGTGTAGGCGCGGCAGTCCGCTAAGGTTACTGCTTCTGCCTCCATATTTTCAAAAACCGGCGCCAAAGCCTTCCAATGGTAATGCATGTTCTTGGCAATAGCTTGACCGCGATCTGCCTTGTCTTTCTGGCAGGCGTTCCAAATTTCGGGGATTAGTGTGGATGGCGGCTTTTCAAGCTCTGCAACAATCCTTTTTGCAATGCGTTCGGCTACCGCCTTGTCAGTCTCGCCAGTCGAATAGCGGCGCGTTGATCCGTTGTCAGTCCAGGCAACGGCCCATTTTCCTCTGTATTTGACGAGTCTGTACCGCATTCAAGACGCTCCACTTCCGCGACGGGGATACGATACAAGCGCCCCACGCGAAAATGTGCAAGGTCGCCTCGGCGACACATTGCCCGAACAGCATTCGCTGTGACACCAAAACGTTCAGCGACTTTTTCAGGAGTGAGATTCATCGCATGACTCTTTCAAGGTAATGGGCGTGTCGTCTGTCATGGGGTCAGCGTCCCCGGCGCTTTTCTTGGCTATTCAGCCATTCAATAGCCTCATCGGCGGTTGTCAGTTCCGGTGGCACCAAAGGGAAAATTTCGCTGTTTGCCATGGCTAGATAGATCGCAAAAGCGTCTTCCATGACTTGCTCCCTTCCTTCACCACACGAACGCTTTTTTTCGTAGTGCGCAACGGCTGCTCGCAATGCCTGTTGATCAAGGTTCATCGTCTCACCACTTCACCGGACAGTTTTTTCTTCCAGCCGCTCGCCTTCGTGCCGGGCATGGGGCGGGACGTGCGTTTGCGAATGCCGCGCTCCTTGTCTTGTTGCCGTTGCGTCTTGGCAGCGAGCGGGATGTCTCTGTTGCGCGTCTTCCAATCATGGCATTTGATGCAAACGGCAGCGCAATTCGACAGGCTATTGTCTTTAGAGTTGGCATCTAAATCGATGTGATCAAACTGTACGCCGTAAGACAAGAGCGCATTGCAGCGTCGGCCAGCCTCAAGGCCATACCACTCGCCGCGCGCTTCACAGAGCCCTTCAGAGCGTTTTAAAGCCTCGCGCTTGGTGGCTTTGGAAAATTCGCGGCGGCCCATCACGCAGCCCTTTCCGCTTCATCCTGGAACCGCACGCCGTGCTGTGCCCCGAAAGCAGCTATCAGCTCTATCAGATTGCTCATTTCTTCCTTTGACAGATCCGAGCTTGACCGCCCCAGATTGACAAACCCGGTTCCGTCGAGATTGGGGACAATTCTCAATTCACGATCTAAGGCGTCGAGAAAGATGAAGCGCCAGTCATCAGGGCGAAGCTTTTGGCCGTGCCATGTCAACTGTGCGGCAATGTCGCTAAGCATCGCCCAAAAACGATCATTTTGTGGGATTGTCCGCTTTGACTGCTTAAACTCAACCCGAGTTCCAAAAGGCGCTTGATTTATCCATGCGTGTGCTTTGGCTCGGTCGCGTTGTCCGTAAAGGGTAATAAGGGCGCGGGTCATGCTGCTTTCTCCTGCCTTGCAAGATGCGCCGTGCGCTGTTCCAGCTCTTTCTTGACGGCCAATGCGTCATTGGCAGAGCGCGCCCAAAACTGTTGCAATGAAGCCCTGTTGACGCTCGCAAAGCGTTCCAGATCATCCAGTTTGCGGGATGGGTCGCGCACCCACTCAATCGCGCGGTCGGCCACTTGTCCAACTGGAACCGGCTCCATAGGCATATCGGATAGCCATTGAATAAGAACCGTGTCTTTGCCGGATGTCAGCGCAAGGCGTCTATCAGCAATCTCTTGCTCAACGACTTCCGATGCGGTTGCGTCCAGAACCTTGTCACGGTCCATCTCCTCTTCGACATAAACGCCCGAGAAGGTTTCAGGCCATCCGGCACGCAAGGCTTGAGCCTCTGCGCATTTTTGGATCATAACCTTGGGCATGCGTGCCCAATTGCCGGACGCGTCCAGAACCTTATTGCCGGTCGGTTTGCGATTGCCGGCATTTTCATCATAGGCCCATTCATTAGCGATAGGCGCAAATTCATCCCAATCGGCTTCACCTATAACCGGATACCATTCACCCTTATTGTCTTGCTTCCAAAGTTTCACGGATACGGACACAATGCCTTTCGGATTGGTCGGGCCTTTGTGATCCGTGTCAATGACAAAATGCGCCGGTTCGGATGCGGGCCGGTAGTCGCCGCACCGTGATGCCATCACCCGCAAACCGTCGCGCGTGACAACAATCGACATGCGCCGTTTTTCTTTATTGCCTTTGGAAAAGACCAGCGGGATGATCTGCTTGCGGAACGGGTCAAGGCCATAGGAGCGGGCCGCCTCCATAAACAGGTCGTATTCTGCGTTGTCGCAGTCCTTTGCAATGGTCTGGCGCACAACGGTCATTTGAGAGCTATTAAGAGCAAGAGGCGCGTTCATGGCTTACTTCCTTCGGATCTGTACTTGAATTGAGCCGTTGTCTAAGTGGCAGCCCGGAACCGCAGTTCCGGCGCTCAGGTCTTCTGCCACTTTCTGTTTGTCGAGTTTTGGCGCGGGTGGCGGCTGCTCAATCCAGTAGCGTGCCGGTATGCTGGCTTCGCTTTCGACAACGGGAGCCGGGGCGCGGTTCTTGATCGTGATCGTCATGTTTGGCAGGCGGACGGTTTTCATGTCGCCCGCCATCACCATAGCTTGTTCAATCAATGAGCGGATGCGAACAGCGCGGCTCTTGGCCAGACGCTTGCGTTCCTGTAGCTCGCCGATCCTCTTTGTTATGCCGTCAATCAAAACGGTTTCGTCATCAATGGCGTCGGCTGCTTTTTGCAGTGCGTTGAGTAGATCCGTTTCGCCCTCCAGCATGTCCTGCAAAAGCTCGTCATCATCGCCGAGCATGTCCTTAATGCCATCGACGAAGGACGCTGCTGCACGGGACTGCCTGTGCAAGGTGTGCTCTACGTCACTCATTGCCGCATTCCTTTCAATTCATGCCTGCGCTCAGTCGGCGACCCTACGGACTTGCTCTGAGAACAATTCTCGTTCGCGCTTAATCCGCATTTCATAGATTCCAGGTTCAAGCGTGTGCGCGCCGTGCGCGTCGGGCGCGTCCTGCTTCAATTTCCCCGGTTCATCGAGAAGCGCGTACAAAACCTGCATGCCTTTTGAAGGGCGTTCCAAGACCGTTGCGTGAGCATCAAGAACGTGATGGTTGCCGTTTTCTGAATGGCTGATAATCCACTCGCCCTTGTTCGTGCGCTCAATGGTAGGTTCGGACAGTCCTTCCGGCATTTTGTCGATTCTGCGGAACAGGATTTCGCCTTGTGCATTGAAAGTCATTTTCTTTCCCTCTTTAGGTTCTCGTTTGTGGAAAATCGAATTCATCGGCTGTCATCTGAAAGCTCCACGCTTGAGCGTTTCGAACGGTAGTAATTTGAGAACCGTCAACATCGTTAATTCTTGGAACACCTTCAAAAATCCAGCCATTACGCGGGCACCATGCTTTAAGGGCTAATTCGGGCTCTTCTGTGCCCGGTAATTGTACTTCAATTAACTCGCCATGTTCTGGATTTAACTCAGAATCAACAATCTTGTGCGGAAGCTGATCAAGCATCCTTTCCCAGCCGATAATCGCGCAGCCTGCTGCCCGCTTCTCAACGTTATCAACGCGCAAAACCTCTTCTGGCGTTAAGTCTTCACGGCTCTCAATCCAGTGATCCGGGACGCGCGTGCCGTGCCAGTGATAAAGCGACCAGCCATCACGCCAGCGGTGTGAAGGTCCGTCTTCGCAATGGGGTCTATTTTGGTTATCAACACGTAAAACTTCTGGAAAGTCGCAAACCAAGCAAAATTCTTCGTGCATGACGCGAAATCCGCCATGAATTGACGCTTGTTCCCAAAAGGAATAGTTTTTGTGTTCCTCAAGCTCCAAGCCCAAGATATCACGCGCGGCAGACAAGTAGGCGTCATAGTATGCCCACATGTTTCCGCCTTGATAGGCGCTCCACCATCGCCTTGCGCAATTCAATCCCAATTCGCCGCCAAGAGCCGCGCAGGCATTAGCGGCGTCTGTGGCGGCGTCTGTGGCGGCGTCTGTGGCGGCGTCTGTGGCGGCGTCTGTGGCGGCGCGTGTGGCGGCGTCTGTGGCGGCGTCTGTGGCGGCGTATGTGGCGGCGTCTATGGCGGCGTCTGTGGCGGCGCGTGTGGCGGCGTCTGTGGCGGCGTATGTGGCGGCGTCTGTGGCGGCGTATGTGGCGGCGTCTGTGGCGGCGTCTGTGGCGGCGTCTGTGGCGGCGTCTGTGGCGGCGTCTGTGGCGGCGTATGTGGCGGGGGGTGAACGCCGCTCATGCCAAATAGCTGCGCTTGCACCATAAGCAAACGCCATAACCAAGGGGGAAGTCACTATAACAACGCGTGGTTTTTTTAGATTGGCAGCAGAATACAAACCCTCAATGGCTGGTATGATTTTACTAGGCTCAATCGGGTCTGTCCGCATAGCGCGCTTGATCCAAAGCTTTGCATGTTCATCCATTTGCGCCTTTTCTTCTGGCGTAATGCCGCCTTCTGCGCGTGTTTTTGTTCGAATGATTTTGGTCATCTGGTCCTCAATTCATGCCTGCGCGTTTGTGTTCTTGTTCGCAAAGATCATCCGCGCCGTTTTCAATCCATTTGGCGGCATCCAGCAGAATGTTGGCCGCGTCTTTAGGGAGAGCGTTTGCCCGTGAGCGCAGTTGATTGCATTGCTGCATCAGAAACGCTCTGACGTTTTCCGGGTGCTTGTAGTGGTTAGGGCTTGTCATCACGCCACGCTCCAAAAGTCAGCTTCTCTGCGTCTTTGTTCAGTCCGCTCAAGGCCCAAATCATCAGCACATAAATGCTGAGGCAAAAGACAAAGGTGAAAGCGAAAGAGGCGAGAAGGGGGGTCATTGGCTGGACTCCCTTGCGGCAAGCATTGCGTCGGCCATTTTGTAGGCGTACTCAGCAGGACCTATGAATGCCTCGCCACAATTGTTATGGAAGTTTCCATTAACGCCGTCCGGCATTGCGAGCATGCCCGCCAAAGCCTGACCGGCAAACCAATCTCTAAGCGCCGTTTCTTTACCGGTTTCGGGGTCTGCGTCCCCGAGCAATGACTTGACGGGCACACCCAAGAAAGTTGCGGCATCGACAAGACGGCTTCCGCTAATGCGGTTCGTGCCCTTTTCGTATTTCTGAACCTGCTGGAATGTGACGCCAATGGCTTTGCCTAACGCGGTCTGGCTTATTTCTTTCTGATTGCGAAAGTTGCGAAGGCGTTTGCCAATCTCTGCGTCTTGAGCGCTGACAAGCTTCATGCCGCTTCCTCCTGATCAGTCACTTCATTGGTAATGTCCCAAGCGTGCACCTTGCCGCGTGTGCCCCGCTCGAACTGAATGAGCGATACGAACTCGCCCAAAAACTGACCATCGGCCACGTCTTTGATGATGGTGTCGTGATCGCAAAACTGGTCGTCATTCAGCTCCGGGGAATAGAGATCGCCATCAAGGCGCATGATCACTTGGAAGAATGTCTCTGGCATCGGTTGACCCTTTCGAACGTTAGGGTCATAGTGGAGCAGAAATGCTCTCATGTCAACAAAATAAAAGCAAAAATGCTTCCATATTTAATGTTACACAATTACGCGCATTTTCAGCGCGTCAAATAATCCACAAGTCATTGAAAAATTGGGGTCGTGCACGCTCGCGTTGAAAATCTGACGGAATTTAGTCACAGGCGTGCTTAATTTTCGACACAATGTAAATGTGACCTGAGAAGTCAACTTTGATCGAGATTGCTACGCGTAGAGGCAGCGATAGCAAGAGCGGGGGGGTGTATAGATGGACGGCGTCAAACTTATTCAGGCAATTGATGACCTGAAACCAGACGACCGCCTCATTGTTGATTTACTTATTGCGCGTCTGCAAGCGCCGGACCAGGTCTTCGACCATCTGCAAATCTTCGTTCGGAAGTTCGGCAAGCCGCGCGGCCAATTGGTCGATTTCGGGATTGACCCGGACACCCTCGACAATCAGTGACACCGGAACGTTTAAAGCCTCAGCCACCTTTGTCAGTGTTCTTACTGACGGCGTAAAGTCTCGCTTGAGTAGCTGGCTTACATAATGCTGATTTTTGCCGAGCCTTAGAGATAGCTGCCTCGGGTTAATTCCCTGAGCATCCATAAGGGTTTGCAGGTTTGAGCGCCAGTCCTCAGCCATGATGCGAGCATACTTATTAGCAAAAAAATTGCATCGAGTATTATTGCTTCCCTTGACATGCAAGCATTTCTGCTTTCTTATAGTGGGCATGACTGATTTCTATAGCCCCCAAAAACTGCACGCCGAAATAGAAGCGTTTTGCGCCAAGCACAAAATGAACGCCTCAACATTTGGCAAGCTGGCGCTGAAAAATTCGTCTTTGGCGTCCAGACTTAAGAACGGGAACAACCTCACCCTTAAGTCCATTAATCGTGTGTACCGCTTTATGGCGGAATACGAGCAGGGCGAGCGAAAAGGGGATGGGGGAACGAGCTGTGATGCGGCGTAACCTCGTTCCCCCTCATGCGCGCAAGAGACAGCCGCGCATATTCACCCGTCAATGCCTCAACGCGCTGGCACGCGAAAAGGCTGACGTAACTCAAACAAACATCCCTGATTGGTCGGTGAATAATTCCTCCCCGCCGACCACAAACTGGCCGGGGATGGCTTGCAAGCTAAACAAAGCTGTTCCCGGCCTTCTTTCTTCCGATCCGTGACGTTTCCAAGGCGTTCGCTCCCTTCGATGCTGAATGTAGATCGAGGGGAATCCGGAATGTCGAATTTATTGTCCAAACACAAAAGAGACCGGAAAATGAGTGCAGCAACCCTAACCGAAGCCGACAGAATGAAAGCCCTTATCCGGGCGATTGGCCGCCCGCCGACAGGGGGCGAACATGTTGCGTTTCAAATCAAGCGTGCTTCACGGCGCTTAACTGACTATCTCACCAAGAACAATCGGCGTGGCCTCTCTGAGCGCACGGCTAGAGATTATTGGTACGGTTATAGACCGATCATCCCAACTCATCACATGGAAGCTGCTGAAGCGCTGTTACAAGCGCCGGCAGTTAAGGCTGCCCGCAATGAATTCAAAGAACTTGAAGACGAGATCCGGAAGCTCGAATCCGCTTCTGTGGCGGACCCGGACTTTTATAGCCCGCATCTTACTGGCCTGCGCGCAATGGCACGCCTTGCGGCTCTCATTGCGCCATGGGCAGCAGAAGGTGAGGGCGAATAATGACCGCCCCAACCTTCATAAAAGACCCGGTCGGTAACGCACTTCATTTTGTGCATGCGTGCTGTGTCTGCGGGGCTTGGGGCTCATTTGGCTACGGGGTGAATTTAAGAGCAGCGCAGGAAAAGAAAGATGTTCGCCTTGCGGGCAAATGGTTCTGTGCTGCTCATAAAGCGGAGGCGTTTGCATGAACCTCCAAGCCCCTACGAAAGCCTCTGTCGATGGCGTGTCGTACACGCTGCCCTATCCGCCTTCAGCAAATGGTCTTTACGCCAACAGAAAGACCCGCAAGCCGGGCCAAAAGGGCAGGGTCAAAACAGACAAATATCTAAGCTGGCAGGATGCGGCAGGAAAGGAAATCCTTGCGCAGGGGAAAAGGTGTCTTCCGGGAACCGTAATTGTTTTTGTCGAAGCAAGGCCCCCTGACAAGCGGCCTCGCGATATCGACAACCTCGGCAAGGCTTGCCTCGATCTACTTGTCTGGATGGGTGTCATTGAAGACGACAAGAGCAAGCACGTCAGACAGCTTGTCATGACATGGGGCCACGGTGCACCCGGTGTCACCGTCAGCATTTGGAGCACGAACTCCGTGCGCCCACCAGAAGACGACTTCCAGACAATTGGCGCGGCGGCAAATCGTGTCGTGGAAAAAATAAAGGGCGCGTGAAGCGTCGCGCCCTTATTGCTTAAGAAAGGAAAACAAGATGTACCACCAAACCCGTTCTTACTTTCTAGCTGGTCAACCAATACACGTTTCCAAGCTGAAATACAAGGACTCTGACGACGCAGCCGAGGCGCGTTATCTCCGGGGCGTGATCCGGAAAATCAAGAAAGACCAGCTTACAAAAACGCAGAGTATAGTGTTGATGTTATTGTTTAACCTGCATTGGAAGCACAAGCGGGCGGCAGGCACAATCGCGCCAACAACGGCAGTGCTGGCGAAGCGGGCTGACTGCTCGGTCCGAACAGTCAAAACCGCTCTGGACACGTTCCGCAAAAGCGGCATTCTTACGGTCAAGAAATACGGCAAAGGCGGGCGGCGGGCCACGGTCTACACGTTTTCGACCGACGCGCTCTGCGCCGTATATGCGCCGACAAAAGCGGTCACAATCCCCGGTGAACTTGGCTATCATGGGGGTGTTTCACAGAGCAAACCGGCCCGTGAAAACCGTGCAAAAATTGCACGCGAATATATAGGTATATACACAAACGGTGATTTCGTCGCCGAGCCGAGCGGCGAAGACTGGTGGAAATCAGTTGTTCAGAGCTTGGACAACCTCCCTCACTATCCTCAATCAGAAGAAGAATTTGGGTTTGATGCGTTGCCCTATGGGGAGGTCTGCCATGCGTAGCAGCCTCCGTCCTCATCAAGTAAAGGCTATCCAGTCCCTTCGATCTTCTCTTGCTAGGGGGAAGCGCAGACCCATGCTGCAAGCCCCAACAGGTTTTGGGAAGACAATCCTAGCCGCTGCCATCGTTGACGGGGCTCTCAAAAAGAACAATCGGGTTTTGTTCACCGTTCCGTCCATCTCGCTCATTGACCAAACCGTTGAGTCTTTTGAGCGTGAGGGGATTACCGATGTTGGTGTAATCCAAGCTGACCATCCCATGACCGACGCCAGCCAGCCTGTACAGGTCGCCAGCGTTCAGACGTTGCAGAACAGGTTTATTCCTGATGCTGAGATTGTCGTGATTGATGAGGCGCACCGCTGGTTCAACTTCCATACCGATTGGTTCAAGCAGCCGGCATGGGCGCATATTCCGTTTGTCGGACTGAGCGCAACGCCATGGACCAAGGGGCTTGGGAAATACTACGACGATCTGATTATTGCAGCGACCACGCAGGATTTGATTGACAAGGGCTACCTGTCGAAGTTCGAGGTGTTTGCCCCGTCCCATCCTGATCTGACTGGCATCAAGACCGTTGCAGGCGATTATCACGAAGGTCAATTGTCGGAAGCGATGCAGGAAGGTGCGCTTGTCGCCGATGTCGTTGAGACGTGGCTGAAACTTGGCCGTAACGAACCGACGCTTTGTTTTGGCGTTGATCGAGCGCATGCAAAGGCTCTGCGGGCAGCGTTTGAAAGTGTAGGTGTTGCGGTCGAATACATCGACGCAACGACACCTATCAGCGAGCGCGAAGAAATCCGTGAGCGGTTCAAGACCGGCGAAACCAAGATTGTCTGCAATGTCGGTGTGCTGACAACCGGCGTTGATTGGGATGTGCGGTGCTTGATCCTGGCCCGCCCGACAAAAAGCGAAATCCTATTCACGCAAATCATTGGCCGCGCGCTTCGCACGGCTGAGGGCAAGGACGTTGCGCGTATCCTAGACCATTCGGACACACATTTGCGCCTTGGCATGGTGACGGACATTCACAAGACGACATTGTGTGACGGCGCGCAAAGGCGATCTTCCGGTGCCCGGGATGCAGTAACGCCTTTGCCGAAGGAATGCCCAAAATGCTCGTTTCTAAAGCCTGTCCGCGTTCATGAATGCCCGCATTGCGGGTTTAAGCCGGAGCGGGTGAGTGAAGTTGAGACGCTGGACGGTGAATTGTTTGCGTTTGCCGGCGCATCGAACGGCAAAAAGCCAGAGCCGACACTTGCGGAAAAAGAAGATTTTTATCGGCAGCTGCTTGGCTATTGCCACAAGCGGGGCCTGAGACAGGGTTACGCAGATCACAAGTTCAAAGCGCGGTTTGACCATTGGCCGCACAAGAAACACGGGCTGACACCGATCCAGCCGAGGGCCGAGGTCTACAACTGGATCAAGCATTGCAACATTAAGTTTGCAAAATCGAAAAAGAGGAATGCGGCATGAGCGAACTAACCGAACGTTGCCGGGGGCGCTGGCACGATCTTTTGTCAACGAGCGGTGTAGAGTCTCAGTTTTTGAGCGGCAAACATGGCCCTTGTCCATTTTGCGGCGGTAAGGATCGATATCGGTTTTCTAACCGGGAAGGGGCTGGCACGTTTTTTTGCAGTCAATGCGGTCATGGTGATGGCGTTGAATTTTTACAAAGGTTTAAAGGCTGGGATTTCAGACAGACCGCAACGCATCTTGAATCAATCGTTGGTGGGGCGCGGCGTTCGTTTGAAAAGTCAAAGATTGATCGCACCCAAGTTCGCGAATGGATGCAAACCATATGGACCGGCGGCAAGCCGATTGACCGATATGACCCGGTCGGAAAGTACTTGGAAAGCCGGGCCATTGTGCTCGATGAATACCCGAAAACACTTCGGTACGCCGAGCGCTGCCGGTATGAGAAGGGCGTTTATCACCCGGCTATGTTGGCCATTTTTCAGGGTGTAGACGACAAGGCCGGTCAGCTCCACCGAACGTTTCTGGATTTTGGCGGCAACAAGGCGAATGTTGAAAAACCGAAACAGTTTATGCCCCTGCCGTTTCCCGATGGCGGTGCGGTTCGTCTGTTTGAGCATTCCGGAGCACTCGGCATTGCTGAGGGGATTGAAACGGCTCTATCGACATTCATTCTGACAGGTGTTCCAACATGGGCGGCTCTGGACACGGCCCGTCTGATGAAATTTGAGCCCCCCGAAGATGTTAAAGAGCTGCACATTTTTGCTGACAATGATGCGCATTACGCAGGTCAATCCTACGCAATGAACCTTGCGGCTCGGCTTTCTCACAAACGCAGTGAAATTGACGTTTGTGTATCGATCCCGGATCGGATCGGCGCGGACTGGAATGATGTCTTGATGCAAAAACGAGACATTAAGGCCGCTTAAGCCCCGCCCTGGCAGGCGGACACCACCAACCCCCGTGACTGGCAGCATGGAGACAACAAAATGGGATACATCGTCAAAACCAAAGGCAAAGAGCTGACGTTTGATCAGGTCTGCGAGCAATTCAACATCCCGGCAGAGGTTTTGAAATGGCGGCTGACAAAGGGCTGGACCAATCAGCAGCTTCTCAGAACGCCGACAAAGCTGGTTCGTTTCAAGGGCAAGTCCTGGACGTTTCAGATGCTTGCAGAGCACAGCGGCCTGAGCAAGGACATGATCATCCGGCGTTACGACAACGGTTTGCGCGGCGATGACCTGATCAAAGATCCGGATTTTGTACTCGGCAAGAAATCGGAAATTGACAACGGTCAAGTCGCCGAGGAAGTCACCCGCGCCAGAATGGCTGCGGACTGCCAAGAGCACCTTCACCGCCTGCGTTTCTATCACCCAGAACGCGACCCCGCCCGCAGACCGAAGCAAAGCGATCTCCCATCGGCAGCAGGCCGCATCAATGCCGGGCGTTTGATATCGGCGTCCAGTCCCGGCGTCAGGCAGTACAGCCGGATGTAACTTTCAAGGACCAAGAGACATGAACGAGACAGCCAAACCGCATCTGAAAGTGTCGAAAGACATTCCGGCACCCTCACTTGAGCAACTGGAAGAGGAACTAAAGATAGCGGTGGACACCAATCAGGCGTCCCACCTTGAGCGTGAGGATTACGAGAAGATCGCGGCAGACATTGCGGACTGTGAGGAAACGATAGCGATGTATGACCGTGGTTTGGCCGGTGAGAAGGAAATTATTGATGGGTAGACTTCGCAAAGAGGGTGAGCGCTATGCCTGTGGCAAACGCAAACCAAACCAGTCAGCCGACGCAGGAGATACGGTTGCCCTTCGAAACCGCGTCATTGACCTGATGTCGAAAGCCCGCAAGCTTGGCACGGTGCAAGATATGCTCTGGGTCCACAAGAAGATCAATTCGGACCAATTTGGGGCCGCAATTTGGTATGACGAGCAGAGGCACGCGTATCAAAAGGCCGTAGGATCGCCAGGGAGAGCCCGTGAGAGCGTTTCAGGCGTTTTGAGTGGCATGACACCAGAAGAGGCTGAAAAACGCGTCAGTGGCTTAGTACGGCGCTTTGACGCATTGCTGGATTTGTTGAGTGATGACCAAAAAAGGGCGCTGCGGGTAATTGAGGATCAGGTTTTTGACTTCCGAGAATTGCCAACCCTCGTCAAAGCCTTGAACGTTATTCACAGTTACCGTATGAGCGGCAATAGAAAACGGGCGTGATTGTTGACAAAACCTCAAGTTCGGATATATTTCTGAAATGTAGTTTGCGATACTACGTTCTTCACTGGTTAGAAACCCATCGGCCCCCACACCGGTGGGTTTTTTCGTTTGGAGTATCGTCATGCCCGATCTCAGCTTGAGCTTGTCGATCGGTGGGGCAAAGACCGCTTTGCAAGGGTCGCCGGGCACTTTGACGATTGGCAATGACGGGACGAATTTCGGGTTTTCTCAAGGGGCGTACGGGGCTGTTACACCAACCAGCATCGGTGGACTTGCCGTCAATGCTATGGCGGTTGATCAATCTGATTTGTTCGTCATTCAGTTTGCGGGCAATGCGCAGATTTCAGGCGTTTCAAGCATCGGAATTATCTTTCCAGGGTATGTCCCAACCCTTTATGCGATCAATTGGAACGGCGCGAATACACGGTATCAGGCGACATTTGCAGGGTTGAC
>JAAUXX010006881.1_pt1 | contig 18538 bp, 14 predicted proteins | sample 7278111 | NCBI WGS metagenome assembly JAAUXX01 (sample SAMN14350116, study PRJNA611818) | marine sediment metagenome | isolation source: surface marine sediment (1.8m) | place: French Polynesia: Moorea | collected 2018-08
CTCTCCAGCCGGGCAACTTCGTCATCGTCGACGTACTTGCCGATCTCGCGGCGAAACTGTTCCATGCTCTTGTAGGGCCGGTACTCCTCGAACTCGTGGATCATCTTCGGGCTCATGCCCGGGATCGTCGCGAAATCGTCTTCGCTGGCCGCGTTCAGGTTCATCGGGATGAAAACATACTGTTCGAGCCGGGCCACTTCGTCCTCGTCGACATACTTGCCGATCTCGCGCCGGAACTGTTCGAGCGATGTGTAAGGCCGATATTCCTCGAACTCGTGGGCCATGCGCTTGCTCATGCCCGGGATCAGCATGATCTCCGCTTCCGACGCCGAATTGAGGTCGATCTGCCGGAAGAGTGCGCCGTAAACCGCTTCGCGTTCGGAATCATCCAGCGAGCCACTCAGACGCTCGTCGAACGCACGGGCGGAAAGGTACGGCCGGCCCTCGATGATCTGATCGGCGATAGTCTCGGTAACGCCAGGCAGGGCCTTGAGCGCATCCGAATCCGCGAGATTCGGGTCGAGGAGACCTTCGTTGCTGCCGACCTGCGCGAAGGCAGGTAGCGAAATCGTAGTGAACAGGATCAGGATGGCTGTGCGTGCGAGCATTGATGGTCTCCGGAATGGTCGATCGCCGGTGCTCCGGCGAACGCGAATTGTAAGGATTTCGTGCGACAAATCGAGGTTCTTTCCGGTTTTGCGTGACGCTCGTTCGTGCAGCCCGACATGCCTCGATCGAATACCCGCCCGCCGTCAAGACGCGTTCGGCATAAGGCGCTATCGATACCGGAACAGAGGGTTACAAAAAGTTCCCCCCGCTTCGGCATATCCCGACGATCCATAGCGTTATCGTCTTGGGCCTCTCGCCGGGCCTTGGCTACGCTTAGCGCGTACTGATTTACAACAGCCGAGATGTTTGGGCTTTCTGACAATTCAGCCCGACTGTTGTGAAACAGCAACTCCAGACCAGGCCGCTCCTGCCTTAGGGGCATAGAAACAGGGGGAATACGATGTCATCTCGCAGATGTACGAGAGGGTTAGTCGTGTGCCTGGCGACTGTGGCGACACTGACCGTCAGTGGCGCATACGCTCAACAAGGCACACTCGAAGAAGACACGCTCGAAGAAATTACCGTGACGGGTTCGCGCATCAAGCGCGACACGTTCTCGAGTTCGACGCCGGTCAGCGTCATTGACGATTTCGAAATATCCGCAACCGGCACGACCAACATTGGCGACCTGATGCAGACCGTGCCGCAGGCCATTTCTACCTTCAACAACGCGAACTCCGCTTTTTTCACGACCTTCTCGGGCCTTAACCTGACGGACCTGCGCTTTCTCGGTCCCGAACGGACGCTCGTGCTCGTCAACGGTCGCCGCTTCGTCTCCGGTGCGCCGCCGGGCGGTGGTTACGGCGTGGATCTAAACTCGATCCCGGCAGGCATCATCGAGCGTATCGAAGTTCTGACAGGCGGTGCATCGGCGGTCTATGGATCGGATGCGATCGCCGGCGTCGTCAATATCATCACGAAAAGGGATTTCGAAGGCCTCCTGATATCGGGCCAGGTCGGTGCGTCAGCCGAAGGTGACAAGGAACGACAGGACATTACGGCGACGTTTGGCGGTCAGTTCGGGGATGGTGGCTATGGCGTGTTCTCGGTCGGCTACTCAAACGACGAGCCGCTTCGGTCCCGCGAGCGAAGCTTCTCGGCGTTCGACGAGGTGTATGCCGACCTGGACGGCGACGGCTTCGGCGAAACGAGCGTGTGGCTCGGTTCGAGCTTCCCGCCGCAGGGACGTCTGAACCCGCCGGGTCCCGGAGACCAGTTCAACGGCGACGGCACCGTGTTCCAGGATCCGAGCAATGCTGATGGACCGTTCGGCACGCCGGACGTGTCGGACCGCTTCAACCGGGCTGCCTTCCGCACGATCTACAACCCGGTCGAGCGTTACTTTGCGGCTGCGAACGGCTCTTACCCGCTGAGCGACCGGACCGAGGTGTTCACAGAGATCAACTGGTCGACTGTGCGGACGGACTCCGAAATCGAGCCGTTTGCGCTGTCGATCAATGACGACATCTTCCAGTTCAGTCGCGGCGGTAACTTCGGCTTCGATGTCGCGACCTATCCGCAGATTCCCGATCTCTTGCGCACCAATCTGCTGAATGCCGGCGTTACCAATACGAACCAGCTCGGCACGAGTGGATGGGTCCGGCGTCTTCGTGAGTTCGGGCCACGCGCGTCCGATATCGACCGGACGACCTCACGAGCGCTCATCGGCTTTAGCGTCGAAATGTCGCAGAACTGGGACGCCGAGGTGTACGCGAGCTACGGCCGCACCGAGCAAAACCAGGAGAACACGGGGCAGATCAATACGGAGCGTGCCGCGCTGGCGCTCGACGTCGAAGTCGGGCCGGACGGCAATCTTCGCTGCGTCAACGAGATTGCTCGTATCAATGGCTGCGTGCCGTTCAATCCGTTCGGCGAGAACACGATCACGGCCGGCGCCGTCCGCTACCTGCAGGCGCCCGGTAACCTGAAAACGGTGGTTGAGCAACGCATCATCCATGCTGGCGTGTCGGGAACGACGCCGCTCGAGCTGCCCGGCGGTGCGGTTGCATTGGCTGGTGGCCTCGAGTACCGCGAGGAGGCGGGCGCCGAGATCAACCCGGGCTTCAACCAGACGGGTGTTGGCGGCGGCAATGCCACGGCTCCGACGAATGGGGAGTTCGACGTCTCGGAAGTGTATGCCGAGGTGTCGGCACCCGTGCTGACGCGGCTCACGCTCGACGCCGCCCTTCGCGTAGGTGACTACTCGACGGTTGGCGCGCAGACGACCTGGAAAGTCGGCTTCGACGCGCCCGTTCTCGATCAACTGCGCTTCCGTGGTTCCTATTCGGAGTCGGTTCGCGCGCCGAACATATCCGAGTTGTTTGCGGGTGCCGGCGAAACCTTCGCCAATGTCCAGGATCCCTGCGACGGCCTGACGAACGCTACGACCGGGGACGTCGCCGACAACTGCCGTTCCATTCAGGTCATTCAGGATCGTATCGACGCCACGGGCTCCTTCACGCTGACGCAGGAAGAGCTGCAGAGTACGGGCGGCTTCATTGGCGGCAATCCGAACGTCAATGAGGAAACGGCCGAGTCGTACACGGTCGGTGTCATCTGGCAGCCTGGCGGTTTCGCCGATGGCCTGTCCATTGCGCTCGACTATTACAACATCACGATCGATGACGGCATCGCGACGACGACGCGCAACACGGTACTCGAGCGCTGCTACAACGTTTCGCCGTCCGAGTTCGATTCGACCTGCGGTCAGGGCATCATTGCCGGCGGCCGCGCACGTCGCGACCTCAGGCCCGGCGCCGGTGCGCTCACGGGTGTGGATTCGTTCGAGTCGAACGAGAATCGCTTCGAGACCGAAGGCCTCGACATCGAGCTTCGCTATACGCGAGATCTCGGGCCGGGCACGTTCGACGGTTCGCTCGTCTGGAATCAGCTCCTCACCTGGGACGAGATCGGTATTGTCTCCGGCGACGTCGATGACAACAAAGGTGAGATCCTGACACCCGACGCGCGAGCGCTGGCGAACCTGCGTTATTTCGTCAATGACTGGTCGCTGAACTGGCGCATGCGCTACTGGAGTGAAGCCAAGGACTCGAATACACCGGAGCTTCAGAACGAAAACTCCTGCATCTGTGCGAACGGACTTGCACCGAGCGTCAACGAAGTAGGGGCGTACGTCTACCACGACTTCTCGGTTGGCTGGGCGACGGGGCCGTTCAGCGTGCGAGCCGGCATCAACAATGCGTTCGACAAGAGCCCGCCGAAGCTGCCGCAGGTCACGCAGTTTGGCAACACGGGTACGAACACGGTTGCCGAGGCCTACGACACGATCGGTGCGGCCTGGTACCTGCAGTTCACGTACAACTCGGGCACCTGAAACGCAAGGTCACGATGACCTGTCCGGGGCCGCCTCGACCGAGGTGGCCCCTTTTTTCGGCTTACTTGATGCTTTCCGGCGCGAGTTCGCGGAGCTGCGATTCGAGATAGGACTTGAGTTTGTTGAGGTCGGCCTGGCGGCTGTGCGTCATCGAACTGATCGCGATGCCTTCCATAAGATGCTGGACAAGGCTCAGCGCAAGGTCAAAGGCCTCCTTGTCCGACTGCCACTCGGGAAACACCTCTTGCGCTGTCTTGTACCACTCATCGTCGAATGACTTCTGCGCGGGCCTCAAGATCTTTCGGAGTTCCTTGTCCGTTCGCGCTGCAACCGACAGTTCGAAGAATGCGACGAAGATCGGATGCGTCGCGTGCTGCCAGTAGGCTTCCGTTGCGGTCTTGATGCGGTCGGCGCCGTCGGGGATCGACGTCACTGACGTTCGAAATGCCCGCAAACGGCGTTCGTGCAGATAGTCGACGGCCGCGCGGATGATGTCGAGCTTCGATGGAAAGTGGTGCAAGGTCGCACCGCGGGACAGGCCGGCACGCTCGGCAATTTTCATCGTCGTGGTGCGGGAGTATCCGAGCTCGACAATGCAGCGCACGGCAGCGCTCAGGATCTGGTCCCGCGTCGCGGCGCTTTTCTGCGCCTGCCAGCCCTGTTCGCCGGGCCCGCTCGGTTTTGCACTGCGCTTCGCCAATGTGCTTCTCCGCTGGATCAAGCCCGCTTAGGGTGAACGAAGCCGCCGCAAAAAACAATCACCCGTGATTGAAACAGTCAGGACTGCTTGTTAGCATCCCGCGACAGTCAAGCGCGGAGAGTGACATGGCAGGCAGGGTAGCGGGAAAGATCGCGATCGTAACGGGCGGCACGAAAGGGCTCGGCAAAGCTGACGCCGAGGCGCTCGCGCGAGAAGGTGCGACCGTCGTCATCACCGATATCGACGAGGCCGGCGAGGTGGTTGCGAAGGAAATTGCCGACGCTACCGGGGGTACGGTCGCCTTCAAGCGGCAGGACGTATCCAGTGAGCAACGCTGGACTGAAATCGTCGATGAGGTCGAAAAGGAATTCGGCGGCGTCGACGTGCTCGTCAACAATGCCGGTATCGTCATCGTCGGTACGCCCGAGCAGACCTCGCTAGAGGACTTCCGCAAACAGAACGCTGTAATGAACGAGGGCGTGTTCTTGGGCTGCAAGGCTGTCATGCCCGCAATGCGCCGGCGTGGCGGCGGTTCGATCATCAACATGTCGTCGATCGCATCGCACGTCGGTTACCCGGTCTTCTTCGCTTACTCCGCCGCCAAGGGCGCAGTGCGCGCGATGACCAAGGCGCTGGCCGTTACCTGCCAGATGAACAAAGACAACATACGCGTGAACTCCGTACACCCTGGCGCGATCGCGACGCCGATGGTTCATACCGTGAACGCAGAGCTCGGCATGCCGGCGCCGGATCCGGACGCCACCGATGAAGGTGCAGGCGTAGGACGTCCCGAAGACGTTGCTCACATGGTTGTGTATCTCGCGAGCGATGAGTCGCGTTTCATCAACGGTGCAGAGCTCGTCATCGACAACGCGATGTCCGTCAACCCGATGTAGTCGGGGAGGGCTTACTCCTCGGGGCCGACCGTTACCGTGATGCCATCCAGTGCCGGGACGAGTTCGATCTGGCAGGACAGTCTCGAGTTCGGCTGCCGGTTTTCGAGCGAGTCAAGCAATTCCTCCTCGTCGTCCTCCATGGCCGGGAGCCTGGCAAACCACTCCGGGGCTACGTAGACGTGACAGGTCGCGCAGGAGCAGAGTCCGCCGCAGATGGCCTCGACGCTGTCGTCGAGATCGCGAATGGCTTCCATCAGTTTCAGGCCTTCATCGCCGTCCACCTGCTGGGCGTTACCGGCGCGATCGGTCAGTAAAATCTTCATCGGATTGCCGTCCTCAATTCAAACCTGCCCGGACTATACCTCAAAAACAAACAGTCATGACTGTTTATTTTGCTGTGAGCGGGGCGTATACTGATCCGAAATCGTGCAATGACGGGAGTAGCAGCATGGATCTGGGTCTCAAGGGCAAGCGTGCCATCATCACCGGCGCATCCCGTGGCATTGGCCGCGCGATTGCCGAAACGCTCGCACAGGAAGGCGTCAGCGTCGCGATTTGTGCGCGTGACGGCGAGGCCGTTGCCGAGGCTGTCGAGGCGATCAACGCGGCAGGCGGCAAGGCGATCGGCGGCGCCTGCAACGTCAAGGATGCCGACGAGTACAAAGCCTGGCTCGAAAAGACCGTCGACCAACTCGGCGGTCTCGATATCTTCGTACCGAACGTCAGCGGCGGCGGCGGCATGGACTCGGAGAAGAACTGGTGGCGCTGCTTTGAGATCGACGTGCTGCACACGGTGCGCGGCTGCGAGACGCTGCTGCCGGCGCTGAAGGAATCCGGGGACGGCGCCATCATCGTGATCGGTTCGACGAACGCGGTCGATTACTTCGGCGGCCCGATGGCTTACAACGCGATGAAGGCGGCGCTCGTCAACTACGGCAGCCAGCTTTCCCAGTTCGTTCGCGGCGAAGGCGTTCGCGTAAACACGGTCTCGCCCGGGCCGATTTACTTCGAGGGCGGCGCCTGGGAAATGATCAAGGGGACGATGCCGAAGTTCTACGAGAGCACTGTACGCAAGATTCCCGCCGGGCGTATGGGCTCGCCCGAGGAAGTGGCACGGGTCGTGACGTTCCTGGCGAGTCCTGCAGCGAGTCTCGTCACCGGTACGAACCTGATCGCCGACAACGGTTACACGAAGCGCGTCCAACTCTGATCGCATGTCCGCGCGTCGCGACATTCTCCTCATCTGTGGCGGCAAGTACCACGATATGGATTTTGTTCGCCTGGAGTTGCTCAAACTCCTGGCCGAGGACGAACGCAACCGCGTCACGGTCCGCGAGGACTACGCCGATACGGCAGCCATCGAGAGCGCGGACGCCCTGATTACCTACACCTGCGAGGTCCTTCCGGAGGATGCCGGGCAGGACGCACTCGCGGCCTTCCTCGGAGAGGGCAAGCGCTGGTTTGCGCTCCATGGAACCAACTCCCGGCTCAAGTACGTCAAAGGCAAAGGCTGGACCGCGCCAGAGGATGCACCACGGTTCATGGAAATGCTCGGCAGCCAGTTCGTCGCGCACCCTCCGATCCAGCCCTTCACGGTCAGCCGCAGTTCCGACCACCCGCTCGTCGCCGGCATCGAACCCTTCGAAGCGGATGATGAAATCTACCTCTGTCGTTTTATTGGTGAGCACGAACGCCTGCTCGAGACGCGGTTCAGCGGCGAGGCCGAGGGATTCGAGGCCAGCGACTGGCGGGCCAATGACGTCGTCCCGATCATGTATCTCAAGCAGTCGGGCAACGGGGAGGTTCTGTACCTCAATCTTGGTCATGCACGCGGCCGCTACGACATGCAGCCGATCATGGACGAGTATCCCGAGATCGAACGCGGCAGCTGGAAGGAACCGCAGTTCTACGAGTTACTGCGACGCGGCATACGCTGGTCGCTTGACGATGCGCTGGAGCGCGCCGCATGAGCACGAACGCAAACGACACGACAGGCGGGACACCGCTCGACAAGGCACCCGATCCCGAGCTCGGCGACGGCATCATCGCGAAAGAGCGCTACACCGATGCCGCCTTCATGCAGAAGGAGTGGGAGAATATCTGGACCCGGGTCTGGCTGGTCGGCTGCCTGGAGCGCGACCTCGACGAGCCCGGCGCCTATTGCGCAACCGAAATAGGCGCAGAATCGATCCTGCTCGTTCGCCAGAAAGACATGAGCATCAAGGCGTTTTACAACGTCTGCCAGCATCGCGGAAACCGCCTGCGCGATCGCGGCCTCGGCATCGCCGACACGTTCAAGTGCGCCTATCATCACTGGGAGTACAAGCTCGACGGTTCCTTCGAGAACATTCCCGATCTCGACACGTTCCCGCAGGGCAGCCCGTGTTCCGGTCTCGAAGAGGTGCCGTGCGAAGTCTGGAACGGATGGGTCTGGTTCAGCCTCAACCCCGACGTCGAGCCGCTGGCCGACTATCTCAACGTGATCCCGCAACACCTTGTGCCCTACAACATGGAGCGCATGGCGATGACGCGTGACATCACGGTCGAGTGGGACTGCAACTGGAAGGCATCGGTGGACGCGTTCAACGAGTCCTATCACGTGCAGGGCATCCATCCGCAGCTCCTGTGGCATCTCGACGATCTCAACCTGCAGATCGACTGCTACGACAAGCACAATCGCTACCTGATCAAATTCGCGACCTTGAGTCCGCGCGTCAAGGTGCCGCCCGCGATCCCCGAGGGCATCAAGGCCGTCATGAAGCAGGCGGGAATGGATCCCGCCGACTACGACGGCCGTGTGAACGAGATTCGCGAGGATGTACAGCGCTACAAGCGCGAGCACGGGCACGAGCAGGGAAGGGATTACTCGGCGCTGCACGATGCACAGCTGACCGACGACTACCACTACATGATCTTCCCGAACGTGACGCTCAACGTGCACGCCGACGATTACTGGCTGTTCAGGCAGCGCCCGCACCCGACCGATCCGAACAAGATGTTCTTCGATATCTGGACGTTCGAACTCGTGCCTGACGGCGACGAGTGGCCCGAGCGGCCCGAGCACAAGCAGTTCAGGCACGGTGAGAAGAGCATTGGACTCGTGCTCGACCAGGATGCGCATAACCTGCCGGGCGTGCAGGCCGGAATGAACAGCCGCGGTTTCCGCGGGCTCTGGCTCGGCAACCAGGAACTCAGGATTCGCCACTTTCACAAAACGATCGATGATTACATTTACGGGGCGGGCAACAAACCCGACGGCGCGCTGTGAGGATTTCGAGTGATTAATCAAGACAGGGACGCGCTACTGGGCGCGTATCGGCGGATGAAGACGATCCGCGAATTCGAGGAGCGGCTGCATCTCGAGATCCAGCAAGGGCAGATCGCGGGCTTCACGCATCTTTACTCGGGCCAGGAGGCCGTTGCCGTGGGCGTCTGCGATCACCTGTCGGACGAGGATCTCATCGCGAGTACGCATCGCGGCCATGGGCATTGCATCGCGAAGGGCTGCGACGTCATCGGCATGATGAAGGAGATCTATGGTCGGGCCGACGGGCTGTGCAAGGGTAAGGGCGGATCGATGCACATCGCCGACTTCGACAAAGGCATGCTCGGTGCGAACGCCATCGTCGGCGGCGGGCCACCGCTCGCGACGGGTGCGGCCATTGCGACGAAGAATGCGGGGAAGGGTAACGTGACGGTGTCTTTCGGCGGCGACGGCAGCTGCAACCAGGGAACCGTATTCGAAGCAATGAACCTCGCCGTCGTGCTGAAGCTTCCAACCATCTTCGTTTTCGAAGACAACGGTTACAGCGAGCATACGGGCGCATCCTATGCCGTGGGCAGCAAGGACATCGCGGGCCGCAGTAGAGGGTTCGGTATGCCGGCCGCAAAGGTCAACGGCGACGACTACTTCGATGTGTACGAAGCCATGGGCAACGCGGTCGAACGAGCGCGAAGCGGGGGTGGGCCGAGCGCGCTCGAATGCACGACGACACGTTTCTTCGGTCATTTCGAAGGCGACCCGCAGCGCTACCGCGCCAAGGGCGAAGTCGAGGATCATCGCGAGAACCGTGACTGCCTGAAGGTTTTCGAGGCTCGCGTCACCCGCGAGGGCTGGCTCGCGGCCGACGATCTCCGGGTCGTCGACGCCAGCGTGCTGGAGTTGATCGACCGGGCAGTCAGCGAGGCCCAGGCCGCGCCGCCGCCGGCGATGAGCGATCTCGTGACCGACGTCTACGTGAGCTACTAGGAGCGTTCGCATGGCAGAAACAACGTTCCGGCAAGCGCTCAACGACGCGCTTTTCGAGGAAATGCGCCGCGACGAACGTGTCATCATTCTTGGCGAGGACGTCTCGGGCGGCGCCGGCGGTACGGCCGGCGAGCGCGATGCGTCCGGCGGTATCTTCGGCGTCAGCAAGGGCCTGATCTTCGAGTTCGGCGAGGAGCGTGTGATCGATACGCCGATTTCCGAATCGGCAATCGTCGGCGCTGGCGCCGGGGCTGCACTTGCCGGGCTGCGGCCGATCTCCGAAATCATGTTCGCCGACTTCGTTGGCGTCTGCATGGACCAGATTTACAACCAGGCTGCGAAGTTTCGCTACATGTTCGGCGGCAAGGCGAGCTGTCCGCTCGTGATCCGCACCGCGATGGGCGCCGGCATGAATATGGGCGCACAGCACTCGCAGACGATCTACCCGATCCTGACCGGTGTACCCGGACTCAAGATCGTCGTGCCGTCGAACGCAGCCGACGCGAAGGGACTATTGAAGACCGCAATCCGCGACGACGACCCCGTTGTGTTCTTCGAACACAAGGCGCTGTACAACCGCAAGGGTGACGTTCCCGAAGGCGAGCACCTCGTGCCGTTCGGCGAGGCGGCAATGCCGCGCGAGGGCGACGATTGCACGGTCGTTGCAATCGGCCGCATGGTGATCTTTGCCGAGAAGGCGATCGACTCGCTGAAAGAAAGTGGCATCACCTGCGACCTCGTGGACCCGCGCACGCTGTCGCCACTCGATACGGAAACGATCTTCGAGAGCCTCGAGCACACCGGTCGGCTCGTCGTCGTCGACGAATCGCCACCACGTTGCAGCGTCGCGTCAGACATTGCCGGCATCGTGGCGTCGGAGGCATTCGACGCATTGAAAGCGCCCGTCAAGCTCGTGACCGCACCGCATGCGCCTGTCCCGTTCGCGCGCGAACTCGAGCGCGCGTACATGCCGGGGCCGGGCGACATCGCCAGGGCGATCGAGGAGGTCGTCCGTGGCTGACGCGCTGTACCCGATTACGGTGCCGAAGTGGGGCATCGAGATGCAGGAAGGCACGATCACGGGCTGGCAGGTTGCCGTGGGTGCGTCGGTCGAAAAGGGTGACGAACTCATCGACATCGAGACTGACAAGATCGTCAATACAATGGAGGCGCCGGTTTCCGGTGTCGTCTGCCGGCAGCTCGTTGATGAAGGCGAAACGCTCAAGGTCGGCGAACTGTTGGGCGTGATCGCCACGTCCGAGGCGTCCGATAGCGACATCGAGCAGTTCATTGCAGGCTTCAAACCGGCTGATGCCAGCTTTGGTATCGACGACGAGCCGAATGAGGAGGAGCAATCGTCCGCCAAGGTGGTGAGCATGGAGTCGCTGCCCGCGGCAACGTCGACCGAGGTACGTGTAAGCCCCGTTGCCCGACGCCTTGCCGAAAAGCTCGGCGTCGATCTCTCGCACGTACAGGGCACTGGGCGCAACGGCCGCATCTCGAAAGAGGACGTCGAACGGGCCGCCGCTGCTGCCGGCGGCAACGGGCCTGCGGGCACGGCGACACCGCTGAGCAGCCGGCGGCAGACGATTGCACGCCGACTGACCGAGGCGAAGCAATCGATACCGCACTACTACGTGACGCGCGCCATCGACATGAGCGCGGCGCTCGCGAAGAAAACCGACTCGGTGGGCGTCAACGCCATCATCATCAAGGCCGTTGCCGGCGCCATGTGCGAGCACCCGTTACTGAACAGCCACCTTGGCGACGATGGACTGCTCGCGCGCGACAGCGCCGACATCAACATGGCTGTCGACACCGACCAGGGTCTCGTAGCGCCGCTCATTCGTGCCGTCGATACGATGGACCTCGAAGCCCTGACGGCTGCATCCCGTGACCTCGCGCACCGTGCGAGGAACAACGCGCTCGACAAGGCCGACCTGGAGCCGGGCGGCTTCACGGTCTCCAACCTCGGGATCCTTGGCGTCGAGGAATTCACGGCGATTATCAACCCGCCGCAAACCGGCATTCTTGCCATTGGTGCCGTTACAGACACGCCGGTTGTCGAGGACGGCAGCGTCGTTGTGCGCCCGTTGATGCGCGTGACGCTGTCATCCGACCATCGTGTCGTCGACGGCGCCGATGCCGCACGATTCCTGGCGACACTCGCCGGGGCACTCGAGGAAAACTGAGTCCCAAGGAGCCGCGATGCGCACCGTACTGTCCGCTTTATGCCTGATCCTGTCTGCCAGTGCGTTGGCCGAGGGACACATCGGGGAACGTGCCTATCTCGAGAACTGCGCGCAGTGCCACGAGGGCGGCGTGGCCAAGGCTCCGCACAAGATGTTCCTCGAGATGATGGCGCCCGATGCCATTCATGCATCGATGATCGACGGCATCATGCAGGCGCAGGCGGCCAAGCTCAGCGATGAGGAACGCGTCGCCGTGGCCGAATACCTTGCAAAGGCGAGCCTTGCCGACTACCGCGCGCCCGCGCTGCCACCACGATGTAGCGATGACGAGGCAGCTTTCGATTTCGACGTGCCGCCGGCTTCCGCTGGCTGGGGCGTTGCGCTCGACAACAACCGCTACGTCACGGCCGAGGCCGCGGGTCTCGATGCCGACGCGATTCCGTCGCTCGAACTGAAGTGGGCCATCGCATTTCCAAACGCGCTGCGCGCTCGCTCCGAACCGGGCATTGCGGGCGGCGGCCTGTATGTCGGCAGCCAGGACGGAACGGTCTATGCGCTCAATGCGAAGACGGGTTGCCTGCGCTGGACGTTCCGGGCGACGGCCGAGGTTCGCACGGCTATCGTCGTCTCGCCCTGGGAAGCCGGCGACACGAGCGCAGAGCCGACCTTGTTCTTTGGCGATCTCCTGGCGCGCGCGTACGCGATCGATGCCGTGACGGGCGAACTCAAGTGGTCCGTCAAAGTCGACGATCACCCGAACGCGACAATGACGGGTACGCCCGTTCTCGCGGGGGACACCCTGCTCGTGCCGATCTCGTCGTTGGAGGTCACGTCGGCCGCGGATCCTGCCTACGCCTGCTGCACGTTCCAGGGAGCTGTCATGGCGCTGAACGCGTCAACCGGGGACGTGCTGTGGAAGCAGCAGACGGTGGACTCGCCGCCTGAGAAAGTCGGCGAGACCTCGGTCGGAACCGACATACTCGCGCCCTCGGGTGCACCCATCTGGAATACGCCCAGCGTCGATCTGGATGCGGGCATGCTGTACGTGGGCACTGGCGAGAATTACTCGAGCCCTGCTGAAGGCAACAGCGATGCCATCATCGCGATGGATCTTGAGACCGGCGAGAAGCAATGGGTATTCCAGGCAACCGCAGGCGATGCCTGGAACGTAGCCTGCATGATGCCCGACGCGCGACAGAACTGTCCGGAGGAAGACGGCCCCGACTACGACTTCGGCGCGAGTACGATGCTCGTCGACACCGAGAAGGGCCGGGTGCTCATCGCGGGCCAGAAGTCCGGTGAGGCTTTCGGTATCAATCCGGCCAACGGCGATCTCCTGTGGCGCAATCGCCTGGGCCGCGGCGGAATACAGGCCGGCATACACTTCGGCATGGCGGCGAAGGACGGCGTGGTGTTCATTCCGATTTCCGACTTCGACGACGGCCAGGAGCACGAGCTCCCGGCGAGGCCCGGCGTGTTCGCCATCGACGCGCTGACGGGCGAAGTGCTCTGGCATCGTCCGCACGAGGACGAGTGCGGTGATCGTGAGTTCTGCGACCCGGGCGTTTCCGCACCCGCGACCGTCACGGACGCCGCCGTTTTTGCGGGCGGCATGGACGGCCTGTTGCGCGCCTACGATCCGGAATCGGGCGAGGTGCTGTGGCGTTTCGACACGGCCCGCGACTTCACGGCGCTCGGCGATCAGACAGCTCGAGGCGGTTCGATCGGGGGCAGCGCGGGGCCGGTCATACGCGATGGTATGGTCTACCAGACCTCCGGATACGGAATCTATTTTCATATGCCAGGCAACGTCTTACTGGCATTTGCTCCAGCAAATTCCCGGGACTGAGAGGGGCCTTCCGAGGCACCGGATACGTCCGGATACAAAAAAAACAGTCTAGCTTGACTTTTTTTCGGGAATGGCGGAGCATGCTATCGAAGTCAATAAGCCAACGCGTAGGAGGGGGTCCATGCGCAATCTGAGATTCGCTGGTTTTTTGAGCGGCACGGCCACAGGCAGTTTGATCCTGACGGCACTTGCAACGTCCGCGATCATGTTGCCGGGAGTTGCCAGCGCCCAGCTCGAAGAAATTGTCGTCACTGCCAGCCGCCGCGGCGAAACCGAACTGCAGACGACGCCAGTCGCCATCTCGGTTGTTGATCAGGAAACGTTTGGCAAGCTGTTCGCATTCGATATTGGCGAGATCTCGCAGTTCGTGCCGAATTTCTCTGCAGCGACCGTCACAGGCTTCAATGCCGCATCCTTCGCAATGCGCGGCGCCGGTGAGACCGACATCATCGTGTATTTCGACCCGAAGGTCGGCGTTCTGGTCGACGACTTCGTCGTGCCGCATGTGCAGACCCAGCTACTCGAGCCATTCGATATCGAAGCGATCGAAGTGCTCCGCGGACCGCAAGGCACACTGTTCGGCAGGAATACAACGGCCGGTGCCGTGGTCATCCGGACGATCCGCCCGGAAATCGGCGCGACCAGTGTCGACGCGGCCGTGCAGGCCGGCTCGTTCGGCAACCAGCAGGTTCGCTTCTCGACGAACTTGCCGATGGGCGACCAGTGGGCCTTCCGCTTTGCCGGGATCTACCAGAAGTCCGACGGCTACTACAAAAACGGCAAGGTCGATTTTCCGAACGATACCTTCGGCGCCGGGATCGGCGATGCCGGTATGACGGATGGTTCGCCCGTTGCGGGCGACGGCAGGGACCTCGGTGGCAAGGACGTCCTGTCCATGCGCGCGAAGCTGCTCTGGGAACCCAACGAGGACATTACGCTGCTCGGACAATACGAGTTCATTCAGGACCGTAGCGCCCCGGTACCGGTCGTCAACGAAACGCCGGCGGCCGCCGGGCAGATCGCCACGATCCTGGGTTTTCCGGGCGTTGAAACAGGCGACCCGATCGATCAGGCGGGTATTCACAGCAGCAGCGTGGTCAATCTCGACGGCGACCAGAAGCTCGATGTCAACGGGCTGTATCTGAACCTGGAGTGGGCGCTGGGCAACAATACGCTGTACGCCAATCTCGGGCGGCGGGATCAGGAGTCGCGTTTGCCGAATGAATACCTCGGCACGCCCTACGAGAGCTTCTTTGCGGCCACGCGAGACGACGATCGCGAGACGACACAGTTCGAAGTTCGTGTTGCGTCGAATGCCGGGGAGCGATTCAACTGGGTGGTCGGCGGCTTTTACCAGCAGAACGATGCCGAATTCTGCGTGCTGCAGCAGCTCGGATTGACCGAGTTCTTTGGCTCTGCGGTACCGGGCATTTTGGACAACCAAAACCCGCTCTTGATCTGTAATCGCCAGGACGCGACGGCGATGGCGGTATTCGCGGACGTATCCTACGCGTTTACCGATAAGTTCACGCTGAGCGTCGGCGGCCGCTACACGGATGAGGAGAAAGACTTCATCGCACGTGAAGGCCTGCCGACCCAGGTCATCTTCCCGGGCGGGCAGTTCAACGAGCCGCTCGACGGCCAGGATTTCTCGCTGGCGGCATTCGCCGTCGAAACCGACAAGCAGTCGTGGCAGGAGCCGACCTATCGCCTGACCGCGTCGTATGACTTCACGGATGACGTGTTCGGCTACTTCACCTACACGCGCGGATTCAAGTCCGGCGGGTACAACGACCAGGCCGGTTCTGGTGGCTTCGCCAACTTCCCGCTCGAGGCATATAACCCCGAGTTTGCCGACAGCTACGAAGTGGGCTTCAAGTCCACGCTTGCGGATGGCCGCGTCCGGTTCAACGCAACGGCATTCTTCGTGACCTACGAGGACTTCCAGCGCAGCACGGTCGTTTCGATCCCGGGCACGGCGTTCCAGGAAACGCGAACCTTCAACGCTGCCGAGGTGGAGGCATCGGGACTCGAAATCGAGTTCGGCTGGCTGGTCACAGACAATTTTACGATCAACGCGCACCTGGGTACGCTCGATGCGGAGTACAACTCGTTTGTGCTCGATCGGAACAACGATGGCGTGCTGGAGGACTTTTCGGGCCGCGACGTCGTTCGCGCACCTGACGTCAACGGCGGCGTCGATGCGACCTACACAGTTGGGCTGAGCGGTGGCAGCAACCTGCGCCTGAACGCGAACTACAAGCACGAAGCCGAGAACACGTACTACTACAACGACGATATCGGTCAGGAGTTCGATACGATTCTCGATCAGCGGGATATCTTCAACGCGAGCGTTACGTGGGTCAGCGCAAACGACCAGTGGACTCTTTCGGCCTTCGGCAAGAACCTGACCGACGAACGGTATCGCACGGCATCGCAGGCGGTCGGCACCCTCTGGACCTTTTCGAATTTCGGTCCGCCGCGCTCGTGGGGCGTCGAAGTGGGCTATCGATTCAGCCAGTAACGGACTAAAACGGTGCCGGCGCCTCGTCTCCCCTCGCGCGCCGGCACCCATTGACCAGGGTCTCCCCCTATGTCAAAGCTGCGTGGCAAGCACGCAATTGTGACCGGTGCCGGAAACGGCATCGGTCATTCTATTGCCAGGGCATTTCTCGACGAGGGCGCCGCCGTACTGGCAGTCGACCTCTCTGGAGATGATCTCGACGCACGATTCAGCGGCGACGACAATGTCGTCAAGCTCGTCATGAATGTCGCAGACGACGATGCACCGGCCGCCATCGTCAGCGCCGCCGTCGATGCATTCGGCGGGATCGACATTCTCGTCAACAATGCGGGCATTGTCGTTGCCGGTCCCTTCGAAGAACTGAGCGACGAACAGTTCGATACGATCATGGGCGTCAACGTCCGCGCCATGTTCCGGATTTCCCGCGAAGCCGTGCCCCATCTCCGTAGAAGCGGCCGCGGTCGCATCATCAATCTGGGCTCGATCATGTCGGATCTGGCCGGGCCCGCGCTGAGCATCTACGGAACGTCCAAACACGCGGTTGCAGGCCTGACGAAGGGCATGGCTGTCGACCTCGGGTCTTACGGCATTACGGTCAACTATCTCCAGCCGGGGTCGATCGTGACCAGGATGTCGGAACCGTTCATGGACGACCCGGCGTTCAGGAAGTACTGGGAAGAGAAAGCGCCGATCGGCCGACTGGGCCAGCCCGAAGAGGTTGCGGCGGCGGCACTGTTTCTCGCCACGGACGAGGCGCAGTTCGTTTCCGGCGTCGGTTTGAACGTCGACGGCGGCGCCATCGTCCAGTTCTGATGCTGATCCTCTACACAGTGCCGACCGCAAACGGTCAGCGCGCGAGCGTTGCGCTCGAAGAGTGCGGCTTCGAGTATGACGTCCGCAACATCGATTTCACGAAGGGCGAGCACCGGAGCGACGACGTCCTCAAGGCCAACCCGCTCGGGCGCTTGCCCGTGCTCGTTGATGACCAGGCCTCGCTGAACGTCTACGGCAGCATGGCGATCGTGCGTCATGCAGCAATGGAGTCCGGCAAGCTTCTTGCGCCGGCCGGACGTGAATCAGAGGCCGAGCACTGGGCCGGGATTCTGATGACGGATCTCTCGCCATGCTTCGCGAGCCAGTTTCACCTTTCCGTCCTTGCGCCCGAGCCGTACGCCTGGGGGCTCGACTACTACGCCGAAGTCATCGATCGCGTATTGACATTGATCAATGCACATCTCGGCGACAGCGAATACTTTCTCGGCGATGCGTACAGCTTCGTCGACGTGCTCATGTACCCAACGGCCGCTACCTCCGCCGCTCGCCTCCCCAACGGCCTGTCGCCGTACCCGGCGATCGAGCGCTGGCGCGATTTGCTTGCCGAAAGGCCCGCCGTGGCCCGGGGCATGGCTGTTTCGGGGACGATGTAGCGCAGAAATCGTTCAATTGCGCAGCATAAGACCTATTGTTATATTGATAGAGCTAACAATACAAAGCGGCCCGATCCAGGGCACGCGATGCACTCGCCACGGGAACACGACGACACGATGAACGAAGCAGCTCCCCGCAAGGGACCTCTGACCGATATCCGCATGGTCGAGCTGGGCCAGCTTATTGCCGGCCCGTTCTGCGGCCAGCTTTTCGCCGATATGGGCGCGGATGTCATCAAGGTCGAGCCGCCCGGTACCGGCGACCCGATGCGCGTCTGGGGTCGCGGCGACTATCCGCTCTGGTGGCGTGTCTGCGCGCGCAACAAACGTGTCATTACGGCAAACCTTCGCGAAGCGGAGGGCCAGGAGCTCGTCCGCAAGCTGATCGCATCGGCCGACGTCGTGCTCGAGAATTTCCGTCCCGGAACGATGGAGCGCTGGGGACTCGGCTACGAAGATCTCGCGAAGGAGAATCCGGGCCTGATCATGGTCCGCGTGTCCGGCTACGGCCAGACCGGACCCTATGCAAAGCGCGCCGGCTACGCCGCGATCGGCGAGGCCATGGGCGGCATGCGCTACCTGTGCGGCGAACCGGATCGGCAGCCGAGCCGCGCAGGCCTGTCGATTGGCGACACGCTGGCAGCCAGCTACGCCTGCATGGGCGCACTCGCATCGCTGCACCATCGCGAGAAGACCGGCGAGGGCCAGGTCATCGACGCCTCGATCTACGAATCCGTGCTCAACGTCATGGAAGCGAC
>JAAUXX010022551.1_pt1 | contig 18471 bp, 15 predicted proteins | sample 7278111 | NCBI WGS metagenome assembly JAAUXX01 (sample SAMN14350116, study PRJNA611818) | marine sediment metagenome | isolation source: surface marine sediment (1.8m) | place: French Polynesia: Moorea | collected 2018-08
CGTGGGCAGGGGTTTGGTGGGAACATCCACCAGGCCCTGGGGCTTGAACACCAGCATGCGCAGCAGCGTCATCTCAAAGCCGATGCGCTGGTGGGGCGTCGCGATCTACCGCTCGCCTCTTCCCCGCGCATCGGCTTTGAGATGACGCTGCTGCGCATGCTGGTGTTCAAGCCCCAGGGCCTGGTGGATGTTCCCACCAAACCCCTGCCCACGGCGCACGGTGCCGCCGCCTCATCGACCACAGAGGAGATTGCCAGCGCAAAAAAGCCGATAGTTGAGGTGCCGGCGAGCGCGGCGGCGCTTGCGGCGGTGGTGGCGGCGCCGTGTGCGGACACGCCTGAGCCCGCTTGCGACCCACCCGCTGTGGCGCCGCCAACAAACACGACGGCGGCAAAAATTGCGCTGGCGAATTTTACTCCCGCCGATTGGATCGCGGTGTATCAGCAGGTCGACTTCAAGGGCATTGTCCAGAGCACCGCGGCTAACTGCGTCGTGCTGGGGCGCGTAAAGCAACAGCTGCGGTTTGTGTTGGATGAGCACAAAGCGAGTTTGTACGATCCCTCCCACGCCCAGCGCATGGCGGACATGCTGAGCGACTATTTTGGCCAAGCCGTGGGCGTGGATATCCGGCTCGCGCCACTGCCGGAGGGCGCGGAAACGCCGGGCCAATACGAGGTCAGGCGCAAACAGATCAAACGCGCGCAGGCCTTGCAAAGCCTTAGAAACGATCCCATAGTGCAAACCCTGGAACAAGAGTTCGGCGCGGTATTATTGGAGAACACGGTTACCTACACGTCTTAGGGGTGTTGCCCTCTGATATTCGGAGGGCCACCGCTGATTGAGGAGAATGATCATGATCAAAGATCTCGGCGACATCATGAAGCAAGCCCAGCAAATGCAGGAAAAAATGGCGCAACTGCAACAAGATCTGGCCAGCAAGGAAGTCATGGGCGAGGCGGGCGCCGGCTTGGTGAAGGTGGCGATGACCGGGCGCCACGACGTCAATAAAGTCGAAATTGACGCCAGCCTTATGAGCGAGGATAAAGCCATGCTCGAAGATCTGGTGGCCGCCGCGGTGAACGACGCGGTGCGCCGGGTGGAAGAGGCCAACAAGGAATTGCTCGGCAAGCTCACCGGCGGCATTCAAATGCCGCCGGGGTTCAAAATGCCGTTCTAAACGCCTTGCCGTTGTATGTTTTCCCCGCTTATTGATGAATTGATCGCGGCCCTGCGCAAACTGCCCGGGGTCGGGCCCAAGTCCGCGCAGCGGATGGCGCTGCAGTTATTGGAGCGCGACCGGCCCGGCGCCGAGCAGCTCTCCCGGGCGCTGGCCAAGGCGGTTGCCCACGTCAAGCGCTGTGGCAAATGCCGTATCCTCACAGAGCAGGAAATTTGCGCAATTTGCGCCAACCCGAGGCGCGATCGCTCGGTTTTATGCGTGGTGGAAACGCCGGCGGATGTGATTGCCCTGGAGCAGTCGGGCACTTTTTCCGGCAACTATTTTGTGTTGCTGGGCAGACTGTCGCCCATCGATGGCATAGGCCCGCAGGAAATCGGCATCGATTTGCTGGAGTCGCGCCTGCGGGAAGAACAAATTGAGGAGCTTATCATTGCCACCAATCCGACCATGGAGGGCGAGGCCACCGCGCATTACATCAATGAACGGGCGAAGGCCTGTGGGGTGAAAGTGACGCGCATTGCCCATGGCGTACCCATTGGCGGTGAGCTTGAATACATCGATGGCGGCACGCTGGCGCACGCGCTGAACAGTCGCCGAGAAATTTGAACCTGAAGCCACGGATTTAGGTTAGAGGAAGAGTGCGCTATGTCGGAAGATCTGGTTAAGCAACCCATCACCTGGGTGGATAGCAACGCGCTGCTGGAACAATGGTGCGACACGTGGCGCAGCAAAGAACTGCTCGCCTTCGATACCGAATTTATGCGCTCGCGCACCTATTATCCCATTGCCGGGCTGATTCAAGTCAATGACGGCGAGGGCAGTTACCTTATCGATCCGACCGCGATAGACGATTTCTATCCCCTGATCGATATTCTCGACAGCGAAAATATTCTCAAATGCCTGCACTCATGTTCGGAAGACCTGGAAGTGCTGCAAACCACCTTCGGCAGTTTGCCGAACAACATCATTGACACGCAAATTGCGGGGGCGATGGCCGGCTATGGCTATTCTGTGGGTTTTGCCAAGCTGGTGCATGCCGCGCTCGGCGTCACGCTACCCAAAGGCGAGACCCGATCCGACTGGCTGCAGCGGCCCCTGAGTCAGGCGCAGGTGCACTATGCGGCGATTGACGTGGAGTATTTGTACATGCTAGCGACGCATTTGCTTGCCGAGCTGCAGTGCCTCGGGCGTTTGGCGTGGGCGAGGGAGGACAGCGCCGCTTTGCTGGCAAATGTCTTTGCCAATCAGGATCCGGACAAAGGTTATTTGCGTTTCAAATCGGCCTGGAAGCTGGAGTCCCGGCAGTTGGCCATTCTGCAAAAACTCAGTCGCTGGCGCGAAGACATGGCGCAGGAAAAGAATGTTCCGCGCAACCGCATCTTGAAAGAGCCGGCCATGTACGCGATATCACAGCGAGCGCCCACGCACCTATCGCAGCTGCGGCAGTTTGAGGGCGTCAACGAGCGCATGATCCGCGACAACGGCAATGCCATTGTCCGCCTGGTTCAGGAGGTGGAAAATATGCCCCCCGAGGCGTTGCCGCAAGCCCTGCCCAAACCCTTGACGGCGGCGGAGCGGGACCTCATGTCCGCGATGAAAGAAAAGGTCGCGGGTATTGCCCAGTCGCTGTCCGTGCCCAGTGAGCTGTTGGTGCGCAAGAGAGACTATGAACACCTGATCACCGGCAGTCGCGCGGGCGTGCACGCTCTGCCCAAAGGCTTGCTGGGGTGGCGCGAAGCCCTGGTCGGCGATGTGTTGAGTGAGATGCTTTGGCAATGAATAGTGATGCGCCAACGAAAAAACTGGTGGCGATCTATCGCTGTCAACGCAAAGAGGGCGCCTACGTATACCTGGAGAAAGGCCGGGATTGGCGCAGCCTGCCGGCGGCGCTTTTGCGACAGACCGGGCGCTTGGCGCCGGCGATGACACTGCTGTTGACGGTGGAAAAAAAACTTGCCCGGGCCGACGCCGGCAAGGTACTGGCGGCGATAGACGCGCGCGGATTCTATCTGCAGATGCCGCCGGCGGCGGAAAAAACAGACCATTAACCCGGCAGCGAGAAAAAGGTGCACCCGCACGAGTAACAAGCGCGTATTGTTCATTGGGTATTGTCGACAATTGGGTATTGTGGAGAACCTTGCCATGGGCGTTGATTGTTTTTCAGCAGGGCGAGCGAGACGGGTCAAGAGTATTTTGCGTTTGAGTTTGCTTTGCGTGCTGCTCAACACCCTTGCCTGCGCGAGCCTGATCAAGCCGAGGCTGCAACAGGAACTGGTGGCGATCAAAACCGGGGACTATGCGCTCGACCGAGCGCACTCGACTATTTTGTTCAAAGTCGACCACATGGGGTTCGCCAAGTTCGTCGGCCGCTTCAACCGCTTTGACGCCAGCCTTGTGTTCGATCCACAGCATATTGAAAATTCATCGCTGGAGGCGGTGGTGGATATGGCGAGCGTGGACGTCAATAATGCGAAATTCGAGCGCGCCCTCAACGGGCGGTTTTGGTTTGATACGGAAAATTATCCCCAGGCCCACTTCAAAACCACGACCGCTGAACTGGTCGACGCGCGCAACGTAAGGTTTCAGGGCGAACTGACATTCTTGGGGACCACGGCGCCTGTCGAATTGAACGTCAGGGTGAATGGTGCGGCAAATAATTTACTCACCGGCAAATATACTCTGGGTTTTGCCGCCAACGCGGTGCTTTCCCGTTCGGCCTTTGGCCTCGATCGCTACGTGCCCACCGTGGGCGATGAGGTGGAATTGGAAATTCATGCGGAATTTCAGCGGCAATAGGAGAGAAATGGACGGTAACATCATTGATGATCTGCAGGCCCGTATCGCGTTTCAGGAGGATTTACTGAGCGAACTGGATGCGCGCGTGGCCGAGCAGGGGAGGGAAATGGCAACCTTGCGCCAGCAGATGCAACATCTGTATAAGAAGATGAAAGCCCTCGAACAGGCCGCCGGACAAGCCGATGAGGACGATGCGCCCCCGCCTCACTATTAGCGCGTTGTTATTAACCCGTATATGGTCTCCAGCAGGCGCGATGAGATTAGTGTTAACAAGTCCAGGGGGCTGGGCATTGCGCCGTGAAATCGGCAAAATAGGCGATCTTTTTACTACACTGCGGCACTATGTTTACTCAAGATGAATATTTATGGGCCTGGGGCTTTTATCTGCTCGGCGCGGGTCTGGTGATGGCTGTTTGGTGGGTGATCACGGCCAAGCTTCCCTGGTCCGAACCGAAGGTCCTGTTGCGCGTGTTGCTCGCCGTTTTGTTGGTGGCGCCTTGGTACACCGATGCCGACGGCGTCTATCTCTCTCCCGCCTGGATCATCGGCCTGGCCGAGCGGGCCTTCGAAGGGCCAGACGCCTTTTGGCGCGCGGGCATGCCCCTGGTGACCGCGTTGATGGTGGCCCTGATCTTAAGCTGTGCCGTATACATCGGCCTGTGGTTCAGGGCGCGCAAAGCGGCGCACAAAGTGGGCTGACCGGCAGAGCCGGGGCATTGCTGCTATAACTATCTATTAATTCGGCATGCACGATTAATCCGGCGTGCAAAACTATCTTGCTGATAGTTTTGCATGTCAACCCTGGAAAATCAGCGGCTTTGTGCGAAAACCCTTGATTTTTAAGGTGGCCCGGCATCCCGGCATCCCGGTGGCCCGGCATCCCGGTTCCCATGCGTCTCGCGACGCATGACCTCACATCCCTGTGAGGCGATTCACCCGACAGAAATGCATGCCGGGTTAATAAATTGATCGGTGTGCTGCCGGTTTTCACGCGCACGCACTGGTTCGGGATAGATGAAAGCGAAGTCATTTGCATGATGTTGCCGCGCCGTCTGCGTAGTTACGCCTTAGTTTTGCTGCTCGCCTCCTGGCCGGGTTTGGCCACCGGGCAGGCGGCCGGCCCGCTGCCGCCCGACATCAGGCTGCTTATCGATGTCTCCGGCAGCATGAAGCAAAACGACCCCAATAATCTGCGCCAGCCGGCCGTCGACTTGTTGGTGCAGTTGCTGCCCGACAATGGCAAGGCCGGTGTCTGGACTTTCGGCCGGTGGGTCAACATGTTGGTCAAACATCAAGCGGTGGATGCGGCATGGCGCGAGGAGGCGCGGGCAAAGGCGGCCGAGATCAATTCCGTCGGCCTGTTCACCAATATCGGCGAGGCCCTGGAGAAGGCGGCCTATGATTTGTCGCCTGCGCGACGCGACTTTCGCAGCAGTATCATTCTGTTGACCGACGGCATGGTGGATATTGACAAGGACCCGGCGGCAAACAAACGCGAGTGGCGCCGCATCGTCGATGAGGTGCTGCCCCGCTTGCAGGCCGCCGGCGTCAGCGTGCACACCATCGCGCTGTCGGACAAGGCAGACTCTGACTTGCTGAACAAACTGTCCCTCGGCACCGACGGCATCGCCGCGGTGGCCAAAAACGCCGATGCGCTGATGAAAATTTTTCTCCAGGCCTTCGAAGTGGCGGCCCCCATGGAACAGGTGCCGCTTTCGGATGACGGCTTTGTTATCGACTCCAGCGTCGAAGAGTTCACCGCGCTGATCTTTCGCCAGCAGCATGACCAGGATACGCAGTTGGTCGGCCCGGACCGGGAAGCGCTCACCGCGCGCAGCCGCTCCAACTATGTAAACTGGCACCGGGCCGACACTTACGATCTGATCACGGTCAAGCAGCCACTGGAAGGCCAGTGGCGGGTCATCGCGGCCATGGCGCCCGACAGCCGCATCACCGTGGTCAGTAATTTGAATCTGCGCGTCAGGCCGCTGCCCAACAACGTGCTCAAGGGGCAGCAGGAAAGCCTCTCGTTGCTGCTGCAGGAAGACGGCAAAACCGTTGTCCGCCCGGAGTTTCTCTCGCTGATGGAAATAGACGCCGGTCTGCAGGCCGGCGGCGACGAGTTCGACTTGCGGGAAATTTGGCGGGCGGAGATCGCGACCGCGGCGCCGCCGAGCGACGGCGTGTTTGCCACGCCACTGCCCGCGTTTGCCAAGGAGGGTATTTATCAACTTTCCGTCGTGCTCGATGGCAAGAGCTTTGTGCGCGAATTCAACCACCAGTTCACCGTGCGCCAGCCCTTTGGCGCCGATATCAAGCCGGTATTTGTCGACGGCGCCACGGAGTACCTGTTGACCGCGCGGGCTTACGACAAATCCGTGGTGGAGAGCGAGACGCAGGTGGTGGCCACCATCATCTACCCCGATCGGCGCAAGAAAATTCGCCCCCTGTCTCCCACCGACCTCGATACCTGGCAGACTTCGGTGCGGCCCGAGGTGGAAGGCGCGTATCTTGCCACGATCAAAATGCGCGGGGTCACGGAAGACGGCGGCAGTTTTGATATTGCGCTGGAACCGCTGCAATTTAACTACTCGATCGATGCCGGTTTCGTCGCCAAGCCCAAGCCTTTTTTCGACGCGCCGCAGGCGACGCCGACGCCGCAGGTCACGCCCGAGCCTGAGCCCGAGACTAATAAGCCCGAGACTAAGCCCACCCCGCCACCCGAACTGCAGGCAGATGCAGCGGAGACCGGCGAGCAGGCGCCTGCCATTCCCCCTTGGATGCTCTACGTCATACTCGGTGTCGGCAATCTTTTATTGCTGGGTTTGGGCTTTTTCGCGTTCAAAAAAATCATCGGCGGCGGCAACAAGGAAGAAGAAATTTTGCAACAGTTTTCCGACGCGGAAATTGCTCGGGAATCGCAGGACGCTACGGCGCAGGAAGCCTCTGTAAGCGAGGATGAAGAGGAAATTGAAGAAGAGCCGCCAATGGAAGATATCGATCCGGCGGAGGACGCGTCGTCCGAGTCGGAGGGAATGCCCATGGATACCTCTATGATGGCGCCCGATCCAGATCCCGAGCCCGAGCCCGATCCCGCGCCGGAATCCGAGCCCGAGCTTCAGCCCGAACCCGAGCCCGAGCCCATGGATGCGCTCGATGATCTGGAACAAATGGCGGTGGAGGCGGAGGCCGCCGTTGATGATGAAGAAGAGGACGGGGACATGGTGGCGGCGATGCTGAAGGCGCAGGGCCTGGATTTAGCTGAAGATGAGCTCGATGATGCGATATCCTCGCTTATCGATGAACTGGAAAACGACGACAGTCTGGGCGAGGTCGAGCAGGATTCGGCGGAGGACAAAAAAGAACAATAAGTGAGCACCGCCGCCATGTGGGCATCAATGTCATTAACTTAAGCTCGGCAAGACCGCAGAGAGAGGGCCGGGCGACGGCTTTTGCGTTCCATGGGCCATCCATGGCCCGGTCCCGCGCTCGTCCCTGGCGCTAGACACCCCAACGCCGCCGCCCGGCCCTCTCTGTGCTCAGTGCCACATTGGAACTCATTGTTAAGTTAATGACATTGATGTGGGCATCCAGGGCCACGACTTCCGCCGCGCTGAATGCGAGCCCGAGGTAGGTTCTGCGCCACAAGATGTCATCGGCGCATTCCGCCCACTCGTGCTCGCGCAGATAACTGACCTCGCGTTGGTAGAGGCCGTGGCCGAAGTGTTGTCCCAGATCCTCGGGGGTGCGGGCGTCTTGCAGAATGTCGAGGGCGCGGGTGCCATAGGTCAATACCAGGCGCGCCACCGTGGCGCCCGGCAAAAAATCGTAGCGGTCCTGCAATTGGCGGATCACCTCGCTCACTTTACGGCCCGCGAAATCGCCCCCCGGCAAACATTGGGTGGCAACATCGGCCTTGCTTTGCTTGTGGGTGAACACCGCCAAAATGTCCAGCGCCTGCTGCGCCAGCTTGCGATATTGGACAAAATTATTGCCGAACACATTCAACAGCGGCGCTGCGTGCCCCGGGTTGTTGAGATCCAAAAAGCATTCATTGGCGCGGCCGAGACGGTTTGTCGTCGGATCCTCCACCAGCGGGCGCAGCGACCAGCGGCAGTGAACGATGTCGTCACGCCGCAGCGGCACGCTCGCTTGGGCATTCCACAGCGCCACAAACGCATCGACCGCCCGCGCCTTGGCAGCGGCGCTGTTATCGTCGGCTACAATGGGCCCGATGCACAGGTGGTCATTGTCAAGCTTGTGCATGCCGATAGTCGATTTGGCGGGGTGTTGCAAGATTGCCCCGCTGCTCCAACGCTGCGCCAGCTTGACGAAAATCTGCGCTGACACACGGCTATCGGCACAGCTGCGGGTGGTGACGCCGAGGGCGTCTCTGAGCACGACGTTGGCATCACAACCGGCGCAATTGATGACGATTTTGGCCGTTTTTGTCAGTGTCTCGTTGCCGATCAGATCGCGAATCTCCAGCTGCCAGTGGGTCTTTTCGCGCCCGGCGCCGACCAGCCGATGCTGGCGCAGGGTGACGGCGTTGAACGCCTCCAACTGTTGGAGCAGCGCGATGATCAGGCGCGTGTAGCTAACCGCATATGCGCCGATCGCCGCACTAAACTGAGTATCGGCGGCAAAGGTCTGTGAGAGTTCTGCGTCGTCGGCCGGCGCCACGGGGCGTGGGTCTTTTTGCAGACGGCGATAAATGTTCACGCCCATATTGAGCCGGCGGGGCGATCGCACGTCGGGGGCTTGGATGATATAGGTTGGCAACGATCGCACCAAGTGCGGCGCTCTGGCCCGCAGCCGCGCCAGTTCCTGAAAATTACTCAGCACGTCGGCAAATTCAAACTGCTCGAGCTTGTCCAGTCCGGCGTCGACCAGGTCGCTCGGCATGCAGGAGGCCGAGCCGCCCGGCCGCCCGGCGTGGATGAGCAGGGTTTTCAAGCCCCTGCCAGCCGCTTCCAAGGCGATGCCGGCGCCATGCAGACCCGCGCCGATAACGGCGATATCGAAGTCAACTGGCGTCGTGTGTTCGGCCATGTCTATCCCAAAACTCCCATCCAACTTATAACTCAATGATAACGCGCTATTTCGAATACTTCTAACGCTGTTTGCGACCGATTCGCTCTATAACGGTGGGGCGCAAAGCGCTGCGGGTTTTAAGGCTTTTCCACAGTTCTTACTAACTTCATCACCCCGTTTGACGGTATGCTAGCGCTTTGTCATCGAGTGCGGCGGCGAGTGCGGCTGCAATTTCGGCTGTCTGCCATCGCCCATGTGACCACTGGAAAACGCGCTATGTCATACATTTACAGGCCTCTGTTCACCCGCGTGCGAAACCGCCTGCCGGTATGGTTGTGTTGCGCCGCGCTGCTCGCGGCTTGCAATACCGACCTCGGCTTTGGTCGTTCAGGCAATGCCGATCTGGCGTTTTTGACGGTCACCCCGGTCACTCTGGAACCTTCTTTCGACGAGGATGAGACCGACTACACCGCGCGGGTGGCGCAGAACGTCAGCACTGTCACCTTCAACGCCACCACCGACAGTGAAAAAGCCAGCATGACCCTCGACGGCAGGGCGCTGCCGAACGATACCGATCGCACCGTGACCCTGGAGCTTGGCCGCAACGTCATCAAGCTGAAGGTGACGGCGGAAAATGAATCCACCAAGACTTATGAGTTCGTGATTACCCGCCTGGAGGAAACCAGCGACAATGCGTTCTTGGATGTCTTGCAGTTGCAAGACGCGTCCCTCGACCAGATTTTTTCCGCCGGCACTTTCGCCTACACCAGCGAGGTCAACTACTTCGTTAACAGCACTCGCGTTACAGTGGTCAGATCCAACGAGCTGGCCACCGCCATTCTCAACACGCAGCCGCAATCGCCCCTGGTGGATCGTGTGCCCAGTGAGCCGGTCGACCTGGCGGAGGGGGCGGATACGGTGCTGGCCGTGGAAGTGACGGCTGGAGACGGCGTGACCGTCAACAACTATACGGTCACCGTCAGCCGCGCGGCCAGGGATGACTTGGACACCCTCCACTACCTGAAAGCCTCTAATTCCGACGACGGCGACAATTTCGGTTTTGCGCTGGCGTTGGATGACAGCACTCTGGTGGTCGGCGCCCCCGCCGAACAGAGCAATTCGGAAAATTCCGAGGGCAACAACGGCCTGGAAAACGCCGGCGCGGCCTACGTCTTCGCGAACAGCGGCGGCCTGTGGGCGCAAGCGGCGTACCTCAAGGCCTCGCCCACCATTGCCGCCGGTGATCTGTTCGGCTACAGCCTGGCCGTCGACGGCAACACCATCGCCGTCGGGGCGCCGGGCACCAACAGCGAGGCCGGGCGCGTTTATCTGTACACCTTTGCCGCCGGCGACTGGGATTTCGATGCGTCGGTGGTGGCCTCCGACGCGGCGCCCGGTCAGGAATTCGGCCACGCCCTGAGCCTCAGCGGGGACTACCTCATCGTCGGCGCGCCGGGCCGCAGCGCCGACAGCGGCGCGGTCTATGTTTTCGAGCGCGATGGCAATGATTGGGAGCAGCGCGAGATCCTGTCGCTGGAGAGCGGCCAAGTCGGCGCGCGCTTCGGGGCGGCCCTGCAGTTTAACGTCGGCCAGGAAGACCTCGAGTTTATCGCCGGGGCTCCCGAAGAGGCGGGGGGCGCGGGGGCGGCCTACGTCTACCAACAAGATGATAACGACCAGTGGTCGCAATCCGCTGCGGTGACCGCCGGCAATGCCGAGGCCGGCGACAACTTCGGCCAGGCGGTGGCCATTCGGTTCGACACCCTCGCCGTTGGCGCCCCGGGTGAGGACAGCGACGCCAATGAAGTGGACGGCGACGCGGATAACAACAATGAACAGGATTCCGGCGCCGTCTATGTGTTCACGCGCGATGGTCAGAACGACGCCTGGGGTGATGAAGTCTATTTCAAGGCCACCGAGGACAGCGACATGGCCTTAGGCAGCGCCGTGGCGCTGTCGTCCGGCATGCTGGCGGTGGGCGCCCCACGGGAAGACAGTGACGCCACCGGTGTCAACGGCGACGACGAAGACAGCAGTGAAACTGACGCCGGAGCGGTGTACGTTTTTGCCCGCGCAAACAACGACTGGACCTTTGAAGTCTACGCCAAGGCCTCCAACACCGATGCGGGGGATGTATTTGGCGCGGCGCTGGTTTTTGCGGGCGACAATCTGGTGGTCGGCGCGCGCGGCGAGGACAGCGACAGCGAGGGGGTGGATTCCACACCGAATGAGGACGCCGCCGATGCCGGGGCGGTGTATATTGTCAGATAGCCGGGCTTATATCCGACCGCAATACCGATTGGGCGTGTTCAAAAATTCGTCAATCTTTCACTGCAACAAATATAGCCCATAAGTTATATTGCATCTGTGGTGGGTAATGTTACATTCGGTATTAGGCGACAAGTCACCGTTTAGTCACTTTTTCAAAAGTAAAGGCAGGGGCGGCGTACTTTGTCAGTACAATCGGTAGCGCTATGGCATAGCGTAAGATTTAATAAATGGTGATGTATGCTTGATACGAATCTCATTGCTTCTTCGGCTTTCAATGAGGTTGGCGAACCATTGGAAACTCTCATGCCTGATGTGAGTGTCTCAGCGATTGCTACATTTGAGCACACTTTAGCGCAGTCTGATAAGCCATCTGCCAAACAAGCGGCACTGAGCGCATTGGCCTACGATAGCGCAATGCCGATTGTCAGCGGTTGGTCAAGGGCACCCCACAATCATCACGTGGGAACTTCCGTACTCTACCATAAAGTTGAACTGCAGGATAAGAAACTCTATTTTGGGCTCACCAATCAGCATGTCGTAGATGAGGCCTTTGCTCCAAACGTCGTTTTGCCGGATGGCAGCATGCAGCCAATTGCAATCCGCCGCGGCTCAGAGGATTTTGGTAAACGTGACGTAGCGATCTTTACTTTTGAGACGGATAAAGATCTTGCGGTTGCGCCGTTGGCGGATTCTAACGGAGACATCCGTGGCAACAACCATCTAGCTGGCTATCCGCGGAAGCCTAGCGTAGCTGACGTTAGGACTGCGGCAGAGCAGGTGGGAGCGAAGCTCAGTTTTTCTACTCACGGTCCAGCGGTGTGTTATTCCGGGGAGATAGAATTATTGCCGCGGGATAACAACCCAATCAATTCCATTAGGAAAAAGTTTTGGCGTATGGATTCTGATAACAGTTACAACCTTGATAATCTTCTGATTATCAAGGGGATGCCGATTTATTATGGAATGAGCGGAGCAGGAGTGATCAACCGTGACGGCGAAATTGTTGGCCTTAATTTTCGTGGCTCGCACAAGCCCGTCAGTAGGTTTGTTTTCGAGGGTGTTGCTCTTGATTTGCGCGCTATAAGCGATGATATTAAAGCCGATACGCAAGCTATGATCAGAGAGTTATTCTCCGTGTCAGATCGATAGGCGCGCTACACTTCAGATTGCTTCAGATAGGCCTTCAATAACGCGATTTTCTTGGGCGACAGCGAACGCGTCAGCGGCATATACAAGGTGGTATCGCGATACTCCTCGGAGATGCGTTTTAAGATCTCACCGCCCACCGCCTGGATCGTCGCCTTGTCATTGAGGGGAATGCGTTTCGACATTGCCGGGAACAACACGTAGAAAAATCGCAGGCACTCTTCGTACACCGTTTGCCAGGGAATGGCAGCGCCGCTTGCGGGGATCTCGATATCGCCTTCAGGATATTTACGGAACGAAACAATGTAAGGGGAGGCATTGGCGGTGGAAAACACCAGCGACATAAAGCCATCCTTGCCCAGGATATCGCCCAGCGGCACGCTGACGCGGTCCTCGCCGGCCGCGACGCCGACGCTGGCGGGAAAGGACAGAAATTTGCCGTCGGGCAGGGTTCCCGGCGCCTGGCTGGCGATGGCAATCGTCACGGGGGTTCGCAGCGGGCTACCCAGCTCTTTGATATACAGCTCGACATTGGGGGTCGGCGACCCGGTCGCGTTGGCGTAGATATTGCGCTGCTCGCTGTAGATGCGAAGGGGAAATTCCTCGATTGCAAGGTCATTGCGGCTGCTGCCGATCTTAAGCGGGTTGGCGCTCAGCGTGGCGATCTGATCATCGCTCAAGGCAATATCAAACACGCCGCCAAACCGATAGTAACTTTCCGGCAGTGAGGGAGTGCTGACCACCACGCCTTCGCTGGTGCCGATCCGCAGATCTCCGTAATCCACGTTGGGCTCGATGGGGGAGCTGTTGTCGTGCGGTTGCTGGCGAATTTTTGCACCCTCAAGCGCGCTGACCAGATCCAGCGACAGGATTTTGTTCTCGACGTCGAGATGGGCGAGGCCCTGGGCGCCACCCAGCTGCGTGTTTTGCAGCAGGCGTCCCGGCGCGATCGACCCCGGCTCGTCTTCGAACCAGGGGCCCACCGAGCCGATAATGCGCCCTAGCGAGGGATTGACGTCGTTGCGGTTGTCGGCATAGTTTTGCTGCATGTGCGCGGTGGAGAAACCCGGATAAAACTGAAACATATTGATGCGCACCACCACGCCGCGGCAGTTGGGGGCGCCGATTATCGCCTGTAGTGTGGCGTCGCCCTGGTCCCAGGAGACGATGTCTTCCTTCTTAAACGCGAATTGAAAGGTGCCGCTGGCGAAGGCCGAGCCCGGCGTGGCGTAGGGGGGCTGGGTTTTTTTGCTGTCATAACGCAGGCCGAGAAAATGGGAGACGGCGGTGCTATTACCCCTAATCAGCAGCTTCGGTTGCGCGCCGCCAATCTGCAAGCCGCCGCTGAAGATCTGTGTGGTGATGCTGCTGGTGGGATCGAGATCCACCATCACCGGTCCGCCGTAGGGGCCGTCGCCGGTAATAGGGTCGACGCTGCCCAGTAAATACACCGGCTGACCGACCAGGCCGCCGCTGTCCGTTATCGCGCCGGGCTGTCCGTGCGATGACACCTGGTTGTCCATCAGGGCGACCTGGTGATCGCCGTAATAGTTCCAGCCCCCGTGGGCGTAGTAGGGCTGGTTGTCGCGTTCAGCGGGGCTGCGCAGAAATTCGATAATTTGCCTATCGCTTAGCTCGCTGGTAACGCTGGCGGCGGCCAGGTCCACCAGCTGCGGCTGGTATTGTTCGTTGTTGGCGGTATCGACGTTGGTGCTGCCGCCGCCCCAGAAGTTGATCCGCGCTCCGTTTAAATAGCTCATCGGTGTTCCTCCCCTGCAGTCATTAGGATGAAGTCGGCGTTTTGGCGAAAAGGAAGATAAAGCTGTAGTCGGACTTTACACGGCCGCCCGGTACGCGCGCGGTGCTGTGGCAGTCCATGCAGCTGCTGGTACTCTGAATGTAGCTCTCCATGGTAACGTTGGCCACCACCCCCGGCGTGGGCGAGCCCTGAGGGTTGCCTGGATCGTTGGGATCCGTCGGCCACTGCGGCGAGATTAGCTGGTAGTACTGCCAGGGGGTGCCCGCCACCTTAGCCTGCCAGGTAGTGTTTACCTCCGCGACGGTGGGTAAAATCGGGGTGATCCTGGTGATCTGGTTGGGCATGGTAAAGGGCTGGCCCGAGGTCTTGGGCGAGATATTCGGTGTGCAGTAATCGCCGCTGCAGTCGGCGTTGTAAAAGGATGCGTGTCCCTGGTGGGGATCGACGTTGTCAATCTGTTCAAAAGTCGCCCAGGTCCACTGGGGAAAGCCTTCCGCCTTATAGACGATATGCATGCCCACCAGGCCCACGGTGGCCGCTTCGGTGTCGCCGGTAGGTTGACCATTGTCGTCGAACGTGGCGACCCTCGCCTGCATACGGTGGTAGCGCGCCGGGTCATCGGCGTCGGTCAGTATTTTCCAAGAGGCTTTGACTTCCAGGGCCCCGCTGGGGAAGGCAATTTTCGGGGCCGCGCTCACCACCTCGGCGTTGTAGTACCCGTTGGTGACGACGTAGTCGTAGGAGGTCTTATCGACCGAAATCGAATAGTAGGCCGGCTTGCCCCGCTGGTCGATCAGCCAGCCGCCCACCGCCTGGGCGATTTGCTCCTCGACCGGCAGTTTGGCGTCGGCCTTGGCGGCCTGCGTGAGGATTCTTTCCGCTCCCAGGCCGGTATTCCAGGGACCGGGGTCTCGCGCATCGGGAAAAAATATTTCGCTGGTGGTTTTGTAGGATTCCCACACGGTCGGGTCCCCATCTCCCAAGTGGGCGTCGCAGTTCGGCTGGCCCCTTTGGTCGGCCAGCACAGGCCAGTTAAGCGCCACGAACTGGCGCCAGGCGAAGTCGGAAAATTCGCTGAAGCCCGCGCCGGGATCGGGCGCCTGAGTTGGCAGCTGACAATACTTTTTATCAATCGCCTCCGGCGCAGCAGGTTCGGGCGTCACAGCCAGTTCGCTTGCCTTTTTGGCGGTGGGTGGCGGACTTTCCTGGCAAGAAATAAGAAGCGGGGAAAATAGCGCCGCGATGAAACGTGCGCGCCCAAGTGATCGAGTCATACACAGCTCCGCGAAGATTTCGTTTAGGTGGCAACGACAACACCGGGAATGCGTGAATAAAGGATTGTTTTTATTCTGCTAAGCACACTATAGTCAGGGCAATACAACGCGGCAATGTGGCGCGACACTTTGGCGGAAATGCCATTAAATCGTCGTGATTTATTCTATTAACCCGACATGTATTTATCAATGTCATTAACTTAAGAATGAGTTCCAATGTGGCACTGAGCAGAGAGGGCCGGGCGACTGCTTTGGAGTGACTAGCGCCAGGGAGGAGCGCGGGACCGGGCCATGGATGGCCCATGGAACGGAAAAGCAGTCGCCCGGCCCTCTCTGTGCGGTCTTGCCGAGCTTAAGCTAATGACATTGATAAATACATGCCGGGTTAATAGGATGTGACGCTTGCAGTTACACGACGCCGGACGGAGATGGTATGGTATCCAAGGTCATCCGCTCGCTTTATCTGCAATTCAGCATTAACTATCCATTTTTGTTGTTCCGTACACTTTTTTCGTTCATTTCAACATTCACGATATTTTAAAGCTATGTAAAACCCTAAATAATTAAAAAGGAGTTTTTCATGTATAAATATCTATCAGATCTTTTGTGCTTTGTAGCTTTCGTCAGCGTCAATCTAAGTGCTTTTGCAGCCGCCGCCACACGTGGAGAATATATCCAGGCCTTGCAGCAACAAGGTATTAAACCCGGCAATTTTTTGGGTGAGGATGCCGAGGGCGTGCCGCTTTTGTGTGGCGAGCCACCGTCATCGTCGCTCACCGATACCAAACCGACCGCACTACACGGGGCCTGGAATTGCCTCCGGGTGCGCGGGCGTGGGAGTCTGTCCCGGATGTCATACGCGATGACGGCGTCGAGGGCTTTCGCGAGCAAATAAAATCGCAATTTTATTTTCGACCACCAGAATAAGCGCAGGATGCGCGTTTCTGGATGGAAACGAATTAGGGCCTGTTAACAGGCCCTGGCGCTTTCCATACTGCTTTGGCAAAAGGCCTTGTTATTAATGCCGCGTTAACAGATATTGTCAATCCCAGGCGCAGCCCTGGGCTCTCATCGATGCCGAGGTACTTTCATCCAATTCCAGACATGCGGCGGCGAGTTGCTCTCGCCGCGCGGGATCGCCAGTTTCTTGCAGCCAGGCGCGTTCGGTTTTTTCCAGACCATTTTTCATTTTATCTTGCAGGCCGGTGGGCAAGCGCGCAAAGCAGGCGCGATATTTATCCAGAAATTCGTCACAGGGGGCGACGCCGATAATAACTTTCTGCGGCTTGCCCACAGGCTCCGCCATGGCGTTCACCGGTTCCGGTGTGCTCACCGCGCGATCGGCGCTCTTGTCGCTGCAGGCGACGAGGGCGAGCACACACAACAAAGGAGCTAAATGCTGGCGGTTTTTCATGTCTTTCCCCCAATGCGCTAAAGCGCGGCGATTTTGTCTTTCTGTTGGCTTAACTTTTTATAGGAGGCCTGAAACTCGGATAATTTGGCGCGCTCTTTCGCCACCACATCGGCCGGCGCCCTGTCCACAAACTTGGCGTTGGCCAGTTTGCCCTCGACGCGTTGCAGGTCTTTCAGCAATTTTTCGATTTCTTTGTTCAGACGGGAAATCTCGGCGTCTTTATCGATCAGACCAGCCATGGGCACGAGTATCTCAAGCGTGCCCACCAGGGTGGCCGACGCCAGTGGCGCTTCCTGGTTAGCATCAAGCCAGATGATGTCTGCCAGCGACGCCAGTTTTTTCAGGAATTGCTCGTTCTCTTGCAGGCAGCGTTTATCGCTGTCGTCGCCGTTCTTGAAGTAGACGGACAATTGTTTGGACGGGGCGATACCCATCTCCCCGCGGATGGCGCGGATGCCCTCGATCACGCCTTTTAGCCACTCGATATCCGCCATTGCCTGCGGGTCGATCTTACTGTCATCGGCGACCGGATACGCGGCCTGCATGATCGTGTCTCCCGCGGCCCCGGCGAGCGTTTTGACGCGCTGCCAGATCTCCTCGGTAATGAAGGGCATCATCGGATGGGCCAGGCGCAAGCTGGTTTCCAGTACCCGAATCAGCGTGCGGCGGGTGCCCTTTTTCACCGCGGCGGCACTATTCTCATCCCATAAAACCGGTTTGGTCAGTTCCAGATACCAGTCGCAATAGTCCTTCCAGATAAAATCGTAGAGCGCCTGGCTGGCGAGATCCAAACGGTAGGTGTCGAAACCCTCCGCCACCGCCTTTTCCGCCTGTTGCAGGCGCGAGATAATCCAGCGGTCGGCGAGCGTGAGACTGAAGTCACTCGCGCCATCGGCGCCGGTGTCGTGTTGCTGCGTATGCATCAGGACGTAGTTCGAGGCGTTCCACAATTTATTGCAGAAATTGCGGAAGCCCTCGATACGGCCGACGTCAAAGTTGATATCGCGTCCGGTGGAGGCCAGCGAATAATAGGTGAACCGCAGGGCGTCGGTGCCGTAGCCGGCAATGCCCTGGGGAAATTCCTGCCGCGTGAGTTTTTCAATTTTCGATTTTAACTTCGGCACCTGCATGCCCGAGGTGCGCTTTGTCGTCAGTGACTCCAGATCGATGCCGTCGATCAGATCGATGGGGTCGAGCACGTTGCCCTTGGACTTTGACATTTTCTGCCCGTGGCTGTCGCGCACTAGGCCGTGCACGTAGACCGTGTGAAAGGGAACCTCGCGGCGAAAATACAGGGTCAGCATGATCATGCGCGCGACCCAAAAGAAGATGATATCGAAGCCCGTCACCAGTACCGAGGTCGGATGAAAGGTTTTCAGCATCGTGTTTTCTTGCGGCCAGCCCAGGGTGCCGAAGGTCCACAGGCCGGACGAGAACCAGGTGTCGAGCACATCCTGGTCCTGCGTCAGCGCCAACTCGGCGGGCAATTGGTGTTTCTCTCTGATATCGGCCTCGTCGCGGCCGACGTAGACATTGCCCTCGCCATCGTACCAGGCGGGGATGCGGTGCCCCCACCAGAGCTGGCGGGAGATGCACC
>JAAUXX010019803.1_pt1 | contig 18417 bp, 17 predicted proteins | sample 7278111 | NCBI WGS metagenome assembly JAAUXX01 (sample SAMN14350116, study PRJNA611818) | marine sediment metagenome | isolation source: surface marine sediment (1.8m) | place: French Polynesia: Moorea | collected 2018-08
CTTACCCAGTGTCCATCCAGAAACGCGCATCCTGCGCTTTTTCTGGAATCGAAAATAAAATTGCGATTTTATCTTCTCGCGAAATCAACGACATAGCGTCGTCGATTTCGGCCATCACATCCGTGTGATGGAGTTAGTGCCCGCTACCAGGGCAAAATCTCGCCATTGGAATGCCAGAACGTGCCGCTGTTCGCGCTATCCAACTGATCGATGCGTTGCGCCAACCGCTCCGCCGCAGTGTCGGCCGAGATATCGCCGCCATGGTTGACCATATCCGTCTGCACGAAGCCGGGGTGCAGTATCGCCACCGCGACGCCTCGCGGCTGCAGATCTACCGCGAGGGATTTGGCCGCCGCGTTCAGGGCCGCCTTTGACATGCGGTAGCCGTAATAGCCGCCCGAAGTGTTGTCCGCCACAGACCCCATGCGGCTGGTGATCATCGCCACCTTGCCTCCTGGCCGCAACCTACCCAGCAGGGCTTCGGTCACTCTCAGAGGACCGAGGGCATTGATTTGCAACTGCTTTTCAATGTCCGAGTAATCGATCTCGCCCAACGCTTCGTTGCGCAATATGCCGGCATTGTTGATGAGAATATCTATCCCGTCTAGCTCTGCCGATTTGGCCAGATCTTGCACGCTTTGATGGTCGCCGACATCGACACCGGCAACGACGCGCGCCGCCGTTGCCTGCAGGGCCTCGGACGCCTGTCGGCAGAGGGCAAGGACCTCGCTGCCGCGAGACAGATACTGTTTGACCAAGGCCAGTCCGATACCCCGGTTGGCGCCGGTGATGACAACTTTTTCACTCATAACAGACACTCCAAATTGATTTGCCGCCATTGTAAACTGATTTTTCCCGGTAAAACCTTGGGGCGATGAATAACATGACAGAATTTGGGCTGGCGCTCGGCGGGGGCGGTGTCAAGGGCCTGGCGCATATCGCGCTGCTGAAAAAACTGGATGCATTGGGCGCGCGGCCGACGGCGGTGGCCGGCACCAGTATCGGAGCCATTATCGGCGCGCTCTATGCCGCGGGCTTGTCAGGAATGGAGATCGAACAGCGGGTGAGGGATCATCTGTTTTCACGCCGTGACAGCATTAAAAACGTATACCGGCGACGACAGCACTTGGTTAAATGGGTAAAGGTATTCGCCCTGGAAAAATCTCGCGGCGGCTTAATAACCGCTGACGGGCTATTCGAGCATTTGTTCACCGAAATCCGCGATCTGCGTTTTTCCGATCTGGCCATGCCCTTCACCGCGGTCGCCACCGACTTCCATGCGGGGGAAGAAGTCGCTCTACGTGAAGGCTCGCTGCTCGACGCCGTGCGAGCAAGCATGGCGGTGCCGGGAATTTTCGCCCCGGTGGAAATCGACGGCAGACGCCTGGTCGACGGCGGTCTGGTCAATAACGTGCCCTGCGAACACGCGGCAGCGGAGGAGCGCCTGCTTATCGCCAGCGACGTCATTTGCCTGTCGGCGAGTGAAGAGCCGAAAATGACCCGGATATTGACCGGCGCCCTGAGTATCATGCTGCGCGCCGCCACTGAGGCGAAGTTTGCCCGCTGCCCGCCCGACTTTATCTTCGCGCCGGACACCGAAGGCATCGACGCCTTCGATTTTCATAAGATCGCCAAGGTGCTCGACCGCGGCGACCTGGCGATCGAAACATCGGGCAAGTCGCTGGCGCATCTGCTGCAAAATGGAAAATACGACGCCTAAGCATCCGCGCCACTACTCGATAATCCGGATGCCGTCGCGCGTCAGATAGGCCGTCCGTTGTATGGTGGCCAGGTCCACCATCTGCTAGTTTCCTGCAGCAACCTAACCTTGCGTGCGCCGCCCCCCCATGACCGCAGAAACTGACCGCCTGAGACCGGCCTTGGCCGAAAGCTTGTCTTTTCTTGCCACGCCTCGTCCAATTGAATCGATACCCTCGAACGAGACCGCCGGCAACCGGCTGCAAGACGCATCGGCGCAATTCAACGCCCATATCAAGCAATATCAGGCGCTGCAGGGCTTCGCCGGCAGTCCTGCGGCGCGCCCGACAATCGCCGGCCACGGTGAGCGCCTTTTCAACAAGCCGCGTGAAAGTATATTCGCCGGCACGCTGCAACTTGGCACGCTGACGCCAACACCGCTGGCGCCGGCATTGTTGCCCATAGACTTGCTGTCGCCCGTGGACCTCTTCGATAACGGGGAGGTTTACCATAGTGTTCACGCGCTGGAGCGGGGGCTCAATCACTTCTTGCGCAGCGGGGAAAAACCATTACTCAAGGCCGAGGAGAATTTCTCTCTGCGCGACCTACTGCTGCACTACCAAAGCGGCGTGCGCTCACAGACTGTGCTCGAAGCGGTTGACGACGAACTGGCCCGCCATCGACAGGCTGGTTCACCATGCCACCATCCTGGAAATCAGTGGTGAAAGCTATCGTAAAAAAGCATCTATGAAAAATCGACTGCTCTTGGGTATTGCACTTATTAGTGTTTGCACCATGGCCGCCGCCAATGCACAGGATCGCGGTGATCGCGTGGAGACACGTCTGGATAAACGTGGCGACCGCGTCGATAACTGACTCGACAATTGGTCCACGCGTGCCGAAAACAACGGCCACGACAAACTGGCCACCCGCCTGGACAACAAAGGGGATAGAGTCGACGCCCGCCTGGATCGCAAAGGCAATCGTATCGGCAACCGTCTGGATCGCAAGGGCGATCGGGTTGATCGTAAACTCGATCGCAAAGGGAATAAGATTGATCGTCGTTGGGGTTGACGACTGAGACTCGAAAGCCTCTCTAGACGACACAATGGCTGACACAGCGCCCATTGTGTCGCGGCTCACTCGTTGTATATCACCTTTGGTCGATTTCAAGCGCAACTGACACGTGCTATCGTAGCCATTCCTTTCTCATCCGGGTCCATTACTGGTGGTTGATTTCTACGACGGCGGTGCAACGCCCATTGGCCCTGAGCCGCTCACCTTTGTCGAAAACAGTGCCACCGGCGATGGCAATTTTGCACAGTACGTTGCCAGCGCGCGCAGGCGAGACAGCAGCCTGCTTCCAACACAATTTTTCACTCAGCGGAATTTCGACTTTGTCAAAATTGACGAGGTTGCTGTCAACTCTTTTCTAAACCAAGCCGGTCTTACCGAGACCGATGTTGCTGAGTTAGCGGGTGCGCCGGACAACGCCACAATAACGCTTTCCACTAACAGCAGCTCGGCTCCTAATCGCTTGAATATTGATGTCAGCAAAATTAATATCAGCAAATATGCAGAAGGTTATCTTGCCAAACTCGCACTAACCAGAGAAAGCGAATCGCCCAACTATGTCCTGACCTGGAAGGATGCAGAATCTAGAGAGTTACCTGGTCTAGTAACACTCACCGTGCTGAGATCAATAGATCAAGCTAAACATTTAACAGAAGCAGGCAAAGCTAATATCGACCACATCGAAACTCATGCGACGGGCCACTATGGGTCAGATAGCCATGGTCACTTTACCTGGCCACGTATTGGTTTCTCTCTCACAGTCAGCCCTGAACCTTCCGACTTACCCCTTGATTTTCGTCGTAGTAATTATGGAATTGAGAGAATTGACAGGCAATATGCCATCGATCGGGCAATACTCGGCAGTCTGGAAGAGCAACCCTGGCTCTCACAAAACGTCCGGAATCGGCTTGGTCAGTGGCAGTCTATCGCTTATGCCCCGTCACGCGAGGCCAGAGAAACGATGATCGTCGAACTAAACGAGCGTGCACCGATCACCTCAAACGACTTACTTTTGGATGCGAATGGCGAAATAAATCGCGACGCTTTTAACTGGCTAAGAAATAACGCTCATGAGGGCAACGCCATATTTGACCTGCAAAGCGAGGCATCCTGGAAGATCTTAAACCATACCGCCGCCGATCTCCGTATTTCTGATACCTTTTTCTCCAGTTCGCGAAGTCCTTCTCCCAGTCTAGCTGGAGATAGCGCACCCGAGGATACTATCGATGGCAGTGAATTCCACCGACAGGCTCAGACCCTTTCGGTCGGTCCGGATCTTAATCTACCACTGTGGTTATTAAGCGAATCGGGAACACAGGTTGAGAGCTATGGAGTGGGAAATACCCATTACATTGGCGGCAATCTCTTTGCTCGCGGCTCGTATCCCGCAACCCAATTCCTGCCGACGCCGAAGACTGAATCGACCGAGATCGATCTTAAAACTCAGGGACTGTTCCGCCAGCCAGAAACGCCAGAGATTGAACTCAACCTGGTTGAGAGTCTTTCTAAGCAAAGCGGTAATACTGACGAGAATATTTTTACTTTCCCACCGGATAACATTGAAGATATTGTCGCCGCAGGCTTTGACCAATTGTTGTCATTCCCAAAAACTGAAGTCGAGGGGGTCACGATTTTCATCAGCCCATTGGATGACGAGCTGACACAGAATGAAATGCAGGGTATTACTCAGGCACTGACATCGGTTAACAGCTTTAGCGAATCCTGGCAAAGCTTCGGCGAAAACAATAGCGTGTCGCCTCGACAAGATGCTCGCGAATTGCGCCAACTGAGCTCTGATACACTATCCTCCCTGCGCGATTCACTTGCCGATCTCAATGGTGAAACACGCAAGGCAGCTACCCATTTGCTCGATAGAGTGGAACAGCAAGTGGATATCAGCCTCGCAAGGATTGACTCCACAATCGATAGGCTGGCCGCAGACGGCACATTGAAAACCGTGGGTGAAATCGCGTCAGACACCATTACGATGCTTCTAATCCCACTGGCATGGATACTCAACCTGCTCGGCGGCGCCATGGCGTCACAGTCCTGATTCCTCATCAACGCCGAGGAAAGTCTGCCGGCGTAGCAGCTAAAGTCAGATTAATCGCCTGCAAGGTAAACCAAGTCATCATAAAAGTGGTATAAATACATGTTGATGTCCACTTCCGCGCGCTACCACCTCGGTTTACCAGCCTGGGCTTTCCCCGGCTGGCGGGATGACTGTTTCCCCGCCAAGCCCAGCCAATTGGTCAACTACGCCAAGGTGTTCAACACCGTTGAAGGCAATACGACGTTTTACGGTATTCCGGATTCCGGGACGGTGGATCGTTGGCGGGCGGATGTCGCCGGTACAGATTTCAAATTCTGCTTCAAACTCCCGCAAACCGTTACCCATGAGCGCAACCCCAACTGGCAGGATCTGCGCTGGGCGAGTGAAAAACTTACCGGACACTCGAATTATCAACACAATCTCGCCAACTACTTTGCCACCAGGCATCCACATACTTACGAGTATTTCCAGCACGTGGCCCATCGCCGACTTATCGACGCGAGAGTGGGCGAAACTCCGGAGGCCCTCAAGCAACAAGCGTGGGTGTTGGCACAAAGCCGATCCGTCGCGCGGCTGCCGCGAGTAAAGTTCCAGGCCCTGTTGATATTCGCCAAGGATAATTTTTCCAATGCCAGTCTGGACACCAAACAACGAAGGTCGTTGCGATTAGCCTCGACCAGCCTGTTTAATGACAACCCGGCTCTGCGTTCACAGAAATTATCCCGCGTAGGCTTGGCAGGGGATCTGCGACTTTACCTGGCGCGGCAAGACCCGCCGGTCTATCACTATTTCACCCAACCGGACTTGCAACCCTTGCTGCGGCGCTATTGGGATGATCCCGCGTCACTGCCCTTTATGCAGACACTTTTTTCTGACCCCCGGTTGAGTAACTACCGAACTGCCCCGGACCTGCTGACCATGGATTCCAGCCCTTTGTCCGCGACAGAACTGCAATCGTTCAGCGCCTGGCTCAAAGACGGTATGCCACCTGACACCGCGTCCGAACCGGGCCCGCTCAGCGATATCCTGGCAGTCGCGGCGAGGCATATGGATTTTGAGGACGCCACGGCCATGCAGCGCCATTTCACGCACTACAGGGATGGCCACTATCTGCCACAGTATCCGGAGATACCGGTCGACCAGCATGCCGACGCGCGGGTGTTACTCAGCATTGAAAAAATTCGTCAACTGGGCAAAAAAAAGTTCCTGACGATCTTTGACAGCGCCCTGACCGGGTTTAGAGAGGTTGCGAGTGATCACAGAGCAGATTTTGCCCTGGGCGCCTTAACCCTTGCGGGCACGAGAGACGTCGCCGGTGTATGAGGCTTCGTGGCAGACGAATCACCCGAAGTCTACCAGCATTTTTCGCAGCTGGGAGCTAAGCCAAAGTGAAAAGTCATCGATAAATAGCGGCCGCCAGTATGCATTTGGCAAATGCCGCCGCAGACGCGCTACGGCACCAGTTTGGGCATTATGAGTAAAAGAGACGCATCTGCCGTCCTCACGGTACTATCTTGGCAGCGGCAGGGATTTGCCACCGAGCGGCCACATCACCGGGTTGGTCGCCGAGGGCGCGGCGGGAATATTGAGCGAACACAGCAGCGACAGCGCGGCAAAGCCGGCGCCCAGCAAGAACACCGACGACGGAGACACGACCCACACCAGTCCCAGCGCGGCGGGAATAATCACCGCGGCGACATGGTTGATGGTAAACGCCACGCTCGCGGTCGAGGCGATATCATTTTTATCGGCGATCTTCTGGAAATACGTGGTCACCGCAATCGCCAGCGCGAAAAACATGTGGTCGATCACGTACAGCGCCGCGGCAATTTCAGCGCGCTCGACAAAGGCATAGCTGGTAAATACCGCGACCAGCCCGACATACTCGATAACCAGGGCATTGCGCTCGCCAATGACGCCGATCAATTTTCCGATGCGCGCGGCAAAAAGCAGATTAAACACATAGTTGACAATGAACAAGGCGCTGATTTCCGCCACCGAATAGCCAAATTTGTCCACCATCATAAAGCCGGCAAAGACGACGAAAATTTGTCGCCGGGCGCCGCTCAGAAACACCAGGGCGTAATACAGCCAATAACGCCGCCTCAACAACAGGCGTTTTTGCTGACTCGAGGCGTCGCTGAAGCGGGCGAATTTCTTAAACAGAAAAAACGTCGCCGCAAGCCCCACCACGCCGGCACCAAGATACATCGCCACGTAGTCCAGACCCAAAAACGTCATAAATACAAAGATACTGCCGTAGGCGGTGAGCGAGGCGACGGCTTTGATGCTCAGCGCTTTACCCAAAAAATGTGCGGTTTCGTCCTTATTCAACCACTGCAAAGTGAGCGACTTATTGAGGGTTTCGAAATAGTGAAAGCCAATGGACATGATCAGGGTGGTAAAATACAAGCCGTATTCAAAAGGGAGAAAACCCGTCAACGCGACCCCCAGCGACATGGTAGCAAGGGACAGCAGCGCGAAGGTTTGTTCTTTTAACGCCAACAGCACAAACACCGCGGTAAAGGCCAAAAACCCCGGCACTTCGCGCACACTTTGCAGGATACCGATCTCCACGCCGGTAAAATGTGCCCGCTCGTAGACAAAATTGTTGAGCAGCACCTGCCAGACGCTGAATACGAAAGCCATGATAAACGCCATGGCAAGCAGCATCAGGTCCGCCCGGCGCCAAAAATTTTCCGCCTGGAAGCGCTTTAAACTGTGTAACATGTTATGAGATTCTCCGTCTCGGACATTGTATTAGCCTTTTGATCTAGGAATTGTGATCGCCGTTAAGAAAAATAGAGATTGAGCACCAGGGCGATGCCGGCAATTTGCGGCAAGGTGATCACAGGTAGAAACAACGCCAGGCGCCAGGACCGCGTGCGCTCTTTGAGCACCATGATCTCGGTATAATCGGTGGATACACCCGCCATAAGAAAGGCGAAGCCGTTCCCCGGCGCCGCCGCACGGTTGAAGATATCGGCGGCCACGGGGGTGGCGCCTTCCGAACATACCTCGACAACCGTGGCCGCCAACATCGTCACCGCCAAGCCGAGCAAGGTGGGACCGAAGTAGGTGCCAAAAAGCGCCTGCGCGACAAAGGTGCGAATCAATGCCGCCAGCAAGACCCCAATCAACAGCCACCGGATCACCATGCGCGATTCCCGCAAGCCGGTCAGCACGAAGGCGCCGATGGACGCCCGCGTCAAGCGAATGCCGCGCAGATGGGCTTTGAGACCCGGCCAGAATCTGAAATTCTGCGGCAATTCCATCGCGTTGGGATTAGCGGGAAGCACGCGCTGCGCCACCAGCCAATCAAACAGGTGGCCGCTCAGAAGGGCGATAATGACCGATAAGACGATAAACGCCAGGGTCCACTCCAGCCCGATCAAGGCGATGAGAATCACCGTCAGCGAAATCGAGTTCCAGGGGCTGGCGATCAGAAAGGCCATCACCTGGCCGGTAGAGACGCCGCGTTCGTAGAGTTTAGCGCCAACCATCAAAATCCCATGGCTGCACAGGTCCAGTAGCACGCCCGCCGCCGTCGCCCGAAACAATCCCTTAAAGCCCTTACCCGTGCCCAGCGCGCCGATCACCAGCTCGCGGGGCACGTAACTGATGACGGCAACCATGATAACGCCGATCACCATACCCAGCGCCATGGTGTTGATCAACTCGTAAATGGCGCCCCCCAAGCGCTCAATCACCCAGTAGGTGGTCGGCAAGGCGCGGTGCAGCACGTAGAGTACCACGACAATCGCAAGCGGAACCCACAGCAAGAAATCAACGCGCCGTTTTTGCGGCTCGCAGCACGCCGCCGGTTTCACCGGGCTCTGCTCCGGCCGGGGACAGCAATCACTCACAGCAATGGCCTCGTAATCGGACGATGCGCCATTATCGCAGAGAACGCGGAGAAAATGTCGCACTGCCACGGCACTGGCGGCAATTGGCGCGAAGGCCGGCATTTAACGTCCCTCTCCCCACAATCAGACAATGGATCGTATCGATACCAACGAACGTTTGCGGACGATCTGAGCCGTGGACTCGAGGCTTCGCTAAAAGGCAGTCGCAATAATGGCTTTGCCAAGTGAGGAGCAAAGTTCAAAAGCCTTAGACCAAAAACCCGGTAAATGAAAAAAAAGTATGCCATCTAATTATTTAAATTGTGAATAAGCTCCAATCCTCCAACTTTTTCGCCACCTAGGAATTTATTCTTTTGCCAACCGTCTACTATTAAAAAAGTTATATTTATTCGTGGTTCAGGTTTGGTTTTGCCTAAATTATTTTTTGCTTTTTGTGCTTTAGTGGTCTACCTGTTTTGCAGTGCCTGCACTTCAAATCGCGGCAATTGGGGTGCGACGTCGACATTTAGTCCCGGCTGGAAGCAATTGAAGGCTTCCACCGAAACGGCGATAAAAGACCCTCACACCTGGGCGCCGCTGGTCGGCGCGGCGGTCTTTAGTATCGGCGATCTCGACTACGAAACCGTTAAATGGGCAAGCGAGCACAACCCCGTTTTCGGCAGTCAAAAAGCGGCAAAAAAAGCCAGCGACGATATGCGTGATTTCGCCGGCGCCAATTATTTTGTCACTGCGCTGGCAACACCTTCCGGATCCGGCATGCAAGGGTTGAAAAATAAAACCCGGGGTATGGTATTCGGCGCGCTCGCCTTGAGAACAAATCACTACGCCTCGCGAGCGATAAAGTCGTATTCCAACAGGCAACGCCCGCTGGGAAAAAGCTCCTATGACAGCTTTCCATCGCTACACACCTCCAGCACATCCATTAGCGGCACACTGGCGAATCGCAACATCGATGTGCTGAGCATATCCAATAACAGAAAAAAAATATGGCAGTGGTCTAATCACACCATTGCCGGGCTGGTGGGCTGGGCAAGAATAGAAGCGGGCGTACACTACCCGACGGATGTGCTCACCGGTTACGCCCTAGGAAATTTTTTAGGGGCCTTTTTAAACGACGCGTTTATTGCCCCGCAAGATAGGGATGACTACCGGGTTAATCTATTCGTCGCCCCGAACGGAGAATATCATCTTACCCTGGGCATGCAATTTTAGGGAAACTCTGACTTAATCGGAGTTTCCCTAAAATTGCATGCCCAGGGATGTGCTGTCATTGAAAATGCGAGAAAATAAAAATCATACATTTTTATTTTCGACCTCTGAATAAGTCAGGATGACTTATTCAGAGCTTACTTGGCTTTTGCCTGGCAGGCGGGCGCTACTGCCATCGCGACACCTTGTCATCGGCCCTGGCCAATGCCTGGTCCACCGTCTCGATTAACAGGCGTTGATCATCACTTATGGCGTGGTCTAGCCCGGCAACACTATGCAGCATTTGCAGTAGCGACTGCGTCGTTTCGTGATTAAATCTTTCCTTGCAGGGGGCGAGCATCTTATTCACTTCCTCCGTGATATCGAGAACATCGTTTAACATATACGACGCACCGGCAAACAAGTCTTGGGCGGCCTTTGCATCGATATTAAATTCGCTTTCGAACAAAGCGATGATATCCTGTTTTTGTTCGCGGCTTACCTCGCCTTCCAATTTCGCCATGCCGACCAACAGGCAAGCGGCCGCCTCCATGGGGCTGTCCAAGCAGTGCAGGGGCTTAGCCTTGATACGCTGCTGCCAACCGCGGCGTCGAAACCAATGGAAAGGGTTTAAGTCATTGAGATTTACTCCCGCCTGCTGAAGGCGATAAAGTGCCCAAAGCATGCCGCCGACGGCGGTGATTAATCCGATAAGAATGTGCATATAGCGTTGTACTCCCGCGGGATGTCTGCGTTTGAGTCAACCCAGTTTGGGCAAGCTTATCGCTATCGCTCCGCCAGCGCAAGATTCACGGCCAAACCAAGAAACACCGCGCCCGCCACATTGTGCAGAATTTTCTGCATTTTGGGCGAGCGCGTCAGGGCTTCACCGATCCATCCGGCAAGCAGGGCTATCGCGCTAAAAACTACCAGCGCCACGGCAATAAACACCAAGCCCAACAAAATGAATTGCGGAATCAACGCGCCCCTTTCAAGACTGGCAAACTGAGGCAGAAAAGCGAGAAAAAATACGGATACCTTGGGGTTAGCGATATTCATAATGACACCGCGGCGATAGAGCGCAGCAAAACGCGGTGATTTCGCGGCCTGCAGCACAATTTTTCCGGCCGCCGCTCTGAACGATGTCCAGGCCAGATAGACCAGGTATAACGCACCGAGAATTTTCAGGGCAGTGAAAGCCAGGGCGGACTGCTCAAACAGAGCAGCGACGCCGAGCGCGACCGCGGCCGTGTGAAATGCCAGGCCAGTGCATAAGCCCAGGGTAATGATCAGGCCTGTCAGCCGGCCGTTGGTCGCCGACTGCGCCAGGACAAAAATGTTATCGGGGCCTGGCGCCAGCGCCAGCAGTGTGGAGGCCACAATAAATGTTAGGATCAAATCCGCGGGAATCATGCATCTCTTTCCATCCAAAAGTGCGCATTTTTAATGCCCAGTTTTTGTGGATCGAAGCGATATTTTTCCACCTTGGATTTCTGCTGTTCCTCGTAGTCTCGCAGCGCTTTAACGGCCGGCTTGGCGAGAAAGAAAATAATCAAAATCCCGATGATATTGAGCCAGGCCATCAGGCCCACCCCCAGATCCCCCAACCCCCAGGCCAGATTGGCGGTCCTTATGGTGCCGTAAAATGTCGAGGCGATAAGACCGACTTTCAGTAACATCGTCAAGCCCGGTATGTGGCCAGAGCGCTTCAAGTAAGCGACATTGGTTTCCGCAATGTAGTAGTAAGCCAGAATCGTGGTAAAAGAAAAAAACCCCAGTGCCAGGGCAACAAAGATATTGCCGACGCCGGGGAAGACACTCTCTATCGCCTTCTGCGTGAACGCCGGGCTATTGGCCTGGATATCGGCCGCGATATTTTGCAGTAGAAAAGTGTCGCCCGCGCCATGCACATTGTAGGCGCCGGTAATGAGAATCATAAACGCCGTGGCCGAACACACAAACAGGGTATCGACGTAGACCGAGAAGGCCTGCACGAGTCCCTGCTGGGCGGGATGTTGGACTTCAGCGGCGGCGCCCGCGTGCGGTCCCGTGCCCTGCCCCGCCTCATTGGAATAGACGCCGCGTTTTACCCCCCAACCGATGGCCGCGCCGAAACCCGCCATGGGCGAAAACGCGTCGCCGACGATCATGCCGATAATGGCGGGCAGGCGATCGAGATTCAGGGCGATAATGACCAGGGCGACAACGATGTAAGCCAGGGCCATAAATGGCACCACCACCTGGGTAAAACTGGCGATCCGTTTGACGCCGCCAAAAACAATGAACGCCAGCGCCATCACGATTAGGGTGCCGGTGAGTATCTTCGCGAAGCTCAGATCCCCCACGGCGGTTTGGATTGTCTGTCCCGGACCCAGGGCGAGCTCCACGGCATTGCCGATGCTGTTGGATTGCACACCCGGCAACAGCAGGCCACAAGCCAGTATGGTAGCGATGGCGAAGGCCCAGGCGTACCATTTTTGCCCCATGGCTTTTTCAATATAATAGGCGGGCCCCCCGCGGTATTGCCCCTCGTATTCCTCCTTGTAAATCTGCCCCAGGGTACATTCCACGTAGGACGTCGCCGCCCCCAGGAAAGCCACCACCCACATCCAAAACACAGCGCCCGGACCGCCAAAACCGATGGCGGCCGCCACACCCGCGATGTTGCCCGTGCCAACGCGGCCGGACAGCGAGATGGTGAGGGCCTGAAAGGGCGAAACTCCCTCTTTCGAACTCTCGCCGGAGAGCAGCAATCGCCACATTTCACCGAAATGGCGCACCTGAACGAAGCGGGTCACGATCGAATAGAACAAGCCGGCGCCCAGGCACAAATAGATGAGCGCGGGGCTCCAAATGATCCCACCAAGGATGTTGACAGTTTCTTGCATCGCCCTGACCTTTGTAATGGCTGATTGGATTGGAGTATATCGAAGTTAGGACGAACATACCGCCGCCTACCTCCGCCGGCGCCAAATTCTGGTTGGTCAAGCGCCGAGAAAACCGGCTAAAGCGGCAAGACAAATCGCAATGTCAAGCGCTATACTTCGTCGCCAACCGGCGATAGAGCCCCGGAGTCTGCATATGAAGAAGCTGCTTGTCTTGACCACCGGCGGCACCATCGACAAAGTGTATTTCGATGCAAAAAGCCAATACGAAGTGGGCGAGCCCGTGGTGGCGTCGATCTTAAAAGCGATGAAGGTGTCATTCGAATTTGAGGTCCAAACGGTGTGCCGGAAAGACAGCCTGGAACTCGACGGTGATGATCGAGCCGCGATATTGGCTACGATCAAGCGTTCCGACGCGGGTCATATCTTAGTCACTCACGGCACCGACAGCATGATCGAAACGGCAAGCCACATCGGTAAACAGGAGGGGAAAGTGATCGCCCTCACCGGCGCAATGCAACCTGCGGCATTTAAGGAGACCGACGGGATTTTCAATATCGGCACCGCCCTGGGGGTGTTGTGCAGCGCGGCTGTGGGGACCTACATTGTCATGAACGGCTGCGCTTTCACGCCGGACGCCGTGTTCAAAAATTACCAGACGCGACGCTTTGAGGCCAAGTAATGGCGACGCATTGGTCAATCATCGACGGTGACAAAGCGGAGAAATACGCCACTCTGCTGCCGCAGGTCGAGGCGTTAATGTCCGCCGAAACGGACAAAATCGCCAACCAGGCGAATATCGTCGCGGCGCTGTGGCAGACATTTGGCTTTTTCTGGATCGGTTTTTATCGCGTCGTGGGCGAGCAGCTCGTGCTGGGACCATTCCAGGGTCCGGTCGCCTGCACCCGCATCGATAAAGGCAAGGGCGTTTGCGGCGCGGCCTGGCAGGCCAACAAGACCCTGCTGGTGCCCGATGTCAACCAATTTCCGGGGCACATCGCCTGCGCCTCGGCGAGTCGCTCTGAAATCGTTGTTCCGGTTAACGATGCGCGGGGCGTTGTCACCCACGTGCTCGACATCGATTCCGACACGCTCGACGCCTTTGATGAACTCGACCGCCACCACCTCGAGCAACTCGCCGTCACGATTGCGTCCCACATCTGAACATCAGCGATCAAAAGCGGTGCGGCTAGGCTGTACATCCTTTTTGTAAATGCGAAAGCCCCGCGCCTGATAATTGTGCAGGGCGGCGGGATGATCAAGTGTGCAAGTGTGCACCCACACACGCTTTGTGCCCCGCCAAGCCCAGGCCGAACGGACGGCCTGCGTTAGCAAGTAGGCGCCGAAACCACAGCCGATAAAGGTGTCCGCGAGCCCGAGATAGACGATTTCAACATCCCCCAGGTCCTGCTGTTGCAGCTCAAAGTAGCCGGCGGGCGAGCCCCGACTATACGCCACCCACGTTCTCAAATTGGCGTTTTCCGCGTATGAACGCCATTCGCCATCCGACCATTGGAGTTTATCCGTCCACGCCCAGGGTGCTCCGACCAGTTCATACAAGAAACGGTTGAATTGATATTGTTTGACAATCGCCTCGACCACGTGCAGCCCCACAGACGCGTCGTTGCCAGACAATTGATCCGGCGACTTCATCTCCAGGTAGTAAGTGGTCACCTCTTTCGCAGGGGAATCGATAGACATCGGCGCAAAGAACTCATGAAGCATGGAACTCGTATCTCTGAGTCTAGGCGCTTAAACCGCTTTGTTAAACGAATTGTCGCACAAATTCTGACATGTCAATGGCGGCGGCAGCGCGAATCCTGAGCCAAATCAATACAAACGACTGCGGTTGCATCTATGATGGCCTCTGGCAACGGCTGCATTATTCAACAGATCCGAACAGGCCCTAGCATGGCGGCACCGGAAACGCGCACCGACACCACACAAGAAAAGCGATCGCCCGACATCGAGGCAACGCTGTTTGCCATTGTGAAAGAACTTGGGCAAGAGCTGCACCTCAGAGAGGCGGTGCTCGATAACCTCTCGCTAAAAACCTCCATTGATAGTGATTTAGGCCTCGATAGTCTGACGCGAATGGAACTTCTCTCGAGAATAGAGCGCAGTCTGTGTATCACGCTATCCGCAGAAAGTTTCGTCAATATCAGCGATCTCGGCCAACTGCGGAAAATCATCGTTGAAGCACGAGCCGACGCCCCCCTGGGCTTTGCCCACCAGACCAGCCCCCTAAAACTGGACGCCGTGAAGCAAAGTCCCGGCACCTGCACGACGCTGACAGAGGTGATCGAGTGGCATATGCAAAGCCACCCCGAACGCCCCCACATCAAACTTTACAGCGATAGCGGTGAGGGCGAGGTCATTAGCTACCGCGATCTCTATCAGAGCGCGTCGGCAGTGGCTTGCGGGCTGAATAACCGCGGGGTACAACAAGGGGATACCGTCGCCATCATGCTCCCCACGGGCAGAGATTACTTCTGCAGTTTTATCGGCGTGCTCTTGGCGGGCGCGATTCCGGTTTCGCTTTACCCCCCCGCGCGTATCAATCAAATTGAAGACCACCTGCATCGCCATGGCAAAATCGTCATCAATTGCGGGGCAAAAGCCTTGCTCACTTTTGCTCGAGCAAAACAGGTCGCGCGGCTGCTCAAGGCCCAGGCCCCGGCGCTGCAACGCATCTACACCGTGAACGATATCGCCGACCCGAACGGCCAAGCCCAATACCCGCGCCTGCGTTCGGTGGACACTGCCTTCCTGCAATACACCTCGGGCAGCACGGGCCAACCGAAAGGCGTGGTGCTCTCGCATGCGAATATACTGGCCAACATCCGCGCCATGGGCGAATGGATGAGGGTGACTGCGCAAGACGTTATCGTCAGTTGGCTGCCGCTCTATCACGACATGGGCCTAATCGGATGCTGGTTGGGCAGCCTGTATTATTCTTGTCTGTTTGTGGTGATGTCGCCGCTGGATTTCCTGGCGCGCCCGGAACGCTGGCTGTGGGCCATTCACCGCTACCGCGGCACGATATCGGCAGCGCCAAACTTTGCCTACGAGCTATGTTTGAAACGGGTCCGGGCGGACTATATTGTCGGCCTGGACTTAAGCTCCTGGCGCGCCGCGCTGAACGGCGCGGAGGCGGTCAGCCCCAAAACCCTTGCACGCTTCGGGCAGTACTTCCAGGATTACGGGCTACGCCCGGAAACCCTCATGCCCGTCTACGGACTGGCGGAGAACGCCGTGGGCCTTACATTCCCGCCCATGGGACGCGGCCCAGTGGTGGATCAAATCGATCGCCATATCTTTACCCGCAGCGGCCGCGCCGCGCCGGCCACAGACGCAACGAAGATACTCGAGTTGGTCGCCTGCGGCAGGCCGCTGCACGGCAATGAGCTTCGCATTGTCGACGCTATGGATAAGGAAGTCGGCGAGCACCAGGAGGGTCGCCTGCAATTTCGCGGCCCGTCGGCCACCACCGGCTACTACCAAAACCCCGAACAAACAAAAAAGTTAGTGCGCGGCAACTGGTGGGAAACCGGAGACAAGGCCTACCTGGCCAACGGCGATATTTATATCACCGGTCGCAGTAAAGACATCATCGTTCACGGGGGACGCAATCTCTACCCTGAAGAGCTGGAAGAGGCGGTGGGCGATATCGACAACATACGCAAAGGCTGCGTCGCAGTATTTGGTTCACATAACGCCACCACCGGCACGGAAAAGCTTGTAGTATTGGCCGAAACGCGGGTAGAGGACGCCGCCGTTGTTGAGCAACTCCGCCGCCGGATCAATCTGCGAGCGGTGGATATTGTCGGTGCGCCGCCGGACGACGTGGTGCTGGTGCCGCCACATACCGTGCTGAAAACATCCAGCGGCAAAATACGTCGCTCGGCAAGCCGAGAGCTGTACGAGTGTGGTAATGCCGGCGTCGGGGCCCGGCCGCTTGCACTGCAGCTGATGCATCTGCTCGCGCTCGCCATCGTACCCACCGCAAGACGCATCCTGCGAACAGCGTCTTCCCTCATCTACGCGGCGTGGTTTTGGCTGGTGGTCGCGCTGTTTTCCCCCCCGATATGGCTGAGCATTTTGTTGACCCCGGTAAAAACGTGGCGCTGGCGCCTGATGTCCTGCCTGGGTCAGTCTCTCGCGCGCCTGCTGGGAATCCGCTGCCAACTCCAAGACCACCGCCACTTGCCGACCAAACCAAAGCCGTGCATTTACGTCGCCAACCATGCCAGTTATCTCGACGTTTTTGCCCTGCTGACCTACCTGCCCTGGCATTACCGATTTGTCGCCAAAATGGAGCTGTCACGCCACTGGTTTATCAGAGTGATACTAAAACGCGTCGATGTGCTGTTTGTCGAACGCCTCGACAAACAGCACAGCCTGGAAGACGCCGATCACTTTGCGACACTGGCAAAAACCGGCGCCTCGCTTTTTTTCTTTCCGGAGGGAACCTTCACCCGCGTCGCCGGCGTCTACCCCTTTCGCATGGGCGCTTTTCTCACCGCTGTGGCCGCCGAAATTCCGGTTTTGCCGATCGCAATACGAGGCACCCGCTCGGCACTGCATCCCGGGGCCTGGTTCCCCCGTCGCGGCAATTTGACGATCACCATTGGCGATGCCATCACCGCGGACAAAGGCGAAAATGAATGGGAGAGAGCAGTGAAGCTGCGCGACGAGGCGCGCTCATTTATCCTGGCGCATTGCGGCGAAGCCGATCTCGCACAGGAAATACCATTGACGATCAACAGACCGCCTCAACATTAACCAGGCAACTATTCAGTTGCCTGGTTAATGTGGTACAGGACGTACCACCAATGAAATTGTGCTATCGATCGGCGTCTTGCTGATGTTCCGGTAGGGCTTTTTGAAAGGCTTCGAGTTCAAGACAGGTGTTATATACCTGATTTATTCTTTGATAACCTGAGATATCAACATTAAACCGCTTTGCATTCCACACCTGGGGAATAAGAAAAACATCCGCCAGTGTCGGCCGATCGCCAACACAATAGCGGCCTGATTCGGGAGCTGAATTGAGCAACTTTTCAAAAGCCAAAAATCCCCGCCGAATCCAGTGCGAGTACCAATCCTCTATCTCTTCCTGGCGCGCGTGATGCCTGTCTTTCAACCTCGACAGCACGCTGATATTGTTAAGCGGTTGCACATCGCAGGCAATGATATTGCTCAGTTGGCGAACGGCGCAGCGCTCCCGCAGAGTTTGTGGGAGTAGTGTCGACTGCGGGTATTTTTCTTCCAGATATTCCAGAATAGCGGGCGATTGTGAGAGCCGGACATCGCCATCAATAAAAAAAGGCACACGTCCCTGGGGGTTTATCAACAGATAATCCTCTCCCTGCTGCTCGCTTATTTCCGGCTTTAAATTGATATACCTGTATTCACATGCAATGTTTTTAAAGTTTAGCGCAATTCTCACCCGAAAAGAGGCTGACGAACGAAAATAGGTATATAAAATGGGCATGGCTATTAACCTAGAAATTAAATAGGTCGTCCTGACCGATTTAATCGTCACCCTTAAAAACGGGCGAAATTGTGTGAAATTCCTTGTTTTTAGGGTGGTCCGGCATCCCGGTTCGCGCGCGTCTCCGACTCGCGGCGGTGCGTCCCTGCACCGCAA
>JAAUXX010012350.1_pt1 | contig 18412 bp, 13 predicted proteins | sample 7278111 | NCBI WGS metagenome assembly JAAUXX01 (sample SAMN14350116, study PRJNA611818) | marine sediment metagenome | isolation source: surface marine sediment (1.8m) | place: French Polynesia: Moorea | collected 2018-08
CCTGAATAGCACTGGTGAAAAGTCCTAACGCCATTACTGGTAGTGGCACAAACAATGGAACTAGCAATACTAATACAGCAACTACTAATTCATCAGCCAAAATATTACCAAAAAGACGGAAACTTAGGGAAAGAGGTTTGGTGAAATCTTCTAAAACCTTGATTGGCAATAAAAAGGCAACTGGTTGAACATAGTTACCGAAGTAACCTAAACCTTTTTTGCTTAAACCAGCGTAAAAGTAAGCTAGAGAAGTAAGCAATGCCAAAGAAACAGTAGTGTTAATGTCATTTGTGGGGGCTGCCAATTCACCAGACGGAAGCTCAATTACTCCCCAGGGAATGAGTGCTCCTCCCCAATTGGAGACAAAAATAAACAAAAACAAAGTGCCAATAAAGGGCACCCAAGGGCGATAGTCTTTTTCCCCTAATTGACTCTTGGCTAAATCCCGAATGAATTCCAGGGCATATTCCATAAAGTTTTGGATACCAGTCGGAATTCTTTGGGCATTAGTAGTTGCGGCAAGAGATGCAATTACCAATAAGGCGATTACGAACCAGGAGACGAGAAAAACCTGCCCATGAACCGTTAAGTTGCCTATTTTCCACAGAAAATGTTCGCCAACTTCTAATTCGGCAAAGATATATGAATTTACTAGAGTTAAACTACCTAGAGTTTCCATGCGCCTAGACTGAGAAAAACATTAAATTAATTTTGGTTCTGGAATTTTTTCCCTACCTATATCTTCAAAGAGTCGCTGTTATAATTCCTGGTTCGGCAAAAAAACAGCTTGCAACATATGAAAAATGATTGCCCCTTTGTAGGTAAGAAACCCCAGAAATACAGGAAGAATGTGTAACTGTGGTAACTTACTTGCTGCCACAATTAGGACTACAAAAATTCCTAGCCCTTTTACTCCGAGACGCTGATGTTGTTGACCTAGGCGTTCAACATCTTTGGCTAAGAATCTCAAATAAACTACACCAGTTAACGCCCCTAAACTATAGTTAAGAGCTATGTTGAGGGAGAAAAAATACCAGACAGGAATAAACATGATTCCCATCAAAGTCAGAGTATAAATGTACAACTTTCGTTGTAACTCATAGTACACTGCCATAGAATTTCCCTGCTCATTAGAAGTCGAACCTTTTTGAGTCGTTTCTTCTGTTTCTGTTGATGTAGTTTTTAGGGACTGATTAGACAAAGCACTCGGCGACTGACTCATTCTTTATATGTATTTGGTAAGTATCTATACGGAAACGGCAAAGCCTTGCTGTGACGCGCATAAATTCAAACCAAAAGCAATCTTATCATGGGAGTGTAACAATTATTAAATTTTCCTAAACTTGTTAAAATCAGACTATCTAACCTAACATGATCTAGATTCATCGCGCTTGACTATCTTCCGCCATGACGTCTATAAAAGAGACGCCAGCTATCAGATAATATGTAGAAATATTAAGTTAATTTTTTTACTAATAAATTTTAATAACGCTAATAACGCTCCTTTATGACAAGTCTCATTTCTCGCGAAAGCGCCTGCTTCTCAGCTCACCTAGTGTCAGCTTCAGCTGATCGCTCTAGAATATCGACTTTAGAATCCGTACCTCGATCTTTATGTCAATTACAAAGTAAAACTCCTCTCAAGGTAATCGCGATCGGAGATAGCCTAGTTTATGGCTACGGGGATTTTGTCGGTGGTGGTTGGGTAGAAAGATTGCGCCGTCAATGGATGTCTCCTGAAGAAGGCGATCGCGTATTATACAATTTGGGAGTTAGAGGTGATCGCGTTGCTAGTGTCGCGCAACGTTTAGCCACAGAATTTAACCGTCGTGGCGAACTACGTCATCAAGTACCCGATGCCATTTTACTGTCAGTAGGAATTAATGATTCGCCTCGCTTAAGAAAATCAGATGGGAGGTTATTTACCGATTTTGCCGAGTTTAAACAGCAATTGGCGAATTTACTAGATTTAGCTACCAGTCTCGCCCCTGTATTCTTCGTCGGAATGACACCAGTAGATGAATCGAAAATGCCTTTTTATGATTGTCTTTATTACAATCATCTCGATCAATATCGCTATAAAGAGTCAACCTTACAAGCTTGTCAGGCAAGACAGATTCCTTATTTAGATCTATTTGACTTATGGTTATCTAGAGGAGAAACTTGGTTGCGATCGCAATATGGACAAGATGGATTGCATCCGAATGTACAAGGCTACGAAAATTTATTCCAAGATATTGCAACCTGGGAAGCTATTATTTAACGGGTAAGAACTTTTGTAATAGTTAAGCCCTTGCTTCTCTCAAGGTTTAAAGAAAAAATAGTTGACAAGGAAAATTTATTCTGTGATACTTACAAAGGTGAATAAATAATTTGCGGGTGTAGCTCAGCGGTAGAGCGCGACCTTGCCAAGGTCGATGTCGAGAGTTCGAATCTCTTCACCCGCTTAACCAACTCCGATTTACATATCCCCTTGATCTTTCTAGTCTGCCTACGCAGACTTAGTCTGTATAGCATCAGGTTTTAACCTGTAAGTTAGTTTTATCAACAGGATTTAGTATCAGACGTCGTAATTTTTAAAATATTCTCTATACAAACCACAACTGACACTAGCTTTATTTTCCATTAAATCCACTAATCCCAAACTTTTTAACTTAAATGCTACTTCAGTAGGCAATTGTACTGGTGCGTTAGCTGCAATTAATTCTAAAAAAGCTGTAAATAAATGAGGAGTTTGTTTAAGCTGCCATAATTGTTCGTGTAAATGCTGGGCATAAATCCCCGTATCACTAGTTGCATTCGCTAATAAACTTTCTAGACTAAAAGCCTGTTGTTTGATTTTGTACAATGCTAACCTCACTAAATAAGGAAAACCTCCAGTTAGTTCGATTATTTTTTCAATTTCTAAATCTGTAGTTTTTATTTGATGATATTGAATTAAGTCGGTTATTTCTTGTTGATTAAAAACTGGTAACTCAATAACAGAACCAATATTATATGGACAATAATTCGTATTTAAATCAATAAAAGCATCAGTTGAATTAACAAGAATTAATCTAAGTTTTTCCCAGATTTTAATATTTTTGCTTATTTGATACCAATATCGTAATAAAGCAAAAAAATCGCGATTCAGTTTGGGATATTCAAACAGTTGATTAATTTCATCTATTGCGAAAACTAAAGGAATATCAAGCTTTTTCAAGATAGATTCTTGTACAGTAATTGTACAACTGACTAAACTGCCTAATGCTTCGTTCCAGTAATTATCTATCTCTGATTCTAAATGTAATTGATAACTAATATTACTACAAAACCAACGAAAAAATTTAGCTGTGGAGGCAAATAATTCGCTTTCAACTTGATTGAGACTGAGGCGGACAGTATGACAATTTTCAGCAGTACTATATTGTAAAATTCTGGCCATCAAAGAAGTTTTACCCATTTTACGAGGAGCAGAGATCCAGATAAATGCCCTGGGTTCGAGAATTTTTTGATAACAGATTGATTCGAGGGAATTACGATTGACATACAGAGGAGAATCTAGAGGAACTTGTCCTTCTGGTTCTTCTAAAATAAGTTCTTGGGGAGTAATTTCTTGAGAAAATTGCGCTGTTAATTCTAAGGGAAGAGAACTACTTTCTACCTCTACCGTTTGGCGTTCGAGATAGGATATTTTTTGGTTTAATTCATTTAATTGTTTCCTACAATTAGTACAATTAATTTTCTCGCCCAATAATTCGGAAAGCAATTTCCATAATTCTGGGGCAATCAGATGTTTAATATAACTTTCTGAGTAATTAGTTTCATGGGCAATTTGAGCATAGTTTTTTCTTGGCTGCTCGATCGCCCCTTTCAGAACTGCTTTTTGTAGAGAATTTAATGAATTACCTTTATATTGTTGAATTAATTTATCTATCAGGACAATAATTTCTTCAATGTTGATCATTAATCTCAAGATTTAAAGCTCCGTTTGCTTGCAACCATAGTTTCTGGTTAGCAGTTAACCCTATTGCATCAGTAAACAGTGCACCTTGAACACGACAGCCAGAAAAATTTACATTTTCAAAATGAACATTTTGGAAATTAACGTATCGTAAATCAGCATCAAGAAAAGTAACATTTTTGACGATCGAGCCTTGCAAATTAGCTTTAAACAGAGCCGCTTGTTGTAGATTGGTGCGATTCAAATAAGAATTGATTAAGGTCGATAATTCTAAAGAAGCTTGCTGTAAGATTGCTTCTGTTAAATCGACATTACTTAAATCTGCTTCTACTAAATTGACATTAGTTAAATCGGCTCCAGTCAAGACAGCTTCGTTAAACTGCGCTTTTTCTAAATTAGCTTTTTGCCAAGAAGTATCGGTTAAAATTGCACTTTCCCAATTGCTTTGACTAGCTTGAATATTATGGAAAATTGCGCCTGTAGCGTCTACTGATTTTAAGCGAGCTTTAATCAGATTGGCTTGTGTTAAATTGGCTTGTTGTAAAAAGGCTTCATCTAAACAAGCTTCCATTAAACTCGATTCTGTCAAACAAGCATGGTTTAATTCAGCATAATTAAGACGAGCATTATTGAACTTAGTTGCGATCGCTGATGCTTGTTGTAACTTAGCCCAACATAGATTAGCATAGCTCAAATCTGCTGCTTCCAAATTGGCCTGCACTAAATTAGCTTGACTAAAATCTGCCCAGATTAATTTAACTTGAGATAAGTTGGTGTTACTAAAATCACTACGACTAAAATTAGAGTAGCTAAAATCTGAATCAGACAGATCGACATTACTCAAAGAAGTATCTGACAAGCTGAGATTATAAAAGTTTCTTTCTTGAGCTGCATAGCGTTGCAGAATCATATCTCCATTCATCTAATTTTCACCCTCTTCTATAGTATTTAGAATATCTAGTTCTGCTAAGAGTAGGTTATAAGTAATTAGGTAATAATTTTTGCACATATAGAGCGCTTGCTGAATAGCTTATGAAGGTTTTACTAAATAGGAATTATAGCCACTGCCAAATGAATCTCAACTGGATTGAAGTTTATTGCTTCAGAAACGAAAATGTAGCATGGAATTTGAGGCATGGGAAATTATTAATAACCTACATACTTGGCTTTCAAGACTAGATTGCCCAATCTTTAGACCAATCTTTTGAATCGGTTCACAAGTTTTTTATCTGTTCGGGAGACATGCATCGATCTAAGCTAATAACTTCGACTCAGTAAGTGGGCATAGGGACTATAGCTACTTTCTTTAGCCTTTAGCTTGGTGGCGATCAAAAACTGCTACTACCATGTATTATGTCAGACTCGATCTGCAAGTTACAACGAAAAAGTTAATAACAAAATTAATAACAAAATTAATAACTTTGGTAATAGTTAATAATTTATGAGTATATTAAGCATCTAATTTAATATTTAATCTCACTTCTCAATGTTCGGAGCATTTTACTCGTCCCTTGGGAAATCGCCTGTTGTACAAGTTGAGGAATCAGAATAGTTATTGGTAAATTAGGAAAATTGGGACTAACGGAAGTTTCTTGATAATTACCATCGGCAAAGCTATAAATTTTTAGTTCTTGTTGACTATAAATCCATACTTCAGGAACTTTGATCGCAGCATAAACTTCCAAAGTTGTTTTAGAAGTCACATCACATTCAATTGCTAAGTCTGGAGGGGGAGCAATTTCTAAATCTATTTGGGTACAGCCTTGCATTTGAACCGCATTCTGAATATAAAGACAGGTATCTGATTCAACCCCAGCAATTTCAGGAAGTTTAAAGGTAGTAGAGCCAAAATCTTCCCAGTCGAGTCCCTGAGTATCTAGGATAGCTTTAACAATATCGGCAATAATACGATGGGGTCTTTCATGAATTGCCAGAGGAGACATAATTTCTAGGTTGCCTTGAAAGTAGGTGAGACGCACTCGTCGCTGTTCGCCAAGTTCGACAAGAATGGTTTCAAAGTCTTGCCATGTAAGGTTTTTGATTGTAACGCTACTACCAGGAGCAAGTTGGATAGATTTGAGCGGTATCGCAACGGTCATATTTTTTCTTAAAATCGCTTCGCGATTGATTAGCTATCAGCTCTAAGCTTTTAGCTATAAGCTAATTTAACTGTATCTCCTTCATTGCATAATTAATCTATTAATAACTAGTCAATCTCTAGCAAAAATAAAAAAATTCTAATACCTTTACATTTCTTAACACTAATGAATATAATAAGGTTATCAACACATTAGGTATGATTACTCACAACTATGATGGCGGATCAATTTCCCTGGCTTACCGCGATCGTCCTACTTCCATTAATTGCCTCCTTGGCTATTCCCTTGATTCCTGATAAGGAAGGCAAGCGCGTAAAAGCTTACGCATTGGGTGTTGGCATCGCAGACTTTGTATTAATGTGCTACGCCTTTTGGCAAGAATATAATCTCCATGATGCTCAATTCCAGCTTGCAGAAAAATATCCTTGGATACCCCAATTAGGTTTGAGTTGGGCAGTTTCGGTAGATGGGTTATCTGCACCTCTGGTTTTATTAGCAGGATTTGTCACTACCCTTTCGATGTTGGCAGCATGGAAAGTAGATCGGAAACCAAAACTTTTCTATATGCTGATACTTTTACTCTATTCGGCACAGATTGGAGTATTTGTAGCCCAGGATATGCTGTTATTTTTCATCATGTGGGAACTAGAATTAGTTCCTGTTTATTTACTCGTTTCGATTTGGGGTGGAGAAAAACGCCGCTACGCAGCCACTAAATTCTTACTTTATACCGCAGCAGCTTCTATCTTTATTTTGGTAGCAGGGTTGGCAATGGCTCTTTACGGAGACAATTTCACCTTTGATTTAGCTGCCCTTAATTTAAAAGATTTTCCTCTCGCTTTAGAAATACCTCTATATGCAGGATTATTGATTGCTTTTGGGGTCAAGTTAGCCATTTTCCCATTACATACTTGGCTTCCTGATGCTCATGGAGAAGCTTCTGCTCCTATCTCAATGATTTTGGCTGGTGTATTGCTTAAAATGGGTGGATATGGTCTAATTCGCTTTAATTTAGAATTATTACCCGATGCCCATGTTTACTTCGCACCGCTGCTAGTTACCCTAGGTGTCATTAATATCATTTACGGCGCATTTAGCTCTTTTGGGCAATGCAATATGAAACGTCGTTTAGCTTATTCTTCAGTATCCCATATGGGATTTGTCTTGCTGGGTATCGCATCCTTTACCGACATCGGGATTAGTGGTGCGATGTTGCAAATGCTGTCCCACGGTTTAATTGCCGCAGTGCTTTTCTTCCTCACTGGTGTAACCTACGATCGCACCCACACTCTATTTATGGATAGAATGGACGGTATCGGTCAAGTAATGCCTAAAACCTTTGCTCTATTTACCGCTGGAGCGATGGCTTCTCTAGCTCTTCCTGGAATGAGTGGCTTTGCTAGTGAACTGGCGGTATTTATGGGCGTAACCACTAGCAACATTTATACTCCTGGCTTCCGTCTGGTAATTTTATTGCTGACTGCTGTGGGACTAATTCTGACTCCGATTTATTTATTGTCGATGATCAGACTAGTATTCTTTAATTCCAACGAAGCACTAGCCTGCGACATTGAAGAAATTAAAACCCAAAGTATTGGTAATGATAAAGCGGTTTGCTTTGGTAATAGCTGTGTGTTACCGGAACAAGCTCGTGTCACCGATGCGAATCCCAGAGAAATCTTTATTGCCGCTTGTTTCCTCGTAATGATTGTGGGGATTGGAGTCTATCCTAAGTTAACAACTCAACTTTACGATGTGAAAACAGTTGCGGTGAATTCAGAAATTCTCCAATCTCAGAACAAAATTGCTCAGTCTAATCCTGCTGGGATTTATGCTCAGACTTTCACAATTCCGAAAATCGGCATTGTGGAACCTGAATTAGCGACTTTGGCTAAATAATTCGGGAATTTTAAATCTGGAATTAACAATTCTGTAATGTAATATGGCGATCGCATAATTTATGCGATCGCTTTTTTGATAGGTTAAAATCTCGTTCATCGAATATCATTGGTATCATAACCAGGGTTTTCTCTTTGATCCGCCTTCTGCCTTCTATCTTTAATCCTTCTTCCTTAATTTACGTATGTTTAAAAATTGGAAATTAAGACAAAAATTTACTGCTATTCTCCTAAGTATCTTAATCTTAGGATTGAGCGTAATTGCGATCGCGATGGGATTTATTCTAAAAGCAGATACGGAAAGTCAAATCACCTCTCAAGCTTTGATTTTAATGGAAACGATGAACTCGGTAAGAGAATATACCAGTACTCAAGTCCAGCCAGAGCTCATAGAGCGTACTAAAATAGAATTCTTACCTGAAACCATACCTGCTTATTCTGCCAGAGAAGTTTTTGAAACTCTGAGAAAGAATAATCTTGAATATCGCGACTTTTTCTATAAAGAAGCCACCCTCAATCCTTCAAACTTACGCGATCGTGCCGATCAATTTGAAACAAAAATTGTCGAAAAATTCATTAGCGATCCTAACCTAAAAGAAATTACCGATTTTCGTTCTACTGCCGTCGGTCGATTATTTTACATTGCTCGTCCCATTCAAATTAAAAAAGAAAGCTGTTTACAATGTCATAGCACTCCCGAAAATGCTCCTCCTAGCCTTGTTGAGCGCTATGGAACTAAAAATGGTTATGGTTGGCAACTCGGTGAAATTGTGGGCGCTCAAATAATTTCTGTTCCCGCACAAAAAGTAATGTTGAAGGCTCGTCAATCTTTGGTTGTCATTATGGCAATTATTTCTTTAGTCTTTGTCTCAGTCATTTTATTAGTTAATTATTTGCTGAACCACAATGTTATCAGACCATTAAAACGGATTGTTAAGGTAGCAGAAGAAGTAAGTATCGGGAATTTGGATGCTGATTTTGAACAATTGAGTGAAGACGAAATTGGCAGTTTAGCCGAAGCCTTTAGACGGATGAAGTTAAGTTTGGCAATGGCAATGAACCGATTGAGTAGAATTAATCGCCCTGAGCGGTAAACTTCAATATAAACTTTAATATTATTAGGTAGTCCTAAAAGACCCGAACAATCCCGAACAATAAAGGGAACCTAGTCTAGTAAAGACCAAATTCCCTAGAATTTTTAATTATTTAACCGAATATGACAATCGAAGTCTATAAGTAAACTTTGCCGCCTCCCCAACTTTCTCCGCGAAGTTCAGGTTGAATTAAAATATATCCAGAAACAGCTGCGAGATCTTCATCTGTTAAATTCCGCATCTGAGAAAAAATATCAGAACGAGTTGTATTAGGATGTAACTGATAAAGTTTTATTTCGCCATCATAGGTTGTGGGATTTTTGAGATATTCAACAATTCCCTCAATATTATCTTTCGCAGGAAGTGCACCAGCAAGATCTTCTATTCCTAATCCTACGTTAGGGTTAGTTTTAGTTAAACCGCTTTTATGACAGTAAGTACATTTATCAACAAATAGGATTTCTCCTGTCTTATATTGTTCTAGAGATAGAACAATTTCATCACCTTGCCGATTTAACTTGACAGTACGAGTGCTTTCATCCAGTTCTAAAGCATTAGCTGTGCTAACGTTAAATTGAAAAGCAAACAATAAAATGGCGACAGCAGTTAATAATAATCTCTTCAACATTGTTCTCCCCAAAAATTTTTAATTACGAAAAGAGCCAACACAATATATTAAGCATTAAACTTATCCTTCATCCACTTAGCCCTAAACGCTATCTTTGGATGAAGAAAGATTAATTTCCTTAAAGTGGTCATAAAATATCATGCCATCCCATTGCCCCAATTTTGCGAAATGGATAGATATTGATGGCTATTTTCTCTCAATTGCTTACTGTTAAAGGAATTGGACAGCCTAAATGTAAAGAATTGTGAAGATCGACTACTTTGCCGACGATCGCGATCGCGGGAGCTGCAAAATTAGTTTGAGCTATCTTATCCACAATAGTCTCTAAAGTGCCAATTAATTCGGACTGATCTGACCTCGTTCCCCAACGAATTAAGGCGATAGGGGTATCTGCTGCTAAACCTGCGGCGAGAAGTTGCGGAATAATTTGGGGTAGATTAGCAACTCCCATATAAATTACAATAGTTTCCGAACCTTGAGCGATCGCTTGCCAATTGACTTGAGGGCGATATTTACCAACAGTTTCATGTCCAGTGACAAAAGTAACCGAAGAGCTGTAATTACGGTGAGTCACAGGAATTCCCGCATAAGCAGGGGCGGCAATTCCCGAAGTAATCCCCGGAACCACTTCCACCGCAACTCCTGCGGCGATTAAATCCTCCATTTCCTCTCCTCCCCGACCAAAAACAAAGGGATCTCCTCCTTTTAGTCTCACTACTATTGCATTATCCTGGGCCTTCGCGATCAATAGTTGAGTGGTTTCTGCTTGTAATTTGGAATGACGACCTTTGCGTTTCCCCGCATTAATTTTTTCAGCCTGGGGATTAATACTATGCAAAATTTCTGGACTAACTAGGGCATCGTAAATAACCACATCGGCATGTTCCAATAAAGTTTTACCCTTAACGGTCATTAAACCAGGATCTCCAGGACCTGCGCCAACTAAATATACTTTTCCTAATGGTTTGCTCATAAATTAGGTGTTAGGTGTTAGATAGTAAGTAATAAGTAAGGAGTAATAACCTTTAACTGATAAATGTTTAATGTTTAATGTTTAATGTTTAAATGTTCAATGTTTAATGTTTAAATGTTCAATGATTACGTCTGCTAATTCGGGAGTTGCGGCTAGAGGTTGAGTGAGGATCAAATCTGTTTGGGGAAATTCTGCTTGAAGTTGTGTTACTCGATCCGCGATCGCTTGAGTAATTTTACCTGGAAATAGGAAGTAGAGAATAATTGAAATAGTATCAATATTGTCATTGACTAAATATCTTACCACTTTGGTTAAATCAGGAGGTACAGACCAATAAGCGTTAACTGCGTCTAATTTGCTAGCGAGATTTTCATAGGGACGATTGCCTCTGGCTAAACGACTACCATGAGCCAGTAAAATTCTTTTCCCTGTCGATGAACTAATCGGGGCAGATTGTTGAGCGAGTAAAGCAGCCATTTTGGAATAACTACCCAAATAAGCTCCTAATTCAAGGTCGATACTGGTTCCTAGTTGTTTTGTGGCTTGAGCAATTTCTGCGGGGATATCCTCTCTCACATGAACTCCCTGGGAGAGAAACAAAGGCACAATCCGAATTGTTTGGTATCCTTCAGCGATCGCAACTTGAGCGAAATCCACAATAGTTTGATGTAGAGGCAAAGCTGCTAGTTCCAAAGCCGCAGTACTTACCAAAGGATTGGGTAATTTTTCTGTTAACATCTGGGCAAGACGAGAAGCAGCGATCGCAGAAACTGCATAACGACTACCATGAAAAACTAATAAATAAGCAGTAGACAAATTCAAGAGAATTATTAAAAGTCCCTAAATGGTGAATAGCAGAAAACTCAAAATTTTCTATTTCAAAAATTTTCTATTTCAATAGTAATATTATCGAGGTTTTGATTTCCGTAGCAAATTAAACCACATCTATGATGAAATTATAATGATTCTAAATATTTGCCTGTTTCCTGAGTACTTATCTTTATTTAAAGTTCACAAAACCACGGTTTCATTCTAAAGATTACAGTAATTTTAAGGGCTCTGCTTTGATAGAATCAGCAAATTATCTATGATGGTTAGTAGATATACCGAAATTACTATTTAAAAACTTGTTTCTATAAATACTCACCTAGACCATTACCCTAACTATGTTTAAAATTCCCCATAATAATTCTCAATCCTCTCCCCAACCAGAGCAAGAACCTGATTATTCAGTGAATCCGAGAGCTACTTTGGACTTTGATTTGGAGGCTTATTTTCTCAAATTAAAAAGGCGTTGGAAACCAGCATTTGCGCTCTTTTTTCTAACCTTAGGTGCTGCTGGGTTGCTCAGTACAAAATTATCAACCAAATATGAAGCCGAAGGCAAGTTACTCTTTAGGTCTAGTCCCTTGGCAGCTTTAACTGGGATAGCCGAAGATTCTAGCGATTTAACTCACTTTAACATGGATGTTTACAATCCTCTGCATAACGAACGAGAAAAAATCGTTACCTCTACAGTTTTGCAAAAAACGGTGGAAAAATTAGAACTCAAGGATGAGGAAGGAAAATTTATCGATGGGAATAGTTTGAAGCCAAATTTAAAAGTGGATTTATTGGGTGGCACTGATCTGATCCAAGTAATGTACAAAGATCCTAACCCTGAATTTGCTGCTGATGTGGTTAACACTCTTATGGGTGTTTATGTTGAAGAACAAGTTCGGGGGAATCAATCAGAACCAGCGATCGCTCGTAAATTTATTAATCAACAAATACCCGATATCAAAGCCAGAGTCGATCGAGCAGAATCGGAATTATCAAAATTTAGAGCAGATAATAAAATCGTTGATTTACAACAAGAAAAACAAACTATTGTGAGAGAAATTGGCAATCTTAACCGTCAGATCGCCTTAGTTAGCTCTAAATATCGAGGGCTTAAAGCTCAAACCAGCACTCTACAAAAGCAAATAGGATTGAGTTTAGAGCAAGCGATCGCTGCTGATCAATTGGGTAATGAGCCTGTGGTTAACAGTATTATAGATAACATGACCATTACCGAAAATCAATTGATTCGGGAAAGACGGAGATTTAAAGATGGTCATCCGAACATTGTCAGTCTGCAAGAGAAAAAAGCAAATCTCAATCGACAACTACAACAATTGGTCAGTCAAACCATTGGTCAAGGAGTCCGTGTATCCCCAGGCTTAATCAAAAATCATCAATATAAACCAGGTGAGCTAGAAGATTTTATCGGACTCAAAATTCAAGAATTAAGTCTTAGAAGACAGAGTTTAGCTTTAGCTCAAGCACAACAGATTGCTTTAAAAAGGGCGCAAGAAATTCCCCAATTAGATATTAAAGAACAAGAATTATTACTGGAATATAAGATTGCCGATAAAAATTATAAAAATCTCCTCGATAGTCTCCAAGAAGTCGAATTAGCAGCAAAACAAAACACCAGTAACGTGGAAATTGTGGAACCAGCGATCGTACCCAGACAAGGAACCTCTAGCCGCATGAAACTATTAGCTTTGGGAGTCATGGGAGGATTATTTTGGGCTAACGTCGCCACGTTTTTCCTCGAAGCGAGAGATCGCAGTCTCAAAACTATTAGTGAAATCAGGAAAAAACTACCCTACACCATCCTAGGAATCATCCCTCAAGATAAGGATGCCCAAGCCAAGCAGAAAATTATAGTCGCCCAAGCCCCAGATTCCTATACTAGCGAAATCTATCGCATGATTCAGACCAACCTAACGGCTAGGAATTCTCAGCTTCCGCCCAAGGTAATTCTCGTAACTAGTTCGATACCAGGGGAAGGAAAATCTACCGTTACAGCTAATTTAGCTGCTGCAATTTCCCAACTAGGAAATCGAGTATTGCTGATTGATGGTGATTTACGCAAACCAACTCAACATCTTTTGTGGAATCGTAAAGACCTTAAGGGAATCAGAGACGTTATTCAAGGGGAAACTAAGCTTGCTGATGCAGTAACTCGACCAATGCAGAACCTAGATCTCTTAGCATCTGGAGAAGTTGTAGCCAATCCACTAGCAATCCTAGATTCTTCTGAAATCGATCAGTTAATTACCAAAAGCCGAAAAAAATATGATTTGGTGTTAATCGACGCACCTCCTCTTCCTGTAACGGCGGATATTCTAACTCTGAATAAACTAGTAGATGGTGTTCTTTTTGTTAGTCGAGCTGGAGTGGTAGAACATGAAAGTGCAGAATTAGCTCAAGAAATTTTGATTACAATCCAAGATAAAGTCTTAGGGATGGTGGTGAATGGAGTTGATGCCAAAGAATTCGATCGCTATGCCTATTCTGCAACCAAGACGAAAAAACATTCCCAGAAAAAATTTGCCTTCATTCAGTAAACATTAAACATTAAACATTTATCAGTTATAAATTCCAAAATCTCGATCTTCGGACATAATAGGGGAATAAAATCTGTGATAGCTTAAGCTATCCCGAAATGATAATGAACTCTCTGTCTGAAGATATTTTATCGCAACTAAAATCTCAAAAACTACTTATTGTTAACCCTCGTCGTAAAAATGGCTTAATTGTCTATAAAAAATATCACGCAGAATTTATTGGTCCAGGTGCTATTGTTGGTGGTCAATTTGATGTTAATGCCACTGACGTAATTTTTGTCGGTAATTTGTCTCTAATCGAGCCTCAAAATCCCGAAGAGCGTCGTAGGGCATATAAGATGCGCAGACAATGGGTAAAGTTGACAAAACAAATTACTGATAATCCCATTGCCATCGAAAGAGCCCAAGTCATACTTAATCAGTTTGAAAATTGGTTTGATGTGGAAACTGTAGAAAATTTACCTGATGAGGCTTTTGCTTTGTTAGTAGGAGTATTGCCTCAAACCATTAGAAAAGTTAGAAATAGTGAATTACTATAACCAATTTTTGCCCAGTTTATGGTTATGGTAAATAAGATAAGTATCGAGGCAAAATTGTTGACACATCTTGTTTCCTAATTCCTCGTTCCTTAATAGAGCTTAGGTAATTTATTTTGTACAGTTACTTATTGATTACCACAGTTTATTTCTCATGAAACTCAATGTTTGAACCAAGACAATTTTCCTTTTCTACTATACGATTTAATACAGAAGTACTTTGGTTGCTGGCGATTTGTGTATCATTAATTGCTCTATCTTTTACGGCAATTTTGATTAAACTTAGCGCAGCAGAAATTGGCTCTAATGCCACAGTTTTGCATCGTCTTTGGATGGCGACAATTGTGTTTTGGGTCTGGGAAGCAGTGCATACTTTCAAACAGCCAGAAAATTCGACCCAAGCAGTTTCCCAGTCTCCGAATACTTATCAACAAAAGGGTTTATTGATTGTAGTTGCTGCGGTTTCTACAGCTTCTATTGTTTGTTGGGCTTGGTCTTTAAGTCAAACTAGTGTGGCTAATTCTACAGTCTTGCGTAATTTGACTCCATTGTTTACTAGTATTTGTGGTTGGTTACTATTAAATCATCGCTTTGATAGCAAATTTCTCTTAGGAATGGGGCTTGCTATTGGTGGGGCTTTAGTAATTGGTTGGGATGATTTTAATCTGGGTCAAAATCATTTAATGGGAGATGCGATCGCGTTATTTTCTGCTTTTTTATATGCAATTTATTTATTAGTTCTGGAGCGATTGCGCGATAGTATTAATACTATTACAATTTTATTATGGCGTTGTGCTTTGGGGGCTTTATTATTATTTCCTTTTGTGTTATCAACTAAGGAATCTCTATTTCCTAGCTCTTATCAAGGCTGGTTGATCCTAATCGCTTTAGCCATAGTTTGTCAGGTTATCGGGCAAGGATTATTAGTCTATAGTATGAAACGATTTTCTTCGAGCTTTCTGGCAGTTTTTTTACTATTAGAACCACTCCTCACTGCTCTGCTTGCTTGGATGATTTTTGCCGAAAATCTCAATTTATTTAGTGGTATTGCTTTTGTTTTGATTCTTGCAGGGATTTATCTAGCCAAATCTAGTGATGCTGCAATGAAGAATGCTATGGATAATTAAATTAAGATCGAATAATTTTACGAAGCTTCGAGGGAATTAAAAGATTAGAACTTGTTTCCATAGACGCGGTTTAGTCTTAATCGAAAATGATATTCCGTAGTTATTCGGATTAGCTATTTTTTAGTCTTTTGACATAATTGTGGAGAAGGTTTTTCAAATCTGTACCTGATTTATAGAGAATTTAACGATGGATAATCCAGGAATCATTTCCCTCGAACTAGACTCAACCCAAATTACAGCCAATGAAGGCAGTCCGACAGTTGGAGTCACAATTATTAGAAGTCAGGGGAGTGATGGGACAGTAACCGTCGACTATCGTAGCGTTAACAGTTCCGCAACAGCAGGTTTAGACTATACCGCAGTTTCTGGTACAGCTACTTTTAATGATGGAGAAACCAGCCAAACTATCACTATTCCAATTCTCGAAGATAATCAAGCAGAAGGGTCAGAAGCCTTTAACTTCACCATCGATAACGCTACTGGTGGTGCCAGTTTACTCGCCCCGAGAACTGCCTTAATCACCATTGAAGATAATGACTTTATTCCTGGAGCCGAAGTTTATAATGGCAATCAATATTTGTTTACTTCGACAGCCTTAACCTGGCAAGAAGCCCAAGACGAAGCCGAAAATTTGGGAGGCAATCTAGCAACCATCAATGACCGCTCAGAAGAAATCTGGCTCAGAGACAATTTTAGTGAGACAGAAAAACTCTGGATCGGATTAAACGATGTTGAGACTGAAGGTCAATTTCAATGGTCTAGTGGTCAACCAGTGACCTATACTAACTGGGCTGTGGGAGAACCTAATAATTTCAATGGAGTTCAGGATTTTGGTTTAATTAACTTTGGTGGTGCAGGAGAATGGGATGATGAATCAGGAACCACTGTATTAAGAGGCATTGTCGAAATTGGCGGGAGTAATCCCACATCTTCTGGCGGCGGTGGCTTCGGTGACGAGCCGATTCGGCAAACAGTAGTTACTGGTTTAAATCTTCCTACGGCAATAGATTGGACTCCTGATGGCTCCGCGATGTTTATCGCTGAGAAGGGTGGGACGATCAGAGCTTTTCGTGATGGTCAACTGTTGCCAAACCCAGCGATCGATCTTTCCTCTCAAGTTAATGAGTTTCAGGATCGGGGATTAACAGATTTGGCGGTTCATCCTGATTTTTTTAGTGGCAGTCCCTATCTTTATGCCCTCTATACCTACGATCCGCCAGAAGTCTTCCAAAATAATGGACTAGCTGGTCCCGATGGCAGAGGTAATCGTGCGGGGAGACTGAGTAGAATTACCCTTGACTTAGATAGTTTGACCGCTGTACCTGGTAGTGAAGAAGTTATTTTAGGTCGCAATAGTACTTGGAATAATTTCAACGGTTTTGTTGATAGTACAGTTAGTCTTAATGAACCGCCAGCTTTAGGGATAGTTAACCAAATACCTGATTTCTTAGCCGCAGATAGTGTATCCCATTCAGTTGGGACAGTGGAATTTGGGTCTGATGGGTATCTATATGTCAGTAATGGAGATGGGACTTCTTTTAATGTGGTTGATCCTCGGACGGTAAGAGTTCAAGATCTTGATACTCTTTCGGGGAAAATATTGCGTATCGATCCCATAACTGGTGCAGGTTTAGCAGATAATCCTTTTTACAATCAAGATCCTAATAGTAATCGCTCGAAGATTTATCAATATGGTTTGCGTAATCCTTTCCGCTTTAATGTCGATCCTGACACAGGAAACGTCTATATTGGCGATGTGGGTTGGGGAACTTGGGAAGAAGTCAATCTTGGCGAACCAGGAGCTAACTTTGGTTGGCCCTATTATGAAGGTGGGAATGGTAATAATCTTCAAACCTCAGGATATCAATCTTTGCCAGAAGCCCAAGCTTTTTACGCTAGCGGGGGAGATGCTACGGCTGCGATTTTAGCTCTCAATCATAATATTGATAATATCAACGCGATTATTATGGGGGATATTTATCGAGGAAATGCTTTCCCGACCGAATATCAAGGCGATTTATTCTTTAATGATCTTGGTCAAGGAATTGTCCGTAATATCAGTTTTGATGATACAGGGGCTGTTACTGATGTCGATGTCTTTGTCGATGATGCGAATACTGTCGTGCAAATTGTCCAGGGACCCGATGATAATCTTTACTTTGTCGAATTGTTCAATGGCGTTGTGGGTCGTTGGGAGTTTCCCAGAATCGATAATCCTCCTGTCGTAATTAATCCGATCGCAGATCTAACGTTACTAGAAAATGCCGCCGATCAAATTATCGATCTGAGTAATGTGTTCTTCGATCTTGATGGTGATGAGATTTCTCTGTCTCTTGAATCCAATAGTAATTCTGCGTTAATTGCTGCGGCGATCAATGGCAACAACCTCACCCTAGATATTCTTGACGACCAATTTGGAGTTGCGGAGCTGGTGGTCAGGGCAACTGCTAATGGAGCAACTGTAGATGATGTCTTTACTATTACTGTTAATGAAGATACTAGCCCGAATGATGAAACCTTAAGGGGTAGTGTTAATGATGATTTTCTGGTTACAGGAGCTGGGAATGATGTCATTATTGGATTTCAAGGTAATGACACGATTCAAGGAGGAGAGGGCAATGATTCCCTCAATGGTGGTGAAGACGATGACGAAATCTTTGGTGAAGCAGGGACAGATCGTATTTTTGGTGCGGAAGGCAATGATGAGCTTAATGGGGGGTCAGAAGATGATGTCATC
>JAAUXX010002160.1_pt1 | contig 18401 bp, 16 predicted proteins | sample 7278111 | NCBI WGS metagenome assembly JAAUXX01 (sample SAMN14350116, study PRJNA611818) | marine sediment metagenome | isolation source: surface marine sediment (1.8m) | place: French Polynesia: Moorea | collected 2018-08
CACGCAGCACAGAGATGTGCTGTCATTTTCGATGACTCTACGTCATTGAAAATGCGAGAAAATAAAAAGTCATACATTTTTATTTTCGACCTCTGAATAAGTCGGGACGACTTATTCATAGCTTACTTAGCCTTAGCCAAAGGTTTAAAAATGAGCCTATTTACTACCATCGATCTCTCCGAACTGCCGCCACCCAGTCTTATCGAAGAGCTGGATTACGAGACGCTGTTGGCGGCCACCAAAACCGAATTACAGTCCCTCGCACCCGATCTCGATGTTGAAAATCTGCTGGAAAGCGATCCCATCAGTAAACTGCTGGAAGTCATGGCCTACCGCGAATTGCATCTGCGCCAGCGAATCAACGAGTCGGCTCAAGGGGTGATGCTGGCCACTGCCACGGGTTCCAATCTGGATAACCTGGCGGCGCTGGTGAATATCCAGCGTCTCGAAATCGAAGCAGGCGATCCCGGCGCATCACCCCCAGTCCCCCCCGTGCTGGAGGATGACGAACGCCTGCGCAGCCGCACCCAGCTGGCTTTTGAGGGCTTCTCCACCGCAGGCCCCGAAGGGGCCTATATTTACCATGCCATGTCGGCCTCGGCCCTGGTCAAAGACGTAGCCGTGTATTCAGACGCTCCGGGTGAGGTCGACGTCAGAATTCTCAGCAGTGAGGGGGACGGCAGTGCCTCAACCGATCTAATTACCGTCGTTAGCGAAAGACTTAACCAGAACGAAATCCGGCCGATTACCGATGTTGTTCAGGTTAATTCAGCGGATATCGTGCCCTATTCCGTCAATGTGACCTTGGTGCTTTTCCCCGGCGTCGGCGCTCAGGAAGTCTTGGCGTCCGCTCGAGCCGCCGTACAGACTTTTGTTGAAAAACAGCATAGCCTGGGGATTGATATCACTCGCGCCGGTCTGTTTGCTGCTCTCTATCAGCCGGGTGTGCAAAACGTGCAGCTGCACACGCCGGCTGGCGATATTCTGATCGAACGCCACCAGGCGCCACATGGCGTCTTGGGCACCATTGATGCTGTTGCTCATCCCACTGCGATACCGTCGAATATGGCCGCTGCCATCAACTTTACCAACACCTCAACGACAGCGGGAACCATTGAGGGCACAGTGACTATCACTGCCGCCCTGGAAGATTTAGACCTCACCCACTACCTCTTGTATTGGGGTGCCAATAATGCCGAAAAATTGCCGCTGGGCACCAAGCTCTATTCCTTTATTGACAATCAACTCACGCTGGACCACAGCGGGATTGAAGACCTTTTGGTGACCAGCGCCGATGGCGCGGTGATCTATCTGGAAGGGCCGGATTTCACTGTGGACACCGCCACTGGAGTGGTTACCGCGATCAATAACGCCATTGAAAACACCACCGTGCGCATCCGCTATGCTTTGCCGCCCATTGCCGAGATCGCCAAAGGCGATGCGCTCACCCACACCTTTGCCGCCGATACGCCAATACCTCTGGGTGCGACCCATTTGCTTGCTTTGAGCAAAAATGAGTATGGCGAAATGGTAGCGGGCGTGAGTGCGCCGATTGACATTGCCGGACAATCTTAATCACTATGGCAAAACTCCCCCTAAACACCAGAGAAGACAGCATCCAGTTTATTAACACGGCAACGAGTCCTGGTGTGCTAACGGGCTTACTGACGATTAATCATGACCAAAAACGCCGCAGCTGGAATGCCTACGAGCTGCACTGGGGCGCCAGTGCCGATACGCCATTGAGCACGGGCAGCAGCATGATCCAAGGCTTTGGTTCAGAGAATATCGGTACCGAAGCAGCACCGCGGAATGTTTTTAATCAGACCCTGGTTTATCGATTCAATCAGACGCCGGTACCGGATACGGCCAGTCACTTGCTGGTTTTTGCAACAACGATTACCAATGAGCAAAAACTCTATGCCAGCCGCCCATTGCGTTGCGGTCACCTGCTGCCAGCCAGCGCCACTCAGCTGGAACGCCATCTGGCGTCTACCAGCGGACGCCTGGGCCAATTGCCGGTGTTATTGGATACGCTGTGGGACCCCAGCCGTTGTCCCGCCAAGCTGCTGCCCTGGCTGGCTTGGGCCACATCAAACGACACCTGGTTTGACAATAAAGATGACCCTGTACAGGAATCCTTAAGACGCCGGCAGTTGGTTCGAAAAAGTGCTTTTGTTCACCAACATAAAGGTACGCGAGCGGCAATTCAGCAGGCACTGGATGCATTTGCAAACGCCAGTATCACCTTGACCGAGTGGTGGGAAGAAACGCCGAGAGCGCACCCCCATACCTTTAAGCTTGATTTGCTGGTCAATGGCAATACCCCAGGCGCAGGCACGGCCGAACTTAACAACCAACTGCGGCAGGCCATTGATGCCGTCAAACCTGTGCGCAGCCACTACACCTTTACCTTGAGTACCGTGCAGAGCGCCACTGTGCGGGTGGGGGCCAGGAGTGAAGTGGTCAGCTACAAGCGATTTAATATGGCGGCGGTTATATAGATTTAACGCAGAATTAATCATTAACAATTTTTCGTTACTCGAGACTATGCTATGAGTTCGTCACTTACCCCAGTCATTACCGATACCGGTATTACCGCCTTAATCGATGCGAGAAATAACGGACTGACTGCCCGCATCACCCAGGTTGCCGTTGGCGATGGTGGCGACGCAGGTACCCCATACACTGCCACTGCCGATATGACGGCGTTGCGCAATGAAATTCAGCGCGTCATTGTTTCCGGCGGCGAGCGCATCGGCCATCTGCAAAATCAATTGCATCTGACCGCCACTGTGCAGGATGAAGGCAGGGACGTTCCGAAGGTCTATCCAATTTATGAAATCGGCTTCTTTTTAGAGACCGGCGAACTCTTGGCAGTTTACGCTTCGCCCGATGAAAAACTGGCTGAAAAAGTTACCGGCACCGATTTTATGTTGGCCTTTGACCTGACCTTTACCGGCGCGGATGCCGGCAATATTGTGATCGACGGCAGCGGTCAACTGGCAACACCGGCGGCGCGGGACAATATGTTGCTGGGCTTGAACACGGTCAAAATTCACACCCAGGCGGAGTTTGACCGCATTTTTAATCAGGGTGACGATACCGTCATACCCGCCAACACGACCATCACCCTCAGCCCGATTCAAGGCACTGGTGCGGATATCGCTAACGGCGCTTCCGGCGGTACCGGCGACAACCCGGAAAATACCTGCAACGGCCGGCCCGCCTATATCCTCAAGAACAGCCTGGTGCTGTCGCAAAACGTCCATATTATCGGCTTTAACCAGGAGGACACCCTGGTGGTCAAAGACGCGGCCGAGACCAAAATCAAACTACAGGGCGCGACCGGGGCGCCGGTGACCGGCGTGCGCCTGCGCGGATGGAGTTTCGACGGCCGCGGCGGCCTCGATGGCTTGGGGGGCAATTTAACGGGAACCACCGATGGCGGCGCCTTTTCTCTGGACCACTGCGAGCAGTGTGACCTCAACTGCAAAATCATCAACCACCACACCAGCGCCGACGGCGGCGGCCTCTTCGGCGGCAATGAGGTGCGCTATATCACCGCCACCCAGGTACACTACAACCGCGCCGCCAACGGCGGCGGCGCGGCCAACTGCCACAACTCCACACTCAATGTCTACGATTGCAGCGCCACCGCCAATGGCAGCGGAACCTTTAACTGCGATAACGCCATGCTGCGCCTGTTTAACTGCCAGGCCAGCCAGGGCAACGGTGTCTTTGTCAACGACAACAACGACCTTACTGTATCTGGCAATCTGGGTATCGGCACAGCATCGCCTAGCCAAAAGTTACATGTCGAGGGAGACGCGGTGCTTGGGTCTTCCGGTCAAGCGCTAAGAATGGGTCATGTCGGCCACAGTGGCTTTGCAGGTATTGCCCATGAGGACTGTGCTGATCGAAATAGCTATGCATTAATCCAGCGCTCCAGTGGTACAACGCTGCTGAACACTGCCAGTGGCCAAAATCTTCACCTTCGGCAAGGCAATAGCGATAGGGTTGTTATAGGAACAAATGGCAATGTGGGTATTGGCACAGCGAGTCCCGCCGCCAAGCTGGATGTTCACGGGGATATTCATATTGATGGCAGCAAGCCTTTTATGATCAGGCGATTCAATAACGTGAACGCTAACCGCGATACCGGAGTGAGTCACTCAACTTTTTCCGCCGCCATCATCAGTTTTGTCTCCTCAAGCGGCGATATCAATGAGAAGGGCAGTGGCAGAATTATGCAGATGCAACTGCATAAAAGTGGCAATACATGGCGTATCTCCGCAGATTTTCGCACTCACTCGCGGTCCGAAACGTGGAGTGTCTGGGTCATGTTTATCAATAAACATTTAGTTGACGAATCCGGTTTTTAACTTTTACCTGAATCCGTAGCTTCAGGGCGGATGCATAGTGCAAGATATTGATTTCACAGTGGTATTTAAAAATCTTAGCTTCACTTGTTGCTTAAGCGGGTATTTTTAAAACCGCTGTGGGATCAAGAGCTTGTGCTAGGCACCGTCATGAAGTTACGGATTCAGGTTTTATTTATCCAATAACAACTTATCAAAAACAAGGGAGGACCTTATGGCCTTTTTGCACGGTGTAGAAGTAATAGAACTCGATGGTGGCCCGCGCCCGATCAGTAGCGTGGCTTCGTCGGTCATCGGTTTGATCGGCACGGCGAAGAAGGGAGCCACTAATGTCCCCACCTTAATTGCCGGCTCGCGCAGCGAAGCCATTGCCCAGTTCGGGGTGCCGGATGGCGAAAGCACCATCCCCGACGCCCTGGACGCCATTCTGGATCAGGCCGGCGCTATGATTGTGGTGGTCAACGTCCAACCCAAACAGCCCATTGCCGCAGCGGACTTTACCCTGGCCAGTGGTGTGGTCGAGTTGGCCCATTTTTATATTTCCAGCCCGGTGGTTACCAGCAGCGATGGCGCGACCACCTATGTCCGGGGTACGGACTATGTCATTACCAGTAAAACCGGAGCCAGCGGCAATGACCAGCTGGAAATCGTTACCGGCGGCGGCATTAGCGCCACGGATACCGTTTCCGTCGCTTATGAGCTTGCCTCGTCCACCGCGGCAACGGCGGCGGATATCATCAGCGACGCCAACCCCGAAGGCGGGGTTCACGCTTTGCTGGCGGCGGAAAGTGCGGTACATGTGACCCCGCGCATACTGATTGCCCCAGGCTTTACCGATGACGCCAATGTGGTCAATGCCCTGTTGCCTGTGGCCGATCGCCTGCGCGCTGTCGCCATTGCCGATGGCCCCAATGGCACTGATAACGACGCCATCACCTACCGCAATACCTTTGATAGCGCCCGCCTGTACCTGATCGATCCCCGGGTGAAGGTCTTTGACAGCGCCAAAAATATCGATGTGGAACAGCCCGCCTCCGCCCGTGTGGCCGGTATTATCGCCAAGTCCGATAACGAGCGCGGCTTCTGGTGGAGTCCGTCCAACCGGCCCATGCTGGGGATCACCGGTACCTCGCGAGCCATTGATTTCGCTCTGGACGATAAGCTGTCCCGCGCCAACCGGCTTAACGAAAATGAAATCGCTACAGTCATTCACCAAAACGGTTACCGCCTATGGGGCAACCGCTCCTGCTCATCGGACCCCAAATTTGCCTTTATCAGCGTGCGTCGCACCGCGGATCTGATCAACGACTCCCTGCTGCGCGCTCACCTGTGGGCGGTGGATCGCAATATCACCAAAACTTACATTGAAGATGTGGTGGAAGGTGTTAACAACTACTTGCGTCACCTGAAAAATATCGGCGCGATTATCAATGGCCAGTGCTGGGCCGATCCGGAATTGAACACAGCGGATCAAATCACCCAAGGCAGAGTCCATTTTGATTTTGATTTCACCCCGCCGTACCCCGCGGAGCACATTACCTTCCGCAGCAGTTTGGTTAACGACTATCTAGAGGAGATTTTCGCGTGAGTTTACCTAAGGTTCTTAAGAATTTTAATTTGTTTGTCGACGGTCAGGGCTATGCCGGTCTGGTGGAGGAACTGACCCTGCCCAAGCTGGATTTAAAGATGGATGAAATCTACAACGGTGGCATGGATGCGCCTATCGATGTGGAAATGGGCATGTCCAAACTGGAATGCGACTTTACCCTATCAGAATACAACAGTGATGTGGTCAAACACTTTGGTCTGCGCAACGGGGCCCAGGTGCCTCTGACCTTGCGCGGCGGGCTCGACGATGAATCCGGCGTCGTCCCGGTCATTGTCAATCTCAATGGCGCCTGGAAAGATCTTGATCTCGGCAGTTGGAAAGCCGGTGAAAAAGCCCCGCTGAAAGTCGGCGTTACCCTGCGTTACTACAAGCTGACTATCGGAGGAGAGGATATGGTAGAGGTCGATGTGCCTAATATGGTGCGCATTATCAACGGCGAAGACCAACTGGCCAGCATGCGCGACGCCATTGGGCTTTAGATATAGTGCCTTAGGAAGCCGCAGTAGATCCAACTGATTTATTTAGGTTTAACCCAGGTGATCCTATGTTGCCGAAAGTACTAAAGAACTTTAATCTGTTCGTCGATGGCCGGGGCTATGCCGGCCGCGTTCAGGAAGTTACCCTGCCCAAACTGGCGCTCAAGACTGAGGAGTTTCAAATGGGCGGCCTGGATACGCCAGTACAGATCGATGTGGGAATGGAGAAGCTGGAAAGTGAATTTACCCTGAGTGAATACGATCCCTTCGTGATTAAAATGTTTGGGATAGCGGACAACTCATTTTTACCCATACCCTTTCGGGGTGTTGCAGAGCCCATTGTCGACAAACTGGATGAAGTGCTGGACAGAGTTGGCCTTCGGGACGCCATTAGCAACGGACAAATCGCTTTTACGCTGCGCGGTGGCCTCGGCGATGAAATCGAAAATAAAACCATCCCGGTAGTGGTTCATTATGAAGGGTCGGTGATCGAGCTGGATTTTGGTCAGTGGAAGGCCGGTGAAAATGCGCCGCTTAGAATTCGTCTGGCCTTGCGCTATTATCGCTTGACCATGAACGGAGAAGAACTGGTCGAAATCGATGTCGACAATCGGGTCCGCAAATTCAATGGTGACGATCAAATCGGTATAGGGCGACTATTTTAACCTACTATGACTAACCTGCCATAACAACCAGAGAAAAACCATGCAAACCATAGAACGTAAAATCCCGCCGGTAAGGACTGGCGAGACCATTCACTTGCAGTACCCCATCACCGTCGATGGCGCTGTGCTGGAACAAATCACCGTGCGCCGGCCATTGGTGCGCGACCGTTTAATTGCGGAAAAAACATCCGGCAGCGAGATTGAAAAGGAAATCCACCTATTAGCCAATCTCTGTGAACAGGCGCCGGACACTATTGAGCAACTGGACATGGCCGACTACGTGAAACTGCAGGAGTGCCTAGCCGGTTTTTTATCCTAGAGCCCGATCGTATGCGTGAAGCCGTATTTGTACTGGCGCAACGCAGCGGTTGGGGGCTTAACGAGTTACTGGATTTAGACGAAGAGGAACTCTTGTTGTGGTTGGACACAGGCAAACGGGTGGCTGCTTATGCAGACGATAGCTAGCACCGAAGACGCGCGCGGGCGTGCCATCAAGCGGGTACTGGCCACCGTTAATTTTGACCGATGTGCTGCACTGGCCCCCAGCGTGGCCAATCCCCTATGGAATCGCAAAGTCAAGCTTCCGCTTCTGGGGTTACCGGGCAACTTTTCTACCTACCCCATCCCCTATGAATGGTCAGTTGCCAATAGCGCCACAGATAAAACTGAGAAGCCCGCACCCGTGATACAGAATGGGCTCAGGGTGAATTTTTTCACAGCGCTCACACAAACTATCGTTAAACAATCTATCTTTAAACAATGGCACTCTTTTAGCCAGAACAACGCAGTCCAAGCATTAATTCACAAGCATAACCAGCTTGCCAGTAAGCAGGATTTTGAAAATGTGCCAAAAACGGTTATATCAATCACAAAACACTTTCCAGTAACAAGTGATGGGTTTCACTCATTTCAGGAAAAAAACAAGCCGATTAACCTGCTTCAGGCGTTACTAAAGCATGGCTCAGTAATACAAATGGTGACGACAAGCGGTGACGGCAGCGGTTTCGTCAATAGTAAGTTTCAGAAACCAGCCAATAAAATACTGAAAACCATGACCACCCTGCCGACAGGCTTTGCGGTATTAATGAGCAGGCAACAAATGAATCATACTCAGAGATTGTTTAGGTCACAAAAAAGCCTATCCAATACCGTTGCTGTTGAATCCTTGCAACGTTTTTACACCGCATCATCAGATACGCAAAAAGCAATTCAACACAGGCGCTTTAACTCGGATCAGCCGGTGCAACAACTGATTAAGTCCTTGGTGCAACACAGCCAAACGCAACAACAGAATCAACAACAGCAGCAAAAAACACTGGAAACCATTGAACGGCAATTTTACGAGGCCAATCAGTACAATTACCGCGAGTTACAAAGCCTGCAACGCAATGTTCAGGAGATCAAGAAACTGTTTGGTCAACAGCAAAAGCAGACCGTGACACCGCGGATAAAACCGCCGTCATTTTTTGGGCCCTTATAAATTGGTTTGATCAATAGCAGATATAGGAGGCATTTATTGCCATGATGATGACATTGGGGCCAGTTGTATTCTCGATAAATACCGCCGCCTACGAACAGCTACAGCGCAGTACACAGTACCAATGGGCGTCCCAGAGCCGCCTTGGTCATCCAGTGTTAAAACATTTGGGCATCGGCGGCCCGGCATACCAATACATAAGCCCGGGAGATGAAAGTATCAATCTCAACGGTACCATCTATCCGCAATATAAAGGTGGGCCTCTGCAAATTTCTCTGATGCGTTTGGGGGCCGGTCTCGGTATTGCATTACCGCTTATTGATGGCTACGGATTTATTTTAGGCCGTTGGCTGGTCGAAAATGTGCAAGAAACCAATAGCGTGCTATTCAGCGATGGCAGCCCCCGCAAAATTGATTTTAGCCTCAGCCTGAAACGCTATAACGAAGATCTGTTACTATTTTGATGGTTGGTTACTATGTCAAGTTATTACCGCACCAAAGCCAACGAAACCCTCGACTGGATCTGTTGGCAGTACTACGTTAAAGAAGTCAGTCTGGGCAGCGCCGCTATGGCTGTCGATCCACGGTTGCTGGGCAGCCAGGAAATCGCCGACAGCGGGTTTTTATTGAACCCCAACAGCGATGAAGCCATGCGTGGCGCTGTGGAGAAGGTCTTGCAAGCCAATCCAGGGCTTGCCGCTTACCCACTGAATCTGCCCGCTGGTTTGAATATTTTATTACCGGATCTTACGCCTGATCAGGTGCAAAGCGACACCGTTAAATTGTGGGAATAGAGAGGAGCTTTTATGTCTTCACTTCTTCCTCGCCTCAGCCGACTGACCGCACCAGCTTACACGCTAACAGTGGACGGCCTGCTCGGTTCCAGTACCTTATCCGATCGTTTGCTGTCATTAAGCGTAACCCTGAACAATGGCGAAAGCAGCGATCAACTGTCCCTTTCCCTGGACGACCGGCCGGCCCTGTTAGGCGGCGGGATCAGTTTACCGCGACAGGGTGCAATACTTACCCTATCCATGGGTTATGAAACCTATAAGTCGGAAATGGGCAGCTTCGAAGTGAATCAAGTGAACATCAGTAGTTCTGGCAGTGGTCGCGGCCTGACCGTGTCTGCGACTCCCGCTTTATTGCTAACAGAGAAAGTGCGAACCTGGAGCGGCGAGATCGGCGACATTGTTAAGAAAATCGCTGCTGAAAACAAACTTGACGCTGCCGTGAGCCCGTCTTTCAACAACACCCATATCAGCACGGTTAACCAATGGCGTCAATCTGATGGTGCCTTTTTGACCCATCTGGCAGGGCGTTATGGCGCGGTCTGCAAGCCCATGGCCGGGCGACTGCTGTTTATGAAAAAAGGTGAAGGCACGTCGGCAACAGGCAAACCCATGGTAGCTGTAGCGATTAAGCCACAGGATATTTTGAACTGGAGTGTCCAGATTACCGAACGTCAAGATTACAATCGAGTCATCGCCTATTACCCGGACTTGCGCAATGCCAGAGAAGAAGTGGTTGTCTTTCCAGCGGGTCAGGTCAGCGCCAGCGATACCTTTTGCCGTTTGCCCCATTCATACAATACCAAAGAAGAAGCCGAGGCCGCGGCCAAAGCCAAATTCGATGAACTCAACCGCGGCGACAAAACCCTGAGTCTCAGTATTATCGGCGACCCGGATATCACCGCAGAAGGCAAAATCACCCTCAAGGACGTCCGCAGCGATGTGGACGGCGATTACATTGTCAAAAGCGCGACCCACAGTCTTAGCAGTGGTGGTTATACCACCAGTATTCAGGCGTATGTACAGCCTGATTGATGGTTGTAAAGCCTATAAGTGGTCATATAAGTGGTCAAGTCTTGGCCCCTTAATTCTTAATTAAATTTAAGGAGCGAAAGATGCACGATACCCTGCAAAAACAACAGAATCACGTATGCGCGCAATCGACCCCGGTACAAAATAGCAAAGGCGGCCGTCAAGCCGTGCAACCCAAAACCACGGCGCCGGCGGTGATCGATCCGCAAACGGGTGACTATCTAAAAATCAACGTGAGTTTTCCCGAGCCAGCGTCTACGACGCCATCGCCTTCCGGGGCGCCGGTGCAGCAGACTTTGACCGATTACAATGGAATCGGTTGCGGAAACCTCTCTGGCGCAGGCGAGCCCTTGCGCCACACTGTGCCGCGGATAAACCCGACCTACCCCGTACAGATGGACGGCGGTGGCGATGTGCCGGCGGACACAATTCACCAGGCCGCGCGACGGGGTATTCGAACCTACTCGACCGCACTGCCTTACGGAAATGAAATTCAACGGGCTTTCGGCCGCCACGATATCTCCGGCATCCGTTATCACAGCAATCCCGCAGCGGCGCAGAGCGCCCACGCCATGAATGCCCGGGCTTATACCTGCGGAAATCACGTGGTGTCGGCCGGGCCCATCTCAAAACACACCGCAGCCCACGAAGCGGCGCATTATATCCAGCAGCTGGGAGGGGTGCGACTGAAAAACAGTGTGGGATCAGTAGGCGATGAATACGAGCGCCATGCCGATGCCGTCGGCGATGCGGTGGTGCAGGGAAAATCTGCGCAAAGCCTGTTGGATCGCTATGCGGGTCCTAGCACTCTGGATTCTTCTGCTTCCGAGCGGGCTCCTCAAATAGCAGAACAGAGCTTGAGCTCGACCTCTTTTTCGCCGAAGTATTCGCCGGCATATAGCAGTGTTGTGCAGCGTCTCCCGGTTGTGAATGAATTTAGGGGTCTGGGAACCTCTATGTTTACTGCTGCTCCAGACCGCCGCAGGTTGTTGGAAAAATCAAAAAAGTATGAGCGGCGTTTGGGTATCTATGGTTTTAATCATCCGAAAGCTAAAACGGCCGCTTCAAAGATGATGCACAAAGTACGTGATGCAGTGATTGGAAAAAATACTGAAGGCAAGGAATACCGAGAAGAGCTGGTCAAAGCATTTGGTGGTAGTGAGGCGAAGTATGCAGGCAATGTTGGAAAAGATTATCTCGCGATATCAGGTGTGCTGGAAAATGGCAACCTGAGGGAAAAAATGACCGGCATTTACAATGCGATGTTTGGTTCCCTCAAAGCTTATATTATGCAAGCGTTCAAAGCAAAAGCATGGGCAGAGATGGCCGAGCGCGGCTTCGATGTAAAAAAAATAAAGAAGCGTAAAGGACAACTCGGACCATTTTCTAAAGCTAGAAATTTTTTCGGAAATTGGGGCGCCGCAGATCTTTATCGCGATCCTGGCAACCCTTTGGATCGCAAAGAGGGGTTCACCCCCAGCGCGGTAAAGAAACGCCCATCCTTATTTGGCTGGCGCTTATCCAACGTCAGCTTCCTGGGAGGGGCAGTGCGTGACAAACGGCGTGGGGATATAACATCCAAACGTACCGTCGAGTCCCTGGAAAATGAAGGGGTTGGTTTAAGTATGCGTGAAATGCAACTTATGTTCCCTGGTACGCTTACGTTTCCCGGTGCAGGTTATGTCAATGTTAAAGATAAAGCCTTGAAGTGGGAAGAGGGCGGTAATCGATGGAAGCCTAATCTCAAAAATCCGTGGGTTCGCCGAATCCAAAAAAGGCTTGGTATGCCAGTGGTTGCCGGCCCATCAGGTACGATGTTGCGGATGTTTCAGATTTGGGATTGGTTGGGCGGCAGACAAGGGGTACCTGCCGAAGATTGGCGCCTTGCTGTGATGTCATGGATGTTGGTGGAAAATGATCATTCCTTCCATGAAATGATGATGACCGCACGCCAGTATGGCTTGCCTTATACGGGAGGCCAGATGGCGTACCGAAACGTTGATCCATTAACTGTTGAGGAATTACGAACCTATGTTTGTGAGAGAGGCATGTTCCCTGATGAGTTGGACTACTTTGAAAAGTTTGAGGAAAATGAATTTTCAATGGTCGACCCAAAGCGTTTCCCGATAAAAAAATTCAGCCTTACAGAACACCCTGTGGCTGAAGACGTGGAGAAGGTTAAACAGGAAATGATGGGAGACTTGGGTGATAAAATATCATTGGCTAGTATAATTGCGATTTACACTTATACCGATAAGGCTTATATTGTGATGAATAAACTTAGAAAAAACCCCAACAGTATATCCAAATGGTATGCGCTCAGCCGTTTTGAGTCTCATGCACAATTGAAAACCGCAAGGGCCAGGTATAATGAGCGCGGTATGGGGAGAGGTGATGCTATACGAGAAAGCATGGAGCATAATTCGATGCTGACACAGGCATTAGCAGAAATTGCGCCTATTCAAAAATTCAAGGACAAGGGGAAAAAAGTGTATCGAGGAGGCGGCTTTATACCTGTCCCGTGGACCCCCTACAAAGTCGGTTCCGTAATTTCATTTGGTAAAGGTTTTATTAGTGCCTCAAAGAATCCAAAAATAGCAACGAATTTTATGTTTGCGGCCGACAAAAAATTATCTAAAGTTTTCTTTGAGATAACCCCAACAAAATCGGCAGTTGACATTACTAAGGCATCGAAATTCCGCTTTGAAGAAGAGGTTCTCTTTCCTATAAATACAAAATTCAAGATAACGAAAAGGAAATACAAAAAAGTAAGGGTCAATGGTAAAACTATCTCCTTTCTCAAGGTATATGCGGAAGAGGACTGATCCGTAGCAATAGCTCCCTAATCCTCAACTTTAATTTAAAGAAGATCGCCAGGAGTACCTTAAGATGGAAAAATCCCCGGATAGAAAACCGGTTTACGTAACAATCAACAATTAAGATGTTGGATAAAGCCTGGCAGCAGAGCAATTACGAAAACCTGATGGCTGAGATTACGCGCTTAAAACAGGTGATGCTGGATCTTTTGTCGATGCAGTCTCAGTGTTCTGTGGAAGAGAATGCTGGTCGATCCATGCGGGTCCTGCGTCGTGCCGCCGGTCAGCCAGCAGCGTCCAACCTGGCCACTGCCACAGAGGCAGAATTCGGTGCCGAAACGGGGCCTGAACAGGAGTGGTTGGACGACACCTCGATTATGCTCGACAACCTCTGCGTGCTGCTGGGTTTGTCCGTATTCGACCGCCAATTGCTGCTATTGTGCGCCGCAGTGGAACTGGATATGGAAGTGTCATTCCTGTGTCAGGAACTCAGTCAACAGCCACAGCCGACGCTGTTTTTGGCGTCGATGCTGTTTGAAGGCGATCATGCGGCCCTCGCAATCACATCCCCCCTGCGCTATTACGACCTGATCCAGGAGGAGGGCGATCACATCAACCAGGGTCGCAGAAGTCTGAGCATCAGCCCCTGGGCGTTGCTCTACCTGATAGCCAAGGCCCATCCAGACCCCTCGCTGCGCCGGATTTTGCAGCCGCTTTTCCCCCGACAACCGCTGTTGGCCTGCCACAAAGACAGCGCGCAAGAACTCGAGCAGATTTGGCGGTACCTGGATTTCGAGCCCCCTGAAAGAGAGCCTTCAGCCAATAGAGAGCCCTCAGCGGAAAGAGAGCCTTCAGCGAATAGAGAGCCCTCAGCGGAAAGAGAGCCCTCAGCGGAAAGAGAGCCTTCAGCGAATAGAGAGCCCTCAGCGGAAAGAGAGCCTTCAGCGAATAAAGAGCCTTCAGCGAATAAAGAGCCTTCAGCGAATAAAGAGCCTTCAGCGAATAAAGAGCCCTCAGCGGAAAAAAAAACCTCAGCGAATGAAGAGCCCTCAATCAATAGGGAGCCCTCCGTGGTACAATTGCTGACAGGTGCCGACGGCGATCAACGCCAGATCGCGGCCCTGGCCGCCGCCGGGCGGCCCGTGTATGAATTTAGCCTCTACCAACTGCCGGCTGATATCGCGGAACTGGATCTGTACCGGCGCCTGTTGGAACGGGAAATCCTGGTCAATCACTGTCTGTTGCTGGTCGATTGCGGGCGTTTGCAATTGGCCGGCCATTCTGAAACCGAACGCTACACGCTGTGCAACTGGCTCGATCAACTGGTCGCAGTCCTGCCCAACGCCTGCGTATTGAGTGCCGGTGAGCCCATCGAATTGCCGCGGACACGAGTGTATCACCAGCGTTTGCCGACATTGTCGCAATCTGAACAAGTGCAGTTGTGGCAACATTGTCTGAGCGATTTTGTGCAACCGCAAACGCCCGCAAAAGACAGCGAAGCGCCATTGATCTCCACCCTGCAAAAACTCAGTGGCCACTTTGCGCTAAGTAGCCGCCAGGTGCGCAACGTTACCCAGCGGGCCTGCCACAGCGCCGCGGGTGACTTGCGGGCCCTGGAACAGCAGCTCTGGCGCGGCAGCCGCGAGCAGTGTCGGCAACACTTGCAGGGCCTGGCCAAAGTGATCGAGCCGACGGACCTGAGCTGGGATGATTTGATTCTGCCGGACGCCGAGAGCGACGCCCTGCAAACGATTATGACCCAGGTGCGACAGCGCCGGCGGGTCTACCAACAGTGGGGCTTTGCCCGCCAGGTGCCCTACGGCCTGGGCATCAACGCGCTGTTTACCGGCAGCAGCGGCACCGGCAAAACCATGGCCGCGCGCATTATCGCCAGTCAATTGCAACTGGATCTCTACCACGTGGATCTCAGCAGCGTGGTAGACAAATACATCGGCGAAACCGAAAAAAAACTGGACAAAATTTTTCAGGCCGCCGAAAACAGCGGCGCTGTATTGCTGTTTGATGAAGCCGACGCCTTGTTCGGTAAACGCAGCAAGGTGCAGGAGGCCCGCGACCGCTACGCCAATATGGGTATCAGTTTTTTGCTGCAACGCATGGAGAGCTACAGCGGCCTGTCGATTCTGACCACCAATCTGCGCAGCGCCATGGATGACGCCTTTCTGCGGCGCCTGCGCTTTATTGTGACCTTTTCTTTCCCTGGAGAGGTCGAGCGCCGGCGGCTCTGGCGGCGAGTGATCCCGAATACCGCGCCTAAAGAGAACATCGACAACAGCAAGCTCGCCCGCCTGACCCTATCAGGCGGCAGCATTCGCAGTATTGCTCTGCAAGCGGCGTTTATCGCCGCAGAAACCGACCGGCCGATCACCATGCAACATCTGCTACAAGCCACAAGGCAAGAGTATTTAAAGGCGGAAAAAACCCTGGATGAGAAGCTGGTTGGGGATTGGATTTGATTGTTACTACCAGACTAAGCTTTGACAATTAGCAATTAATCAGCAAATTGAGGTTATTCTTATGTCCGACATCAATATCTTTGTCGACAGCGTCGTCAGCAGCATCAGCAACCAGTTCCCCGAACTCAATACCTGTGTGTCCTGGCCAGGCTTTCTGGAAACCACCGATTTAAGTGTCATTCACGCCAATACTCCCGGAGTTTTCGTGGCTCCCGTGGGCAGCGGCGCGGTAACACCCATTGAAAGCGGAGAGACCGATGTTACCCTGCACATGGTTGCCTATCTGCTGGTGGTAAACACCGATTCTCTCCAGAGGGAAGATACTGCTCAGCGGCTGCTAACGGGGCTGCTGGGTTATATCGGCCTCGGTGCCCAGCGCTGGGGGCTGCCCAACGCCCATCCTGCCACAGCGGTGGAAAGCGAGGACGTCCACGGCCTGACCAGTGACTTCCAACCCCATGTCAAAGACTGGCGTTTGGGCACGGCCATACTAGCTCGCGCTGCCGATCTCTACGGCGGTCCAACCAACCCCATCAGCAACCTGGCTCTATGGGCCATTACCTGGGAGCAAACCCTGCGAGTGGGAAACAATGTATTTGATAACAGCGGCGAAACCGTACCCGACAACCCGCAAGTTCGCGAGAATTCGGAGAGCGGTTTTATTTCTTTGGTAAACAGCTGAAATTTAGCTCCTGTTTTAGTTGGTATCCTGTAAAGTGGTGTTTCTGGCTTCGCCAAAGTAACTTCCCCACATTTTATGCAACCAGGAAACAAATCGTGAGCGATGATAAAGATCCTACAAAAACAGTCCATTCTAAAAAATCCAGCACAACCAAAAGTCAGAAAAAGGCGACCCTTCCGCCTTGGAACGACGATTGGCTGGTAAATGACAGTATTTTTTAAACGCTCTCGATCTCGAGCATCGTCAACAGAGGTAGTTGGGCTCCAACGTGAGCTTCGAAATAGGATCCGGCTGGACCACTGGACGCTGGGCTATTAGCACACCTTTTCAATGACTTTCTAATACCTATCAGATAAAACCACCAACATCATCAACTTTTGACCAAAACATGCTTGCGGGCATACTGTGTTCGCGACAATTGCACAAATGTGATATGGCGACATTTTTTCTAAGATGTTCTTTGATTTTTTGTTCATGGGGTGCGCTGGTATCACAAGTGAATCTGGTTGGAAGCGATGTCTATTCCCCTCCGCCTACCAATTCTCCAATCTCAACCCATTGATGAGCCCGTTAATAACCTACTGATTTTAGGTGACTTTATTTTTTCAGGTCACGGAGTTCGACATTTGGCAGGTGAGAGAGTGGCAGAGAATATCTGCCCACAGAGAGCGATTTTTATTGACAAGTCCGTAAGTCATTGCCGCATAAGGGCTGTAGCGGGGGCTACGAGCATAAAAAAGCCAACCGGAGAGTGGTTGGCTTGGTGGTATTGGTGGGGCGGGGGGGAGTTGCACTGGGATTTGCTCCTGCAATCCCAGCATTGCCGCCATCCCTGCGGTGTTTTTCAAGATAGTTGACACTATTTTTCGATTTTACGCAGCTGTTTTTAACTCATCTTTTTCTGGTTTTAGCCACACCGATCCAATGGGCTCACAATTGCGCACACATCGACTTCCCCAGCGCTCAGGATTCGACGCCTTAGCTCTCTCCAGCACGTGTTGTTAATGCCGGAGTAAAACTGCCTATAAATGCCGGAGTTTTTTGATGGAGTTTTACCGGCACTGCCGGCGAGATGGAGGATGGTCCCCTCATCAGCCCCTCGATTATCTCTGGCTTTGCCACCTATTTCTATCCTATCAACCCCTGATCCCGATCGACACGAAACGACGATGTGAGCGTTTTATGGACAGTGCCGGAATTTTGCGATTAAAAAGTTCCGGCAGATAGAGGCGTTCTGGCAGTGGTGTTTACATATAGAACAGAATCACCATGAAGTGGAAAAATATCTAGATTTCCATCAGGCTTATTGATGTGTTCGAAAGTAAAAAATAATAAGAGATAGATTTTATGGCGGAACAATCGAAAGTAATGAACCACCCGAGCATAGATGGGCTCACATTATTTGTTGCGCCGCCGGGACCGCATGAACATCGAGTGCATTCACACGAGGCATACTCGATTATTATGTTAACGTCCGGTGAAAAAAATTTTCACCATAGCGGTAAGACTGTCGTGGTGAAGGCGGGTGAGGCAGCAATTTCTAATCCAGGGGATTTACACGGTTGTGGCCCGATTGACGGCGCAGCGTGGTCCCACCGGACTTTCTATGTAAGCAAGTGTTTATTGATAGACATAGTGGAAAAAAGTGGTGTATCAGTATCGAAGCCGGTTCGCTTACCGACGCCCGTAATAAAAGACCAGGTCATGTTGACCTGTTTGCTGGAAGCGCACCGTGCTAGCACTGAGGAAGATCCCTTGGATCATGAAGCCTTGCTATTGGAGGTACTGAGTGAATTCATTGCCAAGTACGCTGAGACGCCAACGGAGTTGGAAACCGATGAGGAACAAAGATCTAGCCTGGATATTGCACCAGTTGGCTGAATTTTGGCGCGGAGATCAGGCGATTCAGGCGTACTCGGACCGGGCTGGCGCACCAGCGTAAACGCTGCTATAGCAGCGTCGAAGCGACGCCTATAGGGATATAGGTGGTAGAGCGA
>JAAUXX010011301.1_pt1 | contig 18282 bp, 18 predicted proteins | sample 7278111 | NCBI WGS metagenome assembly JAAUXX01 (sample SAMN14350116, study PRJNA611818) | marine sediment metagenome | isolation source: surface marine sediment (1.8m) | place: French Polynesia: Moorea | collected 2018-08
GCGGCTACATTGGCGATCTCTACTCGCAGCTCGCTCGTCGTTACGAAAAGGCCTGCAACTTCGAGGGCGCGGGCTCCGTCACGATTCTGACGGTCACGACGATGCCGGGCGATGACGTCACGCACCCGGTGCCCGACAACACGGGCTACATTACCGAAGGCCAGTTCTATCTGCACAACGGCATGATCGACCCCTTCGGTTCGCTGTCGCGACTCAAGCAACACGTCATCGGTAAGGTGACGCGAGACGATCACTCGCAGATCATGAACACGATGATCCGCTTCTACGCCGGCGCCCGCGATGCCGAGCAGAAGAAGGCGATGGCGTTCGACCTGTCGAGCTTCGACCATAAACTATTGAAATTCGGTGAGCTTTTCCGTGAGCGCTTCGCGGACATCAACGTCTCGATGCCGCTCGAAGACGCGCTCGATCTGTGCTGGCGAACGCTGGCCGAGTGCTTCGACGAGAAAGAGCTCATCATGAAGCAGGAGCTCATCGACACCTATTTCCCCAAAGACGTCGCCGCCGCGCGAGACGCCGATGCCGCAGCTAGCGCTTAACAAGACCTCGCTCACGCGCGAAACGCGCCAGCTCGCGACCTTCGAGCGCTACCTGCCGTCACTGGACCTCAAGCGCCGCCAGCTCATCGCCGAGCGCAACATGGCGCGGCGCGAGCTGACCGACATTGAGACCCAAAAACGCGAGCTCGAACGTCACGCTGGTGAACGCCTGCCTATGGCGGCCGACGAGCGAATCGATCTCAGGAACATTGTCTCGGTCAGGAAAGTGTCGGTTCGCGAGGAGAATGTCGTCGGTCTCCGCCTGCCGGTATTGCACACCGTCGATCTCGATATCGCACCCTACTCGCTGCTCGCGCGCCCCCACTGGGTCGACACGCTCGTCGACGAGCTGCGAGAGCTGATTCGGCTCGACGTTCGTGCACAGGTTCAGGGGCGCCGGCTCGAAATCCTCGAGTTCTCCGTCAAGAAGATCACCCAGCGGGTCAATCTCTTCGACAAGGTGCTCATTCCGCGATCCCGCGAGAATATTCGCCGGATTCGCATCGCGCTTTCCGATGCGGAGCGCGCGGCCGTCGTCAACGCCAAGATCGCGAAGCGCAAACGGCAGGTGGCTTGAGGCATGAGCATCGTCGAGCTTCGCAAAGTCACGGTGATCGGCACGCGCGGCGACAAGGAGAGCGCGCTCGAAGCGCTGCAGCGTGCGGGCTGCGCCCACCTGATATCGCTGAAGCCGGAGGCCTCCGCCAAGGAAGAGAATCCCACCGAGCGGCCCGAGGCCTGCCTCGAGGCACTCAAGTACCTGAAGGCGTCGGGGCGCCAGCGCCACCAGGTCGTCGACGCCGCCGACTTCGACGTCGATACGGTCGTCGCGGAGGTGCTCGACAACCGCCAGCGCGTACGGGAAACGGTCGATCGCCACGACATGCTCGCCAAGCGGATCAGGGACCGCGAACCCTGGGGCGAATTCGAGTTTCCCGATCCGGACGATCTCGCAGGCCTGCGCTTCTGGTTCTACATCGTCCCGCTGAGCAAGAAAGCTGCGCTCGACGCGCTCGAGGTGCCGTGGGAAGTCGTGCACCAGGACAACCTGTCGGCTTACGTGCTCGTTATTGCTCGTGATGAGCCGCCGGCTGCGCTGTTGCCGGTGCCGCGCATCCATACGGGCGGCAAGAGCTTGAGGATTTTGCGCCGCGAGCTCGAAGACACAGAGATCGAACTCGATGCAATGCGCGCCGAGCGCGATGGGCTAACGCGCTGGATCTGGCTGCTCGAACAGAACATCGCGAGCGCCGAGGATGCCGCTTCGCTCGGCTACGCGAACAGCATCACGCGCGACGATGAGGCGACATTTGCCATCCAGGGCTGGGTCCCCGTGCCGCAGCTCGAAGAGGTCAAACGCTACGTTGCCGACCACAAACTGGCGCTCCTGGTCGAGAAACCGTCTCGCGAGGAGAGGCCACCCACGCTGCTCGAGAACCCCGAGGCGGTTGCCGGCGGAGCCGATCTCGTGTCGTTCTACCAGACACCCGCGTATTCGACCTGGGACCCTTCGACGATCGTGTTGTTCTCGTTCTCGCTGTTCTTCGCGATGATCCTGGGCGATGCGGGCTACGGTCTCCTGCTTGCCGGTCTGCTCGGGGTATTCTGGAAGCGCCTGGGCGCGTCGGAAATCGGCCTTCGCATGCGCTCGCTGTGCTCGATCATCGTGTCGCTGTCGGTCGTTTACGGTGTGCTCGTCGGCAGCTACTTCGGCGTCAGTCCGTCGCCCGAGTCACCGCTCGCGTCGCTCAGGTTGCTCGACCTCGAGAACTTCAACGCGATGATTCGCCTGTCGGTCATCATTGGTGCGGCTCACGTAGCGCTCGCCAACGTCATGGCGGCACGCGTGCATAGTCGCTGGCGTGACCGCGTCGTGCCGCTCGCGTGGAACCTGGTAATTGCCGGTGCACTGTTCCTTTGGCTGTTCGGTTCCGGGGCAAGCGCCTGGGTGGCGACCCTGTGCTACGGCCTCATGATCGCGGGCGCCCTTGCCGTCGTGGCCTTCGGCAGCGACCGTGAAGTCAAGACACCGAAGGATGCACTCGTCCGGCTGATGGGCGGACTCCTGTCCCTGACGAACGTCACCAAGCTGTTCGGGGATGTCCTGAGCTATCTCAGGCTCTTCGCGCTCGGACTGGCCAGCGCCTCGCTCGCCATCACGTTCAATCAGCTCGCCGAAAATGCGGCGGCGGCGTCACCGGGCGCCGGGCTGCTCCTGCAGATACTTATTCTCACACTCGGGCATGGTCTCAACCTCGTTCTCGCCATCGTCAGCGGCGTTGTGCACGGGCTCCGACTCAACTTCATCGAATTCTTCAACTGGGGAATGGAGGCGGAAGGTCGCCCCTTCCGGCCATTCCACAAGAAGGAGATAGAACTATGAACGATTTCCTCATCATGCTCGGTCGAGCGGGCGTCTATGCGCCCGTCGCGCTCGGCGCCATCGGCAGCATCATTGGCTGCGCGATCGCCGGGCAGGCCGCGATTGGCGCCATGCTCGATACCGAGAGCGGCTACGGTCGCTACGTCGGCATCTCGGCGATGCCGTCTTCACAGATCATCTACGGCATCGTCGTCATGTTCACGCTCAATCAGCCCATGACGGTCGAGGTGGCGACCGGCGCGTTCGGCGTTGGCATCCTTTCGGGACTGGCGCTCTTGCTGAGCGCCGCCTACCAGGGGCGTTGCTGCGCGTCGGCGATCCAGGCGGCGAAAGCCAAGCCCGAGATCTTCGGCCTTGCACTTGCACCGGCCGCGATCGTCGAGGGTTTCGCGGTGTTCGCCTTTATCTTTGCACTGGTCCTCAGTGCCGGCGCGTAAGGCCGGGGAGGTGAGGCTATGAACGGCAAGAATGGCAGGTCCGGCGGCGAACGCGATGACGAACGTGTCGCCTACGGCGTCGAGGAGCTGATCGAACGCCTTCGTGACGAAGGCGTTCAAAAGGGCCGTGCGGAGGCAGAGCGCATCGTTGCCGATGCGGAGTCGCGCGCGCGCTGGCTCGTGAGCCAGGCGCAGGACGAAGCGTCCGAGCTCGTCGACAAAGCCCGTGCCGATGCGAAGTCGCTAACGCGATCGGCCGAGGACGCGCTGCAGGTTGCGGCGCGCGACATGCTCCTGTCATTACGCGAGCGACTGTCGCACCGCTTCGCGGGTGAAGTACGTCGCCTCATATCGGCCGAAATGCAGGAAACCGAGACGCTCAAGAAGCTCATACTCGCGGTTGCCTCGAGGCAGGCCGAACTTCTTGGCGAGGACCAGGATATCGAGCTGATACTGCCGCGGCAGGTGCTCGACGTTACGGAGCTCGGTAACGACCCTTCCGAGATGGCCGAGGGCGAGCTTACGAACCTTGTGCTCGGTCTGACCGACGGGATGCTGCGCGAAGGCATTACGGTCAAGGTCGCCGAAACCGACCAAGAGGGCATTGTCGCAAAGCTCGTCGATGACGAGATCGAGGTCGAGGTCACGGCCGACGCGGTCGCCGCGATGCTGCTCGAACACCTGCAGCCGAGATTCCGGGCGCTCCTGGAGGGCATCATCCGTGGATGAGCCCGCTTACGTTTCGCTCATGAGCAGCCTGCCGTATCACGGCGAGCTCTTCGGCGCGAAGCAGACGCCGCTGTCGCGCTTCCAGCTCGAAAAGCGCCTGGCCTGGCTAGCGCCCGAACATGCCGAAACGCTCGCGAGTATCGAGAGCATTGTGCGCTGGCGCCGCCTCCAGCTGGGCCTCGCTGATGACGTATTCCTCGACCAGGCAGACAAGCTCGTGGAGTCGCTGGACAGCCCGCTCCTCGCCGAGGCCGTACAGACCCGACTCGAGGCGCGGACGCTGATCGCGGCGATGCGCATGCGCCGGGCGGGTCGCCCGGCGCCCGGACCGAGGCAGCGCTGGGGTTACGGTCGCTGGGTCAACGTCATCGCGCGGCACTGGAACGACGTCGATTTCGGCGTGCAGCGCATGTTTCCGTGGGTCGTCGAGGCTGGCCGCAAGCTCGAAGACGGCGACGCCCTGGGCGTCGACCGGCTGTTCATGGAGTACGCGTGGCAGGAGCTGGCGCGACTCGGCGCCGGTCACTACTTCGACTTCGAGGCCGTGGCGATCTACGTGCTGCGCTGGGATCTCATCGATCGCTGGACACGCTACGATGCAGACGTTGCGCGTGAGCGCATTCTCGCGCTCGCCGGGGATTGCATGGGTACGCATCGACAGCTGGAGTTTCAGATATGAGTACCGTGGCAAGAGAGGCAGCCCGTGGCCGTCAGATCGACGCCACGGCGCGCGTCGTCGCGGTGCAGGACGATCTCGTCGTCATCGAGTCGCTGGACGAGAACACGCCGATCGTCAAGAACGAGGTGGTGTTCGTCTGCCCACCCGACAGCGACGAGCGCCTCAAGGGCGAGGTGCTGCGAGTCGACGGCAATACGGCAGTAGCCCAGGTGTTCGAAGACACGCGCGGCGTCCGGATCAGCGATCCGGTCATACAAAGCGGGCGCATGCTGTCAGTCAAGCTGGGGCCGGGTCTTCTGGGCGAGGTCTACGATGGCCTGCAGAACCCACTCGAGCAGGTCGCGAATCGATACGGCTTTTTCCTGAAGCGCGGCGCCGACGTCGACGCGCTGGATACGCATCAGCAGTGGGCGTTCTCGCCGCAGGTCGCGCACGGTTCGAGGCTCGTTGCGGGCGATGTCATCGGTACGGTCAAGGAAGGCCGCTACGATCACCGCATCATGGTGCCCTTCGACCTGCGCGGGCAATGGAAGCTCGACTGGGTGCAGGAGGGCAACGTCAGTGTCGATCAGCCAGTCGCGGCGATTCGCGACGAGCGAGGCAACGAACGTGAGCTGACGCTCGCGCAGGAGTGGCCCGTTCGTGTGCCTTTGCCAGAGCGGCTCCTGGCCGAGCGCCACTCTGAAAGACAATACCCGACCGAGCCGTTGATCACACAGCAGCGGCTGATCGATACGTTCTTTCCGATTGCGCGCGGCGGCACCGGCTGCATCCCGGGCCCGTTCGGCGCAGGCAAGACCGTGCTTCAGAACCTGATTTCGAAGTTCTCGGCGGTCGACATCGTGATCGTCGTGGCCTGCGGCGAACGCGCTGGCGAAGTGGTCGAAACGATAACGGATTTTCCGCATCTGAAAGACCCGCACACGGGCGGGTCGCTCATGGATCGGACAGTAATTATCTGCAATACCTCGTCGATGCCCGTGTCGGCGCGCGAGGCGTCGATCTATACAGGCATCACGATCGGCGAGTACTACCGGCAGATGGGCCACAACGTGCTCATGATCGCCGACTCGACGTCGCGCTGGGCGCAGGCTATCCGTGAAATCTCGGGCCGCATGGAAGAGATCCCGGGCGAGGAGGCATTTCCGGCCTATCTCGATTCCTCGATCCGGGGTATCTACGAGCGCGCCGGCATTATCACGAGCGGCGACGGGCGCAACGGCAGCCTGACGGTCATCGGTACCGTGTCGCCCGCGGGCGGCAACTTCGAAGAGCCCGTCACCCAGTCGACGCTCGCCACGGTCAAGACTTTCCTTGGACTTTCAGCCGATCGAGCCTACAAGCGTTTTTACCCGGCCGTCGATCCGCTGTTGTCATGGACCCGCTACAGCGAGCAACTCGCGGATTGGTACGACCACGAAATAGAAGCGGGCTGGACGCACCGCGTGGCCGAGGTGCTCGAACTCCTCCGGCGTGGCGATAGCGTCAACCAGATGATGCAGGTGACGGGGGAGGAGGGCGTGACGCTCGACGACTTCGTTACGTTCCATCGGGCACAGTTCGTCGACATGGTCTACCTGCAGCAGGACGCATTCGACGACGTCGACTCCGCAACGAAGATCGACCGCCAGCGCGAGATGTTCAACCGCGTTTACGGCCTCGTGACCGAGGAAAACCGCTTCGACGACAAAGAAGCGGCGCGTGACTACTTCACGCGCCTGACCGGGCTCGTAAAGAATCTCAACTACACGCGGCGCGATTCGCCGGGCTATGCTGATCTGCTTGGGCAAATCGAAACGCTGGCCGAGAGCGTTCGGGCGCCCGTGCCGGCCGGCGAGGAAGCAAGCGACGGCGACTAGCAAGGTTTGATCTCGAACGGCGCCGTTCGTTCGAGATGCTGCGATACCGAGCACTCGCGAATCGTTGCAGGTTCGCTGAGATTTCCGTTAGCGTATCGGTGATACCCATCGCTCGCAGTCTGTGGCATCGTCTTGTAGCGAACTGAAACGTCGACATGTTTTCGTTGTTTGCCGCGGATGCAGCCCTCGAGGACCGGTCGATGGTCCTGTCCTGGCCAAGGGATTCACTGCTTGATGATCTCCAAAAAGCCGCTCGATGTGCCGACCTCATGACTCGAATCGGCCCGGAGCCCTAGGTAAAGCCCATGCCGATCGTGCTGCCTGAGGTCGACGCCTGCTTTTTTTGCGCGATCGCCGAAGCCGGCCCCGATCACTGGTCCGTATGGGCACACGATGAGCTGACGTTGACCCTGCTAAACGGTCGACAGTTCGAAATCGGGCAGTCGCTCGTCATCCCGAAGCGGCACGCGCCAACGCTGATGGACCTGACGGCTGACGAAATGGCCGCGGTCATGGCGGCGGCACAGCGCGCCGCCGAGGTGCTCGTCGAGGCCTTCGATCCCGACGGCGTTCTGCTGTACCAGAACAACGGCGTCGGCAGCTACCAGGAGGTGCCGCACTTCCACCTGCATGTCGTGCCGCGGCAGGCCGGCAGCGACTGGGGTCCTGGGCCACCGCACCTTGCGGAACTCGCGCGGCGCTCGCGGGATCCAAAGATTGGCTACACTGAAGTCACGGCCGCCAAACGTGCGACGGCGCGGCAGCTCAGGCAGGCCACACAAAGGGGGTAACGCCATGAAGTACCGTTTCGATCCGGAAGGCCTTCGCCTGCCCGTGAAACTCGATTCGACGTCGAATGCCGAGTATGAGCCCATTCCGCTGGAAAGCCGCAACCGGCGGGCCAATGAAATCGCCCAGGCTGCCGTAACGCGCAGCGCGCGACGCGTCGCGATGGGTCGACGCGATTTCCTCGTGACGGCGGCGGGCGCCGCGACCACGCTGCTTGCGATCAACGAGGCCAATGCTGACGCGGGCAAGACGGACGGGTTCTACGAACTCGACGAAGCGGCCGGTGAAGACATCGCATTGGCCGAAGCGAGTATCGGCAAGAAAGAATTCATCTTCGACGTACAGGGCCACTATGTGCCACCCAGCGTCGCGCGCGAACGCAAGCGAGAATGCTCGAAATTCGACTATGTCAGCCGCGACTACATGCGATGCCTCGGCGCCGACGACTTTGTCAAAGACGTTTTTCTCGACGCGGATACCGACATGATGGTGTTGTCGTTCGTGCCGTCACGCCGTGACGCCGAGCCGCTCACGATCGAGGAGGCCGATGCGACCCGGCGTATCGTCGACGAGCTCGAAGGTACGCATCGCCTGCTTATTCATGGCCGTGTCAACCCGAACCAGGCGGGTGACGTCGACGGGATGGAGGAACTCGCTGAAGACTATGGCGTATCGGCCTGGAAGACCTACACTCAGTGGGGCCCTGACGGTCGGGGCTTCTACCTGACCGACGACGTAGGCCTCGCATTCATCGAGAAGGCCAGGAGCTTGGGCGTCAGGAATATTTGCATCCACAAGGGGATCCCGTTCGGCCGGCAGTCCTACGAGCATTCGCTCTGTACGGACGTTGGTCCCGCCGCAAAGCAGTTTCCCGACGTCAATTTCCTGATCTATCATTCAGGCTGGATTCCCGGAGACGCCGAAGGTCCCTACGACCCGGAGCGCGGCGAGGGCATCGACGAGCTGATCCGCTCGGTCGAGGAGGCCGGTCTCGGCAAGGGGTCCAACGTCTACGCGGAACTCGGGAGCACCTGGCGCGGCCTGATGCGCGATGCCGACGGCGCCGCACACAGCATTGGCAAGCTCGTCAAACACCTGGGCGAAGAGAACGTTCTTTGGGGTACCGATTCGGTCTGGTACGGCTCGCCGCAGGACCAGATCCAGGCCTTCCGCGCCTTCCAGATTGCCGACGACGTCCGCGAACGCTACGGCTATGCTGAAATGACGGACGAGCTACGCGCAAAGATTTTCGGGCTGAACGCACTCAAGCCTTACGGCATTACGCTCGACGAAGCGACGATGCGTGCGGCGAACGATCTCGTCGAACAGCGTCGCGCCAACTACGTCGCCGAACGCGACCCGCATCACTTGAGCTTCGGGCCGAAAACACGGCGTGAGTTCCTGGCCTTCATGAGCTGAATCAATAGACCAACAACGACAACACGAAAAAGGAAAAGGGGTACAGGATGAATCTTGGAGCATTCTCGGTAAGCCTTGCCGTCAAGGACATCAAGGCGTCGCGCGACTTCTACCAGGCGCTGGGTTTCGAGGAGGCCGGCGGTGACGTCGAGCAGAACTGGCTGATCATGCGAAACCGCGATCATGTCATTGGCTTGTTCCAGGGCATGTTCGAGAAGAACGCGCTGACCTTCAACCCGGGCTGGGACCAGCAATGCGGAGAGCTCGACACGTTCGACGACGTACGCGACATTCAGAAAGCACTCAAGGCAGCCGGCGTCGAGTTCGTCACCGAAGCCGATGCGTCGGGTGAGGGTCCCGCGAGCTTCAGCGTGGTCGATCCGGACGGCAACCCTGTCCTGTTCGACCAGCACCGCTAGCGACGCTGGCAGAGCGCCAGGCGCCGCTTGTCGCTTAGTCAAACGCGCTGCCGGGTCGACTAACCGCCCTTCGGCGCGTATACGCTGCACCAGCCGGTCGCCGCGACGAGGCGGCCCGGGAAAATCGAGCAGGCACCGTTCGCGTCGCCCTCCGCGCCCATGAACAGGACGCAGTTCGCGCAGGCCTGGCCGTCTTCGAAACGCGGCTGCGCCTCGCGGTCGACCCGGCTTGCGTCGCTGACGTAAGCAAGCGCCTTGGCCTGCGGGTCGTCATCCGTCAGCGGTACGAGTTGCGGCGCCGCAGTCTGAGCCGGTTCAGAGGCGGACTCCGTCGTTGCGGCCTGGCTGGGAGCGGGAGGCGTTGACGCTTCTCTGGGCGACTCCGAAGCGGCAGGTGGGGCCGGTTCGTCGCTACCGCCGCATGCCGCGAGGCCTGCAGCAGCGGCGCTACCGCCCAAAAGCTTGAGGAACTCCCTTCGATTGTTCTTGGTCATCGTTGCACTCCGGCCTTATTCACTTCGTGAACACTAGCATTACGCCTCGCGCGAGCGGCGTCGAGATCGCAACAGGATGTAACGACCGGGTTCGGTGATCTAGACGTCGACGGGTTTGCCGAGAAGCCGATGGACTGCTACGAGCACGACCATCCCGCTCGGCAGCAGGAAGAACCAGGGTATTCCATAGCCAGCCGGCAAGGTGCCGACCAACAGCGCGACAACGCCGCCTGTCAGCGCATAGGGAATCTGCGTGACGACGTGATCCATGTGATCGCAGCCGGTTGCGAGCGAAGACAGCACCGTCGTGTCGGAAATCGGCGAGCAGTGATCGGCCCATACGGCCCCGGTCAGCACGCACGCAATGCACGAATAAAGAATATGCATGTGCGCCGCGTCGGCGATGCCGTTGGCCTGCAGCACGGCCCAGGTCAGCGGGATCACGAGCGGCATCAGGATAGCCATGACGCCCCAGCTCGTGCCCGTGGCGAATGCCGTTGCGCCGGCCAGCAGAAAAACGACGGCGGGCATCATGTAAGGCGAGAGCGTGTCGCCGAGAATCGAAATCAGGTACGGCGCCGCCTGCAGCGCATCGGATACGTCGGCGATTGCCCAGGCCATGACGAGGAGCATCAGGCCCGTCAGCATGAATCGTGCGCCCGTGATGAACGCTTCGACCGTCTCGTTGAGCGACAGGAGCCGCTGGCCTATCGATAGCCCTGCGGCCACGAAACAAGCCAGGAGCGAGGCCCAGATCAGGACGACGTAGGCATCGGCGCTGCCGATGACGTCGGTCAACGTGTCACCCTCACCCGTAATAAAAAGACCGGCAATGACCGTAGCGATCATCGTAAGGATCGGCAGCACGGCATTGACTGCCCGGCACGGTATGCCGTCCTTGTGCTCGAATTCCTCGCCCGACTTGTCGTTGGTTTCCGCCTCATCGCTACGTCTGACTGCGCCGGTCTCGCGGGCCCGGCGCTCGGCTTTGTGCATCGGCCCGAAATCCTTGCCGCTCAATACAACGAGAAAGACCAGGAAAATGGCGAGAAACGGATAGAAGCTGAACAGGATCGAGTTCAGGAACAGCGCGTAGGCCGAGTCGGTGATCTCGGGTATCTCGCCGATCGCGGAGTCAATCAGGCCGAGCTGAAAGCCGATCCAGGTCGTAATGATCGCGATCGTCGATACGGGCGCTGCCGTCGAATCGACGATGTAGGCGAGCTTTTCGCGCGAAATCCTCAAGCTGTCCGTCATGGGCCGCGTGGCGTTGCCGACGATCATCGTGTTGGCATAGTCGTCGAAGAAAATACCGAGCCCCAGCGCGGCGACGATGCCCTGCGCCCGTTTGGGCGAACTGGCCAACGGTATGACCTTGTTGACCGCGCCGATCATGCCGCCATTGCGTGAAATGATCCCCACCATGCCGCCGATCATGAGCGTGAACAGCATGATCGACATGTGGCTTTCGTCGGTTGCGGCATTGAGGATGTAGATCGTGACCGTGTCGAAAAAGCCCTTCAAGGCTCCAAACGCCGTCATACCGTTGACGGCCCAGGCGCCCACGAGCAAACCGGCAAACAGGGACGGGATCACCGAGCGCGTCAGGAAGGCGAGCAGAATCGCGAAGAGTGGCGGCAGCAGGGAGACCCAGCCCGGAATGACTGCAACGGTCGATGCGCCGACGGTTACGCCGTCGGCGCGCACCTCGATCGTTGCCGAGCGGCCGTCGTTGACAACGACGTCGCTTGCGGCAAGGCTCTCTCCGTTGCCAGTGGCCACGACGACGCCGTTGACGACGAGTTCGAGCGACGATTCATCGGGAAGTCCGTCCGCGCTGACCTCGAATGCGACGTCGGTCAGCAGCACCCGCGGGCTGTCGAGTACGACGTCGGCAGTCGTCGTGGCGGGAACCGCGAGGAACAGGCCGAGCAGCATCGCGGCTGGAGCACGCAGGCGTTTGATCAACATGGGGTCTCTGTCGTTATTGCTCTTGTTGTATGTCTGGCCGCCGAATCTCGAGCCTGCAGCAGCAAAACTATAACAGAGGGGCCTCCGGAAGGGGGCAGGCGGGTTAACGGCGTGATGGAAGCCGGCACAATTATCGTCGTCGCCATGACGGCGGTCCTTGCAACGGGTGTCGACAACCTGGCGATACTGGTAGCGCTGTTCGCGCGCTTCCGTGGGCGCGCCTTGCCCGTTATGATCGGTCAGGTAACGACGACGGCTGCGGTCGTCGTGGCCGCCTATTTCCTCGGCGAGGCCGCGGCTCGTCTGCCCGTCGAATACGTTGGTCTGCTCGGCGTCGTACCCCTGGCGATTGGCCTGTATTGGCTCTACGGCCTGTTCAGCGACGACAAGTCAGCAGTCACATCGGCCGCGAGTGAAATCACGGGCCGCGTCGTCCTCCTGACGACCATAGTGAGCCTCGTCGGCAACAGCATCGATACGCTTCTGACAATGACCGTCCTGTTCGCCGATTCGCGAAGCGACCTCGACGGGCTCGTACTCGTGGGCGCGCTGGCGGCGGCACTCCTGCTCGCAATGGTGGCACGACTGGCCGTCAATAACCGGGCGCTGGGTCCTTTAGTCGAGCGCTACTCGCAGCGGGTTGCGCCGTTTGTCATGATTGCCATTGGTGTTTATGTTTTGCTGAACACGGCGACCGATATCCTGCCCACGCACTAGAGAGGGAGTGCAGCGGCCTAAATAAGAACGTCTGGAAAAAGATGGAGGCAGAAACATGAAGCTCGGAAAACTGATACTCGTCGGCGTTGTCTTCCTGCTCGGCGGCTGTGGCGACGGTGCACGCCTCGAGCTGAGCGTTGCGAGCGACGATCCGGAGGTTATTCGGCGTACGCAGGCCGTGCTCTATTATCGTCTGAGCGAGGCCACACGAAATCCCTTTGCCAACCTCGTAACGGGCTATTTTCCCGAGAGCCAGAAGCTCGTGTTCGAGTACGACCGATCCGCGCCTGATCCCGAATCGCTCCGTTATCTGTACGAAACGCTCGGCAGCTATCGCGTCTGGTCGGTGGACGGGGCCGGCGAGGACGTCGAGTGGATCAGCAACGGCGACATCGTCTCGGTCGACGCCAGCCGGTCCGGTGGTACGGGGCAGGTGTTCATTGCGCTGAATCTCGACTCGGCCGAAAGAGTGCAGGAGCTGTCGAGCTATAACGTGGGTACGGAGATCGTATCGACGCTCGACGGCGAACCCTTCCAGGTGTTTCCACTTCGAGCACCGCTGTACAGCCGCTATTTCCAGTTTGATGTGCCCAGTGAAACGGAGGCGAGGAACCTCGCTATCGTGCTCTCGTCCGGGGTTTTGCCAGTGGCCGTGTCGCCGTACGCGGGCGAGTAGCCAGCACACGAAAAGCGCTGAAACTGCCGGCTTGTGCGTGAAACCTGTCGCGATCTGGCGACAAACGGCAGCTATTTCCCGCTTACTGTGAAGTCGGTCGGGTTTTGCCCGAGGGCAGGCGATACCATCGAACGAATTGCACTACCGACCCGGTTTGTTGGGGACGCGAACCATGCGCATTCGTTCAATCCTGAAAGCAGTGAGTACCACGGCACTGGCCGTTCTCACGCTGGCCGGCTGCGACCTCCAGACGTTCGAGGATGCGGCCTCTGACTTCAACAACAACACACAGGGTGGCGGTACGTCGCCGCCCCCACCGCCGCCGCCTCCGCCGCCGCCTCCGCCACCACCACCTCCGCCCCCACCGCCCGGTGCGTCGTTTGGTCCGGTGTACTCGGAGATCCAGGCGGGTCTGTTCGATAGCTGCGCGAGCGCCTGTCACTCGGGAAACAATCCGCCGGGCAATCTCAATCTCGAGGCCAACAACGCCTACATGATGCTCGTCGGCATGGCGAGCGACTTCGATCCGAACATCAACCGCGTCGAGCCGGGCTTTCCTGACAACAGCTATCTCGTGACGAAACTCGGGGAGCCGCACCCGGCGGGCTCGCCCGTACCTCAGGCGGATATCGACAGCATTCGGGTCTGGATTGCGAACGGAGCCATCGACGACACCGTCGTTCCTGTGTCGCCCGTTGCCGTTACGTCGGTCTCGCCGATGCGCAATGCGCAGCTGACGGCAGCGCCGGCAAGCATAACGGTCGGCTTTACGAAGGATCTCGATGCCTCTACCGCAAACGCGATGACCGTGGAAGTCGTTGGCGCCGGTGGTGACAGCATCTTCGGTAACGCCAACGACGCGCCGGTCGCGCTTGTCGACGCCAACATCACGGTGCCGGGCGCGAACCCGCGCAGCATCGTCATTGACCTGTCCGGCTTTACCCTCGGCGACGACGATTACCGCCTGACCCTCTATGGCTCGGGCGCAAGCGTCATCATGGACCTCGACGGCCTCGCGCTCGACGGCGAGTTCATCGCCGCATTCCCGAGCGGCAACGGCACCGCAGGGGGTAACTTCACGTCCGACTTCACCGTCGAAGCGCCCGTCGTGCTCGAGCCGAACCTGCAGTCGATCCAGGATCTCGTGTTCACGCCGAACTGTACGGGCGTCGGTTGCCACAGTGGCGGTGCTCCGGCATCGCAGCTCGACCTGAGCGACGCGATGACGAGCTATATGGAGCTTGTCGGCGTACCGTCGCTCGGTGCGGCCGGCCGCGTGCTGGTCATTGAGAACGACTCGGCCAACAGCTACCTGATCGAGAAGCTGGGACCGGCACCGACCGCCGGGGCGCAGATGCCCCTGGGCCGCGCGCCGCTGCCCGATGCGACCATCCAGGTGATCTCGCAATGGATCGATGCGGGCGCTCTGCCGCCCTGATCGCAGCCGCCGAGCCACGCTGACGAGGAAAAGCGGACGATGGAGTTGATCGTCACGATCATCAAGTTCGTGTTCCTCGGCGCGTTCGGCCTGATCGGTGCGCTGATTCTGCTCGCATTACTGTTCGGCAAACGCATCAGGAAGCGCTGGGAATACGAGGCCGAGTTCCGCGACGCAGCCGGTCGCGAGTTCGGCGAAGTCGACATCGAGATGTCGCGGATCGAGAAAGAGGAACCCGACTACACGTTCAAGGCCAGCCTGCGACTGCGCCACGAGCGCCTCGTGCCGCAGAGCACGGTCAGCGTGGAAATCGACGACCGAATCGTTCTCGAAGGGCAGGTCGACAAACCCGGGTTCGTCCACCTCGGCAAGGAACACATCCGAAACGTCGTTGACCGACCGTCGGCCGGTCAGAACTGCCGAATTCTCGTGGGCGGCGCCGTACTCGCAAGCGCTGAGCTCTTGCCCGACTAGTCGAGCGCGGCCTCGAGATCGGCAAGCAAATCGTCGGGATGCTCGAGGCCGACCGATACTCTCAGAAGGTTATCCGGCGACATCGAGTTCGGCCCCTCGATCGAGGCACGGTGTTCGAGCAGGCTTTCAACTCCGCCGAGGCTGGTCGCGTTGACGAAGAGCCTGACGCGTGACGCCACTCGAATCGCCGCGTCACGCCCGCCCGCCACTTCGAACGACAGCATGCCGCCCCCTGAGCGCATCTGTCGGCGCGCCAGAGCACAGTCGGGCGACGACTCGAGAAAGGGATAGTTGGTGCGTTCGACGGCAGCGTGCGCATCCAGCATGTTCGCAATCGAAAGTGCGTTGGCGGCGTGGCGGTCCATCCGGCAGTCCAGCGTTTGCAGCCCGCGCGCGATCAACCACGCATTGAACGGCGACAGTACCCCGCCTGACAGGGTACGTCGCTGCCGCAGTCGCTCGGCGAGTGCGTCGTCGTCGCGAAAGATCAACGCACCACCCATGATGTCGCTGTGCCCACCCATGAACTTGGTCATCGAGTGCATGACGTAGTCGGCGCCGAGTTCGAGCGGCTGCTGTACGGCCGGCGTTGCAAACGTACCGTCGACGGTCAGCTTTGCACCGGCGGCATGGGCCTTGTTGGCAAGCGCGCGAACGTCGAGTACGTCGAGGCGTGGGTTCGAGGGTGTCTCCAGCCAGATCATGGCCGTCTTTTCGCTGAGGGCGGCATCGAGTTCGTCGTCGTCGCGCAAGTCCAGCACCCGGTGCCGGATGCCGAGCGGCTCCATGAGCTCGATCGCGATCGTGCGGGTGTCGTAGTACGTATCGCGATGGATCAGGACTTCCGAGCCGGGCTCGAGACTCGACATGAGCGCGGTCGACGCCGCCATGCCCGAGGCATAGGCCAACGCGGCACAGCCGCCCTCGAGACTCGCCAGCCGCGCCTCGAGCTCGTTGACGTTCGGGTTGCCGGAGCGCACGTACTCGTAGTCGCCGAGCGCTTCATTGGCGGGTCCGTGCTCGAACGTCGTCGAGAGATGAATAGGCGGGGCGACCGCGCCCTCGTGTCGAACGCCCGGAACGTGGATTGCGCGGGTCGGGAATTTCATCCGCGTCAGCGCTACTCGGCCAATTCGATGAGCGGAATGTTGTCCGCGAGCGCAGCGTCAACCTGCGCCTTGACCTTGTTCTGCAATTGGTACAGCCGGGCCGTTTTCATTCCGCCCAGAACGTTGCGGAACTCAGACAGGTATTTTTGCCGGACGCGCAGCATGCCGATCTGTATGGCGATGTACTCGTCGATGATCCGGTTGGCATCCGACTCGGTCAGCACTCCACGTAAATAGCCGTCCATATAGGATTCGAGAAGCCGCCCGTACTGATCGCCCAGAAGGTCCATCTCGGTGTCGAATCGCTCATAGACGACCCAGAAGGCCTCGGCCTCGCGCGCTGTCATATCGAGTTCGTCGCCGATGAGCTCGCGCGTGCCCGCGTTGATCAGTTCCTTGGCCGACTCCAGGTTGCCCTGTTCCGACTGGGCATGAGCAACGTCGGGGCCGCCGGCGGCGGCAAGCAGCACAAGGGACAGCATTGCAGCGAGCCCGAACGGTCGGTGGGCGGGTTTGGCTGGTTGGATCATCCACATTGCTCCGGTAGAGTGCTTCGCCAGTCTAGCCTTTGAGACCCACCCCTGTCGCCCGGCGTTCCCGTTTCCATGGCCTACGATCCTGACAATACAGTGCTGCGCCTGCCGAAACGGCACGCGCCCGGCATCGATGAGCAGCCGGACCCCGATCTCGGCCGGCGGCTCGAGATGGCGCAGTCAATGCGAAACGCTGTGACGACGGGGCTGATCGTGATCGTATTGTTCGCGGTCGTCTGGGTGATCGTAACGGCGGTTTCCGGACGCGTTCTGCCATGGTTCACGACGCTGCTCGGCTTTGCGCTCGGATTCGCGATTCAACGAACGGGCAAGGGCCTCGACTGGCGCTTCCCGACGCTGGCAGCCGGTCTCGCGATAGCGGGTTCGCTGCTCGGGAATGTCGTCATTTCCGCTGCGTACACGGCCGGCGAATTCGACACGAGTACACTCACGATCCTGTCGCGTGCGACACAAATGACCTGGCCCGTGTTTTTCGACGAAGTGCTGACAGGGGCGGACTACGTATTCGCCCTGATCGCTGCGGTGATTGCGGCCTATTACGCCAATCGACGCCTTAGCCGGCGGCAGTATTTCGCGCTCAGGATCTGGCGGGACAGCCGCCGGCAGTAGCGAACGCTGCATCGATTGCGGCAACAACCGGGCCGGCGTCGAGCGAATCCATCGCGGTGTCGTTGTCAGGCTGCACCACGGTCACGTTGCCGATACGCTGTGAGCCGGCTTTTTGCCACGGTGAGTCACCGCCTTCCCACCCGAACGGCCACGGTCCCCAGGTGACCGGGTTCGTCGGTCCGAACAGCACCACGGTCGGCGCGCCCGCGGCTGCAGCCATATGTGAGACGAGCGTGTCGACGCCCACGCAGATGCGTACCGACGTCAACAGCAGCGCTACGTCTGCCAGAGACAGCCTTCCCGCCACTGATTCGGCGACACCGTCGAGTCCCAGGCTCGAGATATAGTCACGATCGGCAGCGGAGGGTCCGCCCGCTACGAGTACCTTTAGTTCACGTTCCGCAAGATGCAGGGCGACGCGCCGCCAGCCTGACGCCGTCCAGCGCTTGAACGTGCCGGCTGTGTTCGGCTGCAGGATGGCGAGGGGCTGCTTACGCCAGTCTGCTCCGAGCGCATCGGCAAGAACCGACGCCGAACCGCTGCTGGTCGGGAGTACGACCTCGTAGCGCTTCTGCACGTCGAGGTGATCGACGAGCTTGAGGTTCTGAACGACCGTGTTGTAGCGCTCGTAGTCGATGATTTCCGAGTAACGATAGAAACGCTGCTTGAGCGCCATGTTGCTGTGCAGCGGGTAGACGAGCGAGATACGCGTCTTGCCCATCATGAGGGCATAGATGAAAGCCCGATCGCTGGCGCTGTTCGACAACACGAGTTCGTAGCGCCGGAAACGACGAAGCAAAAAAGCGGCGAGCTCGCGCTTGGGCGGTTTCTTATGAAGTTCCAGGCGCTCGTTGACGTCGGGATTGCCTTCGAGGACCGCGCCGCCCCCGGGACGCGTCAGCACGTCGATCCGCGCGTCGGGCCACGCCGCCTTGATCGAACGGATCAGAGGCGTCGATAGCAGCA